>Ga0209550_10003199_pt1 | contig 15622 bp, 14 predicted proteins | sample LauGreSuBDMM15SN_2_FD_187567 | JGI IMG/M metagenome (GOLD analysis project Ga0209550, IMG submission 187567) | Freshwater lake microbial communities from Lake Michigan, USA - Su13.BD.MM15.SN (SPAdes) (version 5) | ecosystem: Environmental > Aquatic > Freshwater > Lake | place: Lake Michigan...
GTTTATCTATACCATAACCTGAGACCGCTGAAATAAAAACGACAGTAACATTTTCAGGTAATTCCATTTCAATGAGAGAGATCAACTCATCGTCTAAAAGATCCGATTTAGTTATGGCTAATAATCGGGGTTTATCCAATAATTCTATATTGTATTTGGCCAGTTCATTTAGTAGAATATGGTACTGAGCTGCAATATTTTCTGCATCGGCAGGAACCATAAAAAGTAGGGAGGCATTTCTTTCGATATGACGTAAGAACCTTACGCCCAATCCTTTGCCCAAATGGGCATCTTCGATGATTCCAGGAATATCGGCCATTACAAAGGAATGATTATCGCGGTAGGAAACGATACCAAGATTCGGCACCAGGGTAGTGAAGGGATAATCTGCGATTTTTGGTTTTGCAGCAGATATAGCCGCAAGCAGGGTAGATTTACCGGCATTCGGGAATCCAACCAGACCGACATCGGCCAAAACTTTCAGTTCAAGTATTTTCCATTCCTCCAGGCCAGCTTCACCAGGTTGAGCATAACGAGGCGATTGATTTACGGGATTGCGAAAATGGTAATTACCTAAACCGCCTCTACCTCCAGGGGTGACAATTTTCTTTTCTCCATGTCGGGTAATTTCTGCTTCGATCTCATTAGTTTCCGCATTTTTCACTACGGTACCCAAGGGAACTTGTAAGATTATATCCTTTCCATTGGCGCCATGCGCATTTTTATCGCCACCATTTCCACCATTATCGCCGATAACATGTTTTCGGTATTTCAAAGAAAGTAGCGTCCAAACATTTCTATTTCCTTCCAGAATGATATGACCTCCTCTTCCGCCGTCACCGCCATCGGGACCACCTTTGGCGTTCAATTTATCTCTATAAAAATGCACTGCACCACCACCACCAGAGCCGGAGCGACAACAAACACGCACGAAATCAACAAAATTTTGCTCAGCCATAGAGGTTTAGGTAAAAATATTTAAGTTGTTTCGTCAAAAGAACGACACAACGCTTCGAATATATGTTGAATGGTACCAATTCCGTCCATTTTAAAAGCTTTTCCTTTTTCGGCGTAATATCCAAATACAGGCATAGTTTCTGACTTATAAACGTCTATTCTGTGCTGTATAATTGCCGGATCATTATCGTCTGTTCTTCCTGAAGATTGCCCCCGTGATAAAATACGCGATATAATTTCCTGGTCGGCCACTTCAAGCATTAGCAGGCGGTGAATATCTTGATTTAACGACGAAAGAAGTTCGTCCAAAGCCTCACATTGAGCTATATTTCTTGGAAAACCATCAAAAATATATCCAGGAACATCTGGATTTGAAATGACGCGATTTCGCAGCATACCAATGGTTACCTCATCTGGAACCAATTGACCCTTAGCGATATAACTCTTCGCCTCAATACCTAAAGGGGTATCCTGGCTCATTTCACTTCTAAACAAATCTCCCGTAGAAATATGTAATAAGCCATACTTTTCGACCAACTTAGCCGCCTGGGTCCCTTTTCCTGAGCCTGGAGGACCGAACAAGATTAGATTTTTCATGCGTAAAATTTAAAATACTAAAAATACCTTCTTCAGGTGGTTTCAATAACTCGTTGGTTTCATTGGTTGGTTAATACCATGGGCTTCCACTTAGGCATTATAGCTAAAGTGGGTAGTAAATTTATTTTTTCAAAAGGCTGACGATCCTGAATGGGTGGATCTTCTTTTCCAGCGATGATATCGCCTGATAATAAGGGTTCCTTTAAATTATTATCCACTGGTACGGTATAATTTCTTGCACCGGGCAGAACATTTCTAACCGATTTATATTTTGATTTCCAATAATTAGAGGTGGCCAGATTATCTATTCTCAACCCGCCATGTGTAGTGCTATGGATTATAAAAATAGAGTCTTTAACTACTTTACTAACTAAAGCAACGTGAAAAACTCTTCCCCGTTTCGAACGACGAAAAAATACTAAATCGCCGGGAATGGCATTTTTCAAAAGTATTTTGTCGCCTTGTAAAGATTGAGCGGAAGAAGAAGGAGAGAGTTGTATGCCGAATTTTTTTAAAACAAACATCGTGAAACCAGAGCAGTCGAACCCTCCTCTTGTAGGGCTTCTGCTGGCATAACGGTAGGGTAATCCTATATAGTTTTTTGCATATAAAACGATACTATCTCTGGAAATCAATACTGAGTCAGTTGCCAGAGTAGCATTTAGCTTGGTCATGGACAATAAAAAAAGCGTAAATAATAAAAAATTTCTCATATAAAAGTTCCGAAAAGGCAAAGATAACAAAATCCTTCTTCTATCCAAAAACCTTTATGTCGCGAAGGAAAGGAAATTGCGCGCGGAACGCCATTTGATCTTCAAAACGTAAGGAGTAGGTTACGATTTGCTCTTCTTTACCCGCTGTTGAGAGAGGTATTCCATCGTAAGATAAAATAACTGAACCTCCTCCGTATTCATGATTATTCCCGTCTATACCCACCCGATTTACACCTATAGTATAAGATTGGTTTTCAAGGGCACGGGAAATTAACAGGTGATCCCATGCATATTGTCTCGCCGAGGGAAAATTGGCGACATATAATAAAATATCGTAATGCCCAAGTACATTCATTGACGATTCTGAGAATCGCAGATCGTAACAAATCTGTGGGAGAATACGCCATCCTTTATATTGAATGACTATTTTTTTATTGCCAGGAGTGTAATGCAGGTGTTCTCCGGCGAAAGAAAAAAGGTGTTGTTTATCGTAAAAAGAGAAATTACCATTTTCGTCTACCCAGATGAAACGGTTATAATACTTTTCTTTTTCACAGAAAACAATACTGCCGCAGACAGCTGTAGAGTAATCAGCAGCCATATTTTTCATCCAAAGTAAAGTGATTTCTTGTTCTTTGGGCTGAAATAAAGAAGGATTCATAGTGAACCCTGTAGAAAACATTTCCGGAAGTACAATAATATCTGTACTTCCGGAAAGTGGAGATAGCAGGTTACTGAGATGCGCTAAATTGCCATCGACATCTTGCCAAATAATATTGGTCTGAACGACAGCAACGCGTAAATCAAAAACTTTGGTCATGTTACCTAATTGAGATTGGTAACAAATTATTTCTTCTTCTTAGTATCCTTATCTGCAGCAGCTGCAGCAGAACGAAGAGCTCTTGGAATTTCAATAGTAACGGCTGGAATACTGCCATTATTTAAAATTTCAATGCCGTTAGGAACTGGAATATCACGTACTCTGAGAGATTGACCTAAATCCATAGTAGTGATATCAATAAATAGTTCATTCACGATATTTTCCGCCATAGCTTTAATCTTAATACGGCGTAACTTCTGAATCAATTTTCCACCTGATTTTACGCCTACAGATGCACCTTTACAACGCAAAGGAATTTCTAATTTAACGGGATGACCGTCGGCAATCTGAAGGAAATCGATATGGGTTACATTATCTTTTAGGGGACTTTGTTGAAAATCCTTTAAGATGGCACTATAGTGCGTACCATCCACCTCTATTTTCAAAATATGAAAATCAGGGGTATAGATGACAGATCTGACATCAAGTGGCTTCACAGAAAAATGAACTAAATTACCTGTGCCATAGATAACACAAGGAATACGGCCATCATTGCGAAGTGCTTTTGTAGCTTTCTTTCCTAAGGCTGCTCTTTTTTCGCCTTTTACTGCAATTACTTCCATTATAATATTATTTAAAAAATGAACGGCAAATATACCTAAAAATTTAAAAACGTGGAACTTTTAAAATTTTTCTGTCTTTTTATCTACATAAAGGGCAGAAATAGATCGGTGTTCATGCGTATTTCGTATGGCTCTGGAGAACAGTTTAGCTGACGATAGAACTTTAATTTTAGGAGAAGTGAATTGGAGGGGAATGGTATCACATACCAATAATTCGTCCAATTGTGACTTTTCAATATTTTTCAGCGCGTTTCCGGAAAGTACTGGATGGGTACAAATAGCACGAACTCTTTTAGCACCGCCTTGCATCAACGCATCGGCCGCTTTACATAGTGTCCCTGCGGTATCAACGAGGTCATCAACAAGTATAACATCGCTGCCTTCCACATTTCCGATGACGGTCATGCCGGAAACTTCATTAGCTTTTTCTCTGTATTTGTCACAAATCACCAGGTCTCTTCCAAAATGCTTGGCGTAAGCTCTTGCCCTTTTAACACCACCAACATCGGGGCTCGCAAAAATAACATTAGATAAATCAGCTGATTCCTCAAGGTAAGAGAAAAATATGGCCTCACTTCTCAGGTGATCAACAGGGATATCAAAAAATCCTTGTATTTGATCCGCGTGTAAATCCATGGTCATAATACGATCTACTCCAGCGGCCTGAAGCAAATTGGCAATCAATTTTGCTGAAATAGGCACCCTCGGTTTATCTTTTCGGTCCTGGCGCGCGTAACCAAAATAAGGGATTACCGCTGAAATATATCCGGCAGAAGCTCTTTTGGCAGCATCAATCATGAGGAGGAGTTCCATCAGATTGTCCATTGGCTGGAAAGTAGATTGGATCAGGAATACATAAGCACCCCTAATAGATTCATTGTAAACGGGTTGCATTTCCCCGTCACTGAATCTGTTGACTTTTAAGTCTCCGATACCCTGACCGTAATAATCTGCAATTTTTTCTGCCAGATATTTCGATTGAGTCCCGGAAAATAATTTTACTTCAACCATAAGAAAGTTTGAATAAGGTTAATGTCAAAAATAAGGGTTTATTTTTTTCTTTCTGTGACGAAATTCACCAAATCTTCTAAAGAATTTCGCGCGTCTGAAACTGGGAAGGTATATAAAATATCAAATGCTTTTTTTTGAAAAGACTTCATCTGGATCTCTGCGTAATGAAGACCACCTGATTGTTGAACAAAATGGACTACTTCATTAACCTTTTCAGGATTATCGCTATGATTTCGAATTAAAGATAGAATGGTACGTTTGGTGGACCTTTCACAATGAGCTAATGCATAAATGAGAGGGAGCGTCATTTTTTTTTCTTTAATATCGATACCCAGGGGTTTCCCGATATCATCGGCGCCAAAATCCATTAAATCATCCCGAATTTGGAAGGCCATGCCGATATTTTCACCAAAAAGTCTCATTTGCTCTACCTTTTCTATATCGGGAGTAACTGAAGCTGCACCTGCGCTACAGGCGGAAGCAATGAGAGAAGCTGTTTTTTGTCTTATAATATCGTAATAAACGGATTCAGCAATATCTAATCTCCTTGCTTTTTCTATTTGTAACAGCTCCCCCTCACTCATTGATTTGACTGCCTGAGAAACAATTTCGAGCAATAGATACTCTTTATTTTTTACTGCCAGCAACATACCTTGGGAAAGGAGATAATCACCCACAAGAACAGCAATTTTATTTTTCCAAAGCGCATTGATGGAAAAAAAACTCCTTCTTTGAAAGGAATCGTCTACAACATCATCATGAACCAGAGTTGCAGTATGCAATAACTCAATCATGGAAGCGGCGCGAAAGGTAGTTTCTGATATTTCTCCACAAACCTTAGCCGAGAGGAAAACAAACATGGGTCTGACTTGTTTCCCTTTTCTTTTTACCAGATAAAAAGTGATTTTGTCGAGCAAAGGCACTTGACTCTCCATTGCTTTACGGAAATGACCCTCGAAGGCATTCAATGCTTCGTTTATAGGCTTTTTAATACTGTCTAATGATCGGCTCATCCCAAAGATTGGATAAATTTGCAACGAAGGTAGTAAATAAAAATCGTTTCAGGTAGTTCTGTTAAAATAGGTTAGGAAGAATTAAAAATGTCGTTAAAAAGATAATTCTTTTGTAATTTTGACCTTAATAAAGTTTGAATCAATTTCCCAAAATTTACACAATGAACCATTCAGATCCAGTATTTGCATTGATTTCCAAAGAGTTAAATCGTCAAAGAGAAGGTATTGAATTAATAGCTTCAGAAAATTTTACCAGTGAAGCGGTTATTCAGGCTACTGGGTCGTGTTTGACAAATAAATACGCAGAAGGTTATCCGGGTAAAAGATATTATGGTGGATGCGAGGTTGTCGATGAAATTGAACAAATAGCCATAGAAAGACTTTGTAAACTATTTGGCGCTGAATATGCGAATGTCCAGCCTCATTCAGGAGCTCAGGCAAATGCAGCCGTATTTTTATCTGTTTTGGAACCGGGAGATGCCATTTTAGGATTTGATTTAGCTCACGGAGGGCACCTTTCTCATGGCTCGCCGGTTAATTATTCCGGAAAAGTTTATACACCCCATTTTTATGGGGTTGAGGCAGAAACTGGAAGAATAGATATGGATAAGGTTGCGGCCAAAGCAGAGGCTGTTCGTCCAAAATTGATCATTTGTGGTGCGTCGGCCTATTCCAGAGAATGGGATTATCGTCGTTTTCGCGAAATTGCGGATGCGGTAGGTGCATTGCTCCTTGCTGATATTGCTCACCCAGCCGGACTTATTGCTGCTGGAATTTTGGATAATCCTCTGCCTCATTGCCATATCGTTACTTCCACAACCCATAAAACATTGAGAGGTCCCCGCGGAGGTATCATCATGATGGGGCGAAATATCGATAATCCATGGGGACGTACACTAAAAAATGGGTCAAGTATTAAAATGTCCCAAATTTTAAATAGTGGTGTTTTCCCTGGTATGCAAGGTGGACCTTTGGAACATGTTATTGCCGCTAAAGCCATTGCATTTAGCGAAGCCTTACAACCTTCTTTCAAAGATTATGGAAAACAGGTAATCGCTAATTCACAAGCCATGGCGAATGCTTTTTTAGCAAAAGGATATAAAATAATTTCAGGGGGAACGGACAACCATCTTATGTTGTTGGATCTTTCAGAAAAAGGACTTTCTGGTAAGTTAGCCGACGAAGTGCTTGGAAAAGCGTCTATTACGGTCAATAAAAACATGGTGCCATTTGATAAACTCTCTCCTATGGTTACTTCTGGTATCCGCATTGGAACAGCGGCTATAACCTCGCGCGGATTTAAGGAAAATGACGCTATACAGGTGGTTGAATGGATTGATAGCCTACTTTCTCAGCCTGAAAATGATAAGGTTATAACCATGGTAAAAGAAAATGTTCATACCTATATGAAACAGTTTCCTTTATACCCTTCTTTATAAAAAAAACAAAGGAAGATGGCTAAACAAGTATGAGCCATCTTCCTTTACATTTAAAATTTATTTATTTTAAGAATAAAGCAAATTCTACTCTTCTATTTAATTTTCTACCCTGCTCTGAATCATTAGTCGTTATCGGAGCTACTTCACCGAAACCCCTGAAAACTAATCTGGACGGATCAATACCTTTTTCAACTAAATAGTTTAAACAAGCCGCTGCTCTATTTTCTGATAGCGTTTGATTGCTTGCCTGACTTCCTACATTGTCGGTAAATCCGCTGATTAGCATGGCGTAATCAGGGTAATCCTGAAGAACGTCAAGCACTTTAGTCAGCACGACATAAGATTCGTTAGTAAGTTTTGCGCTATTGGTATAAAAAAGGACATTTTGGGTTACAAATTTTAACGTTTCTTTTGTTTCACTTCGAATGACAGGGCAACCTCTGTTTTCTGCGGAACCCGGAGTAACAGGGCAGCGATCTTCTTTATCCATAACTCCATCTCCATCATTATCAGGACAGCCTTTAAAGGTTGCCTTACCAGGAATATCAGGACATTCATCTTGTGTATTGGGCACACCGTCACCGTCGCGGTCTATTTCTGTTCCAGACGGACAACCCTGATTACTGGCTACACCAGCTTGGTCAGGACATTCGTCATCTGCATTAGGAATACCATCACCATCTGTGTCGGGGCAACCTCCGAAAATAACCAATCCCGCTTCATTAGGACATTTATCTTCCAGGTCGGAAACACCATCGTCATCAGCATCGGGACATCCTCTTAGCATACCAGCAACATCGGGGCAACGATCAGCAGCGTCTGGAATTCCATCGCCGTCTTTATCGACAAAAGCCGGATTTTTATCATTATCTTTTGAGGGAGATTTAACTGGTTTCGGTTTGTAGGGAAAACGATAAATCAGTTGAACATTTCCAAAATTATACCAGTCTTTATTATCCTTATTGGCTGATAAACTTATTCCGTCTATATAATCAGAAAAGGTTGGTCTTGCGCCCCATTCGAAGGCAAGCATTAGTCTTCTGGATACATCAAGCTTAGCGCCGATACCAAAAGGAACGGTTACCATTGAATTGGTTCTTCTTGCCTGAATACTATCTTTTGTAATATTGGCCGCCTTACTGGGTATATTATTTGGATATTTAGGTGACGTCCAACTGGAAGCTACGCCCGCACCCACGAAAATATAGGGTGAAAATATTTTATTGAATCCCCCTTTGGAAGGGAATCTTTTGGCACCCAGAAAATCCCATTCTAATAAAATAGAACTTTCAAAAATGGTTGATTTAAATGAAAATGAAGTGACGGGTTCATAAGAATTCTTTAGATTCAATCCATTACCAGAAATTCCGGTGTACATGGCTTGAAAACGCAGGGAGAATCGATTGCTTACATTGTTTCGTAGAAAAAAAGCACCACCTGGCTTGAAAGTATTTAACTTGACACTTCCCAGAGATAATAAATCGCCGAGGTAGTAACCACCACCAAGAACCAGTCCCAGCTCCCATGGGTCATGCTGTTTAGTGGTGTCTTTTGACTTTACCACCATTTCTAAAACAGGCTTGGGGAGCACGGGAATGCTGTCCTGAGCTAGAATTACCGTTGAAAACAAACAAAGAAACAGGGGGATTGTAATTATTTTATTCATCTTAATGAAGCTTAAAAACCTGAAAATGTAAAGAAATTGATTATATTATTAATGGGTAATATAATCAATTCAGCGTATAAAATTAATATAAATCATTGATTATCCAATAATTTTTTTAAATATATGTTCGGTAAATATCTTTTGACGTATTATATGTGTAATATTTATAATGTATTTGGTTACAAAAAAAATATATTTATACAGGCATCACAAAACGAAATTGAGGAGTCTTAGTATAAAATCGACAAAAATGTTTTTCACAAGTATCTCAATAAGTCTTTTGGCATTTATCTATTTAGGGCGGGGATATTTTTCGCAAACAAAGCGAAAGCATCAGTTCTAAGAAATTTCAGGCATCGCTTCTTTTGCCTCATATCCTGCTTCCTCTATGGCATCGATAAGTTTCTGTGCCACTAATTCATCATTTCCCTGAGCAATTATTCTTTTATCCGGGTGATTTAAATCTACTTCCCAGGAAGTTAATTCTGTTATTTCATTTAAAAATCCTGTAATACTGCGAACACAATGACCACAATGGAGGTTTGAGTTCAATATAATTGTTTTCATATAATTGTATTTTTATTTCCAAATATAGCGGAATTATTGAAACTAAATTTTTTTTATGGCGGTAAGGTGGGTTAAAAGAGAGGATATTGATAAGGTTAAATGGAATAGTTGCGTTCATTATGCCTACAATGGTAATATTTTCGGGTATGTATGGTATTTAGATTTCATAGGTAAATCGTGGACTGCCTTAATTGAGGACGATTATCAGGCGGTTATGCCACTAATTTACAGGCCGGGTTTGCATAAAATGGAAATTTACCAGCCTTCTTTCATTAGAGAACTAGGCATATTTAGTTATGCGGCGCTCAATACAAATCGTGTGAAGCATTTTTTTGATGCTATGCCTGAGGAATATCGCTTAATAAATATGCGGGTAAGTGAGGAATGTAAACCAGCAGATACTCATGGGTTTAAGGTAAATGAAAAAACCAATCACGTGCTTAGTTTATTGCAATCTTATGAAAATTTGGCTGACAGATATTCTCCTGTTTTTAGAAATGCGTTAGATAAGTCTATAGCTAATGGATTGATGTCGGCGGAGAGTATTTCACCGGAGCAATATGCTGCATTTTACGAAAAAAATGGTCCTGGAAATAAGAGGCAGCGTGAAAAAGACAAACATGCTTTATTACGTATTATTTATAACGCTTTACACAGAGGATGGGGTTTTTTGTCGGGTATTTCCGACGAAAAAGGAGAGCTTTCGGCAGCCGATTTTTATATCACTTCACACAGTAGAATGATGTCTTTAGCTCCTGTTATTTCTAAAAACGGCGAAGCATTTGGCGCAGCAGCTATGCAATTTGATTTTCTTTTAAGAACCAATGCTGGAAAGCCTTTGCTTTTTGATTTCAATGAAGACCAGTCTTTTATTAATCCTTCCCATGTTCACGCCATGCCCTATCCGTTTTATGACATCAAAAAGGATGTCAGAATCGCAGGTATCTGGTGAATATTCACAAACCACTCTTATTAGAATGGACAGTATAGGGTGTATTCCAATCTGCCAAGAAATTAATTAGGCTATAATATTATAAATAAAATATTGAATATCAAGTATTTAATTTGGTTAAAAAATTTTTTCATTTTTTTTGAAAACGATGATGTTTCATTGATGGTCTCTTGCAAGGCATATTAAAATAGATGTAATTGCGTCTCAAACCGGGCCGGTTATTTATCATCTTTTTAATTTATTGCAAATGAAACAAATTGTATTTACCCTATTGTTGATGGCAGCAGCTTTCCAGGGGTACAGTAAAAACACATTATTGGAAGAAGCTGTATTGGAAACGACGGCAACGGTTTTAATGGATCATTTTTCGACGCCTGCTTTAGATGATTGTCGCATTACCCTGCGTGCCAGTATTGGATTTGTAATGATGGAAGTTTCCGTATCGGCACCAACCTGTCGCGGTGCCTTTAATGAAGCTATGGCAGCTTTGCGCGAAGCGGCAACTTCGGCTCGAGATGCCTTAAAGTAGTGGTTTATTAATCATCATGATCGGGAGGGAACCTACAAAAATTTCCCCTAATGTTTTTGTATTGCTATCTGTTTGATTTTCAAAGGAAAATACAGATGCCCCTCCCGATGTATAATCTGTAAATAATGAAAAAATTAACTTTTTCTATCTTTTCATGGATTCTTCCCTTTTTTATATTTTCTCAATCTTATGAAATTCAATATGCGCAACCTCAAGGTTTTTCGACATCCACCGAGGAGGGTTTTTCACGATATTCCACGTTGAAATTAAAGCAGGACAAATCCTTATTTATTCTGCATGGAACAGCAGGTTTTGATTCTGCCAATGAAGAGAGACAAGAATTAACGGTGGTTACTGCGGAACCAGATCGCTGGTATTTTATGGACAGGAGCATGGGATTACTTCATTCTTTTGAACAAACAATGATTGGTAATACCTTTCAAATCTCAGAAGAGATACCAAAATTGGTATGGAATTTATCTGAAAATGAAAAAATTATAGGTGGGTTTGCTTGTAAGCAGGCATCTACATCCTTTAGAGGGCGGGAATATGAAGCCTGGTATGCCCCTTCATTACCTTTCCCAAACGGTCCCTGGAAGTTAAATGGTTTACCAGGTTTAATTCTGGAGGCGAAGGATAAGGAATCTGAGGTGGTTTTTAACTTCTATTCTTTCCAGGTTATTCTCGATACTTCGGTAAGAATAGACGCTCCCCCTTGTGAAGCACGCAAAGTTCCTTTCGCTACTTTTTTTGAAGCCCAATATAAGGATGGTGAAAAATTCTACCAGTTCGTAGCCGATAAAATGAAACGTAATTTAGAGAGATCTGGTAATATTCATGTTGAAATGAAACAATCAGGCGCTCCAAGATTTTGGGAGCGGAAATTGCCTTAGCTATGCAAAATAAGTTTTTTTTGCTATCGCTCTTCCTTTTTATATATACCAATCTTTCCTCTCAATCGGGCATGTCCTTGTCAGGAAGAATAGTAGATGATTCCTTGTCGGAAATTCCTTTTGTTCAGGTACAATTATATCAAAAACTAATTGGAAACAATAAGCTTTTAACCTATAGCTGGGCGGACTCTTCGGGGCATTTTCAACTTTTTTTTCAAGAACCTTTGGTAGCTGGTTTTCTTTGTTTTAATGCAATAGGCTGGCAGACAGATACCTTGTATTTAAATCCATTAGTATCTGCCTCAAGCTTTCTGGGATTAATTAAACTAAAGGAAGTTTCTATTCAGCTCGATGAAGTTATTATAAAAGAAAAGTCGCTTTCTTATTATGATCGGGGAGACACCACTGTTTTTAAACCTGTTTTTTTTCAAGACGGTTCGGAGCGGGTTTTAGAGGATCTTTTAGCTAAATTACCAGGGGTCAGGGTCGCAGAAGATGGATTTCTATATTTTAGAGGTAAAAGAGTGAGTAAGGTGCTTTGGGACGGTGACGACCTTTTGGGAAATGATTATTCGAAAGCAACAAAGAGAATGCCCGCCGGTATGGCGAATGAATTTAGATTTGTAAATAAATTTGAAGGAAATCCCTTATTGAAATCTTTACATCAAAGTGATCAGCTGGTTTTAGATATTGAAGTTAAAAATACGTTTAAGGGTAAATGGATTGGAGATGCTTTTGTTGGACTTGGTTTAGCTCCTATGGGGATAGCGGGCTTTACTGGCTATCGTATTAAGAAAAAAATAAAGTTTTTATCCTTTGCAGAAGCGACCACTTTTAATGACATGTCGCCAGGAAAAAAAATGATTATTGATTATTCCGATGATTTGAATAGTGCTTTCCAACCCGTTAATTTACTTAGTTGGTTTGTTTTTCCCTCCTTTTTTCCTATAATTCTCTCCCAATCTCGTTTCAATCAGGGGGAAAGTATCACCTTTGCAGGGGGACCTCACTGGAAGCTTGGGAAAGAGAGTTTCATAAATGTGCAAGTTGATGGCTTGCTGTCAACAGATTATTTTCAAAATAGTAACTTTACCAATCAACTTCTGTCACAAAGAACCTGGCTACAAAAATGGACACAAAATGATAATGCCAACAGATTTAAATTAAACTCAGACGGAAGGATTAACCTTTCCGAAAAATCAAATATAAGTTTTCGCTTTAATGGCAGGAAAGAATTACTCAATGTGAGCAAAATGGATTCTTTAAGTAGTAATGAATTTTCTCCATTAACCTCAAAAGAGGCCTTATTAAATGAAAAATTATTGGGAGATTTGCATATAGATTGGATTTTAAAGCCCAATAAATCAATGGTTTGGAGAGTAAAATCATGGAATCATTTGGAGAAAATGCAAGATACGTACGATTGGCAGGTTGACAACAGGCAGTCCTTTAACACTCAATATGTAGGGCAATCAAATTATTTTTCCAGACTTCAGGGTTTGCTTATACATCCAACATATCAATGGGAGATTGGATCTCATGTTCAACAAAATCAGTTTAATGCCTATTTACAGGGGGAAGAACGGGCATGGCAAAAGGTGAATTTATTGTATCATTTAATATGGATTGGGGGAAAAAGGGAATGGATAAAAAAACCTCACCTTCTCTCCGTTTCAGGTAGTGCAGGGCCTGCTTCCTTTAAGTATCTGCGCTCTTTTGTAGAAACTAGGAAAAACACTTTTCTTTTGGAAGGGAACATAAGGTATAAACTTGGGCTGTCGAAAAAGTTTACATTTGAATCTGTCTTGCAACTGAACCCTGTTTTACCCGATGCCGGGCAGATTTTTAAGGGGCAAATCAGAACGGGCATTTTACAGAGGGAGACTGGAATGGACCAGTTAATCGTACCCAGAAGTACTCAATTTAAAAACAGAGTGATTTATTCTGACAACAAAAAACAGTGGGAATCACAGGCAAGTTTTACATTGAACTACAAATCTCCCTATTTGGGAAATAGAACGATTTCTGGTATTGAGCCTGATTGGTTAATCGAAAAATATGCCTTCAGGCTCTCGAAAGGAATGATTATACAATGGAACATCGATAAATATTTCATTCAGCAGTCTGCTTCTTTTGGTTTTAACATCAATGCTTCCAAGCAAAACTTTTTATTTGGATTGAATCAATGGGTAGGAGAAAATGTGTTTTATCATTTATCGGGAAAACTGGATGTAAGGCTTAAGGTTGGTAAATTCGGTATGGTGCTTTCCCCTGGTCTTTATCACAGGCAAACCACAACAGACAGAGGAGACGTATCTGTTTTAACCCAATTTATGTCTTCGGGAAACCTTCATTGGAATATTTGGAAAAAAAGTAGTGTAAATATCAGTGTAGAGTACTTGCCTAGAAAATTGACGGGCAATAAACCTTGGTTTTGGGCCAAAGTGGAAGGTAAATTTCCAATAAATGAGAAGTATTTTCTCGTTCTTGAGGTCAAAAATATTTTCAATCAAAGAAACTTGACTTTAGGTGATTTATGGGCTGATAATCAGCTAATTCAACAGTTTCAAGTTAATCCTTCCTTATTAATGTTAAAAATTTATAAAAACTTTTAATCCTGGAAACGAAAAAAAAACGGAATTTAATGTCGTCAGGTTAAATAATTCACCGAAACGTTTTACAGCTCAATTTAGCACTTTAAAAATGATACCTTTGCAACAAATTTGAAAAAATGCGTAAAGAGATAAAGGAAACATTGTATCTGGGCTGGCCAATTATATTGGGTAATTTATCGCAAATGTTCCTTGGTGTTATTGACACAGCCATGGTTGGCGCCATACATAGCAGCCAGTTGGCAGCGGCTAGTTTTGTAAATAATTTATTGACGATACCCTTAGTGTTGGGATTTGGATTAACCATGGCTATCTCTCCATTAGTTGCCCATTCGATAGGAAATAGGTTTATGAATAAACCATTAGTTATCGCCATAAATGGTTTATTTGTCGCTTTTTTTATGATGATATTTTTAGCAGTTGGCATTGAATATTCCCAACATTTTTTACTAAATAATATGGGACAGGATAAAATTGTGGTGGAATTATCTGGAACCTATTTAAAATGGATGACCTGGAGCATGTTACCTATGATCCTATTTATGGTGTTAAAGCAGTTTTCTGACGGATTAGGAGAGACGAAATGGCCAATGTATCTCTCTTTAGCCTCTTTACCTGTGAATGGATTTTTGAATTATCTCTTCATTTTTGGGAAGTTTGGGTTTCCAAGAATGGAACTTGACGGGGCGGGATTAGCCACTTTTATTTCCAGGCTTTTATTATTTATTGCCATCATCATATTAATCATTTATAAATCGGCCTATAAGCCATATTTACAGGATGTTAAACATGCTTTTTCATTAAAAATTTCTGGAATTAAAGAAATACTCAGAATGGGCATACCCAGTGCTGTTCAGTATGGCATGGAAGCTGGTGCGTTTGCCGTATCAGGAGTGATGTCAGGATGGTTAGGTTATGTACAACAAGCCGCACACCAGATTGCTTTAAATATGGCCGCAATAACCTATATGGTGTCTTTGGGTATCAGCTCAGCGGGCAGTATAAGGGTAGCTAATGCAAGGGGGCAGGGGAATATAGATCAGGTCAGGAAAATTGGCTACAGTAATTTTTCCATGGCTGTGGTGTATGGATTGATTTGCGCCGTTTTACTCTTCATAGGAAGAAGTGGCTTACCTAAACTTTTCAATGATGAAATGGAGGTTTTAAAATATGCTACAGGTCTGATGATATTGGCGGGTGTTTTTCAAATTTCCGATTCAACCCAAGCGG
>Ga0209550_10003201_pt1 | contig 15620 bp, 14 predicted proteins | sample LauGreSuBDMM15SN_2_FD_187567 | JGI IMG/M metagenome (GOLD analysis project Ga0209550, IMG submission 187567) | Freshwater lake microbial communities from Lake Michigan, USA - Su13.BD.MM15.SN (SPAdes) (version 5) | ecosystem: Environmental > Aquatic > Freshwater > Lake | place: Lake Michigan...
GGGGTCACATGTATCTAGCTTTGATTAATAGGTAATTCCATTGGTATCAGAAAGTTGTATAAGAATATTTTCCTTATGTTTCAATCTATAGGTATTTACCAGATGTAACATCAGATCTACATCCATGCTTTGATTTCTAACTATTGGTAATGTGGATAAATCACCCGGGGTATCCCTGAATTTTATTATTTCATTTTGAATAGAAAAATATCCGTACTCACCGTCGTCTAAAGGATTATTTTTTGTTAGCTTTTTCAAATCCTCGATGAACACTCTGGCGGTTGCTGCATATTCTGGTTTGTAAGAAATAGTGCCCCAAATGGTTCCCGAAGGAATTTGTTTTAATTCTTTTTGAATTAATGATATGCCGTGGGTACTTTCAAGAATCAATTGATAATTACCTTTTGAAATGGAAAGTTTTCCAGGATTACGGATAATATTTTGAATTTTTATGTCTATAGGCCAGGAACCTTCAGAAAGACTTTGCGCAGTCTCGGAACCTTTCGCTATGCCAGCATTGCCAATACAAGCACTATTTTTGGTTATGCCATCTATATTGAGCGTAAGGAGATAAGGACTTTGTTGCCAGGAAGTTTTTACTGTGTAATTTCCACAGGGTTGATTATTTATGGTGCTCACCTCAAATTGTAGGAGACGACCTGTTTTAGAAAATTTTTCTACATAACCAATTATAAATTCCCTTTCAATATTTGCAACAATAATGGTTGGTTCTAAAACCTCCTTTTTACAGGTCGTCAATCCTGACACGATAAAAAATAACAATATTATTCTAAGATGCATATTCATTTTTGTTTTAATTAAACGTCATGAATGTCAAAATGCTGCCCGATAAAAATACATATTTATTAAAATTTAACCGATGGTGACTTAAAGTCCCTAAGCTTGCTTATTTTTGTATTTAATTTTGAATAGCTGAATTTATTTAAACAACAATATGAAATTTATTAGAAACTTTTGTGTCATTGCTCATATCGATCACGGAAAAAGTACATTGTCTGACAGATTAATGGATTTCACACATACCATTGATAAACGGCAGATGAAAGACCAGGCTCTGGACAGTATGGATCTTGAAAGGGAAAGAGGCATTACCATAAAAAGTCATGCCGTTCAGATGTATTATCCTCATGACGATGGTAATAGGTACACTTTTAATCTTATAGATACCCCAGGACACGTTGATTTTTCTTATGAGGTTTCTCGTTCTATTGCTGCTTGTGAAGGCGCTTTACTCCTTATTGACGCTACACAAGGTATTCAGGCTCAGACTATTTCAAATCTTTATTTAGCTATTGAGCACGATCTGGAAATTATTCCTGTCCTTAACAAAGTGGATATGGAAAATGCCAATATTGAAGAAGTATCCGACCAGATAATTGACCTGATTGGTTGTAAGAAAGAGGATATTATTTTGGCCAGCGGAAAAACAGGTATTGGTGTTCCCGATATTATGAAAGCGGTGGTCGATAGAATTCCTTGTCCTAAAGGTAATTCTGATGAGCCACTGCAAGCACTGATTTTTGATTCGGTATTTAACTCTTTTCGTGGGGTGATTGCCTATTTTAGAATTATGAATGGTACCTTGAAAAAGGGAGACAAAATTCGATTTTTTTATGGTTCAAGGGAGTATTTAGCTGACGAAATTGGTATCTTACAAATTAATCAGATGCCTAGGGATGTACTGAAAACGGGTGATGTAGGATATGTTATTACCGGCATAAAAGAGTCAAAAGAAATTAAAGTTGGGGATACTATCACTCATGTTGACAGGCCATGTAACGAGGCTATTCACGGATTTGAGGAAGTCAAACCTATGGTCTTCGCGGGTATTTTCCCTATTGATAATGATGATTTTGAAGATTTAAGGGATAGTTTAGAAAAGTTACAACTAAATGACGCTTCTTTGGTATTTGAAGCAGAAACTTCTCAGGCGCTGGGTTTTGGATTCCGCTGTGGATTCCTCGGTATGCTTCACCTGGAAATTATTCAGGAACGCCTTTCAAGAGAGTTTAATATGGAGGTGATTACCACCGTTCCTAACGTTTCTTATACCGTTACTACCACGAATAATGAAAAAGCGGTCGTTCGTACTCCTTCTGATTTGCCGGATCCATCAAGGATAAGTAGTGTGGAAGAACCTTATATTAGAGCGCAGATCATTACTAAACCGGACTATATTGGCTCAATAATGAGCCTTTGTCTCGATAAAAGAGGTATTCTCTCCAGACAGGTTTATTTGACGCCTTATAGAGTTGAACTAAGCTTTGAACTCCCTTTGGCTGAAATTGTATTTGATTTTTATGACAGACTCAAATCTATATCAAGAGGTTATGCTTCTTTCGATTATGCGTTAATTGATTACCGAGCTTCTGATTTGATTAAATTAGACATAAAATTAAATGGCGAAAATGTGGATGCCCTAACCGCATTGGTCCACAGGGATAAAGCAGATTACATAGGTAGAAAAATTTGTAAGCGCCTAAAGGATTTACTTCCAAAACAACAGTTTGTTATCGCTATTCAAGCAGCTATTGGTGCTAAAGTGATTGCAAGGGAAACTATTTCTGCCCTTCGAAAAGACGTTACAGCTAAATGTTATGGCGGAGATATTTCAAGGAAAAGAAAGCTCCTTGAGAAGCAGAAAGAGGGTAAAAAGAAAATGAGACAAATTGGCTCAGTAGATGTTCCTCAAAAAGCTTTTCTTGAAGTGTTGAAGTTAGGTAATGATTGATTTTTATAAAAAATCATGTCCATTATATAGTAGGTATGATGCAAACAATAATGAAGGACAGACGAAATTAGGTATTAGTTTTTTTGTTCTCATTGTTGTTTGTATTTGTCCTGTTTTTTTTCATATTCTAAGGTTCATTACGTTAAATACTAATGTATAAATATATTATTTTCTATTTGTTAAGTTTATCTTTTTCTTGTACACCAGATACACCCAATGAAAAGGCTGTTTTCTTTGAACCAATCTCATGGAAGAATCTCGACAGTTTGAAAATAGCATACTATTATGACGCAGACTATGGAGACTATTTGGGAAAACCTACCTTTTCTGACGAATCTATAGCGTGGAATGGTAAAAATGTTATTATTGAAGGATACTGGATTCCTGTGTCTGAAATTGGAGATAGTACCGTTTCTGTCTTGTCAGCCCTACCTTATGCTCAATGTTTTTTTTGCAGTGGGGCGGGTATAGAAACTGTTATGCAAATAAAAGCGGAAGGAAATATTAAAAGAATGGAAACAGATGAAAAGGTTTCGTTGAAAGGTAAGTTGCTTCTTAATAGCGATAACCCAATGGAGCTCTATTATCAATTAGTGAACGCATCTTTACATTAAAAAACCGCCATTAAACTTAATTAATGACGGTTTTTTGTTTTTTCAAGCCGGAAGTAAATTAGAAACGACGTGATGAACGCTGAAAAGAATTCATGGTCGCTATAATAGTACCTCCCAAAGCAAAAGAAGCAAAAGCTGTGTAAATAATTAACATGACCTTTAGTTTTAATCGTTAATGATTGCGGATATCCGCGTTCTAAGGAGTCATGTTCATTGGGATCAAAAATAGCACCTATTAAAAGCGACTTTTCGCTTTCTCTGGTGCTTTACTATGGCAATAATAGTTAAAATATTTATAAACAAAAAACTTTTTACAAAAAAAATGATATAAAAATGTAATTTATTTTAACCAAAAGAAGGTTTAAAAATTAGTTCAGTTGATTATTTTTTGTGAAGGCGGAATTTTGAAGTTTCACCCAATGCCTGAATTTATTTTCAAGTAATATTACCTGATTTTTCCAATCTGGATTGATTTCAAGCAGGGCAGCTATTTTTGCACATTCAATAGGGGAGGCAATACCAAGGAGGTATTTCTTTAGTAAACCTGATTTAAAAAATTGATCCTTCTGCATTTCATTAAACTTTGAAAAAATAATCAGACGATTTCTATTAAAGTTACCTCAGGTAATATCCCGACACGCCCCGGGTAGCCCAAATGCCCTAAACCACGATTAACATAAAGCATTTGATTTCCCTTTTTGTATAGACCTGCCCATTGTTTGTAAACATATTGTATTGGGCTCCATTGAATAATGCCAGGTATTTCAACACCAAATTGAAACCCGTGTGTGTGTCCGGAGAAAGTGATGGCAATTTCCTTAAACTCAGTAACTACCTCATAAGACCAATGGGAGGGATCATGGGATAAAAGTAACTTCAGATCTGTTTTTTCAACACCGGCAAAAGATTCTTTTAATTTTCCATATTTAGGAAATCTCATGTGCGTTGAATAATTCTCAACACCAATAATTCCCACTTTTTTACCATTAATTTCAACGATATTATGCTCATTTGTTAGCAGTGACCAACCCATTTCTTTATGGTACTGCTTTAACTGATTTAAATTATCTTGTTTCTTTTCTGAACTTTCCCATTGGACATAATCACCGTAGTCATGATTTCCCAACACAGAAAAAATACCATATTTAGCCTTTATCTTTTTTAAAATAGGGAGCAAGGGAATGACCTCGTCTGCTGTATTATTTACTAAATCACCTGTAAAAAATACCAGATCGGCATTTTGTGCATTGATTATATCCACAGCCTTATTTACCTCATCGGGGTACAAAAAGCTGCCAGAATGAATATCAGATATTTGAATAATTTTTAAGCCCAGGAGTTGATCTGGAATACCCTCTATTTTAACTTGAGTTTTTCGAAGTTGGAAGCGATAAGCATTTCTAAATATTCCGTAAGTTAAGCTGATTAACGGTATAGCACCTATAAATATACCAAATTGACTTAAAAACCTTGATCTCGACGGATTAAATGATTCGCTGGGTTTAAAATAATCAAAAACCCATTGAAAACCTCTGAAAATATCATCAATAAATAAAAAGGGCAGGATGAGGAATTTCGAGAAATAAGTTATAAAGATTAAAGATCTTAAAATCGTTAAAGCTACTTTATCCCACTCTGACAGTAAGCCGGAAGTGTAGGCAATAGTAAAGGAAATCATAATAATATTCAAGCTAAAAAAAATAACTTTTGACCATGTCCTTGCCGATAAGGAATAGTTGGCAAATACTACTTTTAATGCCTGGTAAGCATACAGATCTATGGAGATTAATAAAAGGACTAAAAAAAGAGTACGCATTATTTATTTATTAGCTTTAGCATAACACAACAAGCAGGGTAATGGTTTATTTAAACTAAAATGAATTAACTTTGCTCTTCATTACTCAATACTCAAGCATTGAAAATGTCTTTGAACGTGTTATATTTTATTTTTTTATTCTTGTCACTTATACCATTTCACCTGAGAGCTCAATGGTCTAAAACGGTTCATCAGGCCATTGAATTTCCAGATACGCTGACCCGATTTTCTATTCAATCCCATACGTCTTTTGACACTGTTTTTTGGATAGGCTCAGATATTATTTTGGAGACAAACGTATCAATGTCAGGGGTAAAGGAATCTGTTTTCGAATACTTTATTGTTTCAGATCGTTACAAATGGAAACTTGTGAATGACAGTATCTGGTCGTTAAAACCTTTTTATCCAACATTGAATAAGCTTCAGGATATTACAGAACAGGTGAAAATAAAAATGTATATTCCTGAATATTTTCAGCGTTCAAAGGATGCTATTTTTGTTAGAAACCCTTTAAAAGATTAATCAGCGAGTTTTTAGACGGACTATATGACTAAAGATATAGAAATTGGAATTTTGCCTGACTTTGCATCTAATCAAGAAGCAATTAAAACAGCTATTAGCCAAACTTTAGGTATTGATGAAACAGATTTTACTTTTAAAATAGTGAGAAGATCTGTTGACGCAAGAGGTAAAACGCCGCTAATTCGGCTAAAATGCCAGGTTTTTATTTCAGTGCCTCCTCCGGAGGAATTGGTATTTGACCCACATTGGCAATGGGTGGGAGATAAAAAAAAGGTCATCATTGTTGGTGCAGGACCCGCGGGCTATTTTGCTGCTTTACAGTGCCTTACCTTAGGGTTATTGCCCATAGTCATTGACAGAGGTAAAGATGTAAGGGCGCGACGTCGCGATTTAAAAGCGATTCAGCAAAATGGTCTGGTAGATCCTGATTCAAATTATTGTTTTGGTGAAGGTGGGGCAGGCACCTATTCTGACGGTAAGCTATATACCCGATCACATAAAAGGGGGTCCATTGAAAATGTTTTGCAAATATTGGTTAAACATGGAGCAAATCCTGATATTCTTGTTGAGGCTCATCCGCATATTGGTTCCAATAAGTTACCCCAGATAGTTACTAATCTAAGAAACACCATTCTTGCGTTTGGAGGAGAGGTGCATTTCGAGGAAAAAGTCATCGACTTCGTGAAAAAGGGGAATAGGTTGACTGGTGTAATTACGCAAAATGAAAAAAAGTGGGAAGGTGACGCTGTTATTTTAGCTACAGGTCACTCGGCCCGCGATATCTATTATCTCTTAGCTAAACACGGTATTTTAATTGAACAAAAACCTTTTGCTTTGGGAGTAAGGATAGAACACCCACAGCCGTTAATCGATAAGATTCAATATGGGCAGGAAAATCGACCCGACGCTCTGCCCGCCTCTAGTTATAAACTGGTTACTCAAGTTGAAAATCGAGGTGTTTTTTCTTTCTGTATGTGTCCGGGTGGCCTCATTGTTCCTGCTTCAACTTCCCCTGGCGAAATAGTCGTCAATGGTATGTCTATGTCAAGGAGGGATTCTCCTTTTGCCAATGCAGGTACCGTTGTTTCTATTGAAATGGACGACCTTAAGGCTTATCAGGATAAGGGCGTTTTTGCAGGGCTCGCTTTCCAGCAAAAGGTGGAACAGAACATGTTTAGTGTAACAAATGGTACACAAAAGGCACCTGCTCAGAGACTTACCGATTTTGTAAATGGTAAGTTAAGCCAATCACTTCCTAAGAGTAGTTATATACCTGGGTTAACGCCTGCCTATTTACATTCTTTATTACCTGATTTTGTTTACAAAAGGTTAAAAAAAGGAGTGCAGGATTTTGCTAAAAAAATGAACGGATATTATACGTCAGAAGCCGTCGTTGTCGGTATTGAGAGTCGAACGAGTTCTCCCGTGAGAATACCAAGGGACAATCAAACGTTAATGCACCCTGAATGTATAGGTTTGTTCCCAAGTGGAGAAGGCGCCGGGTATGCAGGCGGAATTTTATCGGCAGCTATGGACGGGCAGAATGTTGCCCGTGCCGTATTTGTTTTTATAAATGAAAACTAATTATAATGAAAGATATTTTTGATTTATTGGGACGAATTTTAATTTCCTTTATTTTCTTTTTTGAGGCTTATGATGCTTTGTTTTTTTTCAAGGATACAAAAAAACAGATGGACCAATATGGCCTTTTATGGCAACAGGATTTCTTGCTTTATTTGTCTATTTTTGTTCTTATTTTAGGTAGCCTTTTAATCCTGTTGGGCTATAGACCGTCTTTCGGTGCCATTCTTTTACTTTTGTATTGGTTGCCTATGACTTTTATTGTTTTTCCGTTTTGGGAAGCAGAAAATGAGGTAAGGAGAGAAGTATCGGTAAATTTTATGAAGAATATGGCCATTTCCGGAGGTTTGTTCCTCGTTCTGGTAAATGGTGCAGGGCGATGGAGTATGCGCAGACTCTTCGCAACAAGTTATGTTCGCTAAATTAAGTTAGCTTTTTTAAAAACTCAAAATATGAAAAGGTGATTCAAGCAGTTATTGTTGAGGATGAGCTGAACAGTCGCAATAATCTAAAGAATTTATTGGCTCAGTATGCAAAAGATATTGAAATTGTTGGTGAAGCTGAAAGTATTGACGACGCCGTAATTACTTTTAAAGGGCTTTCAAAACAACCCGATGTAGCTTTTTTAGATATTAATCTTTCCGATGGATTGGTTTTTAGTTTACTAAATAAACTTAGACCCTTCCAATTTGAAATTATTTTTGTCACCGCATTTGAAGAATATGCAGTGAAAGCTTGCGAATATAGTTCTATCGGTTATATATTGAAGCCAATAGATCCCGATGCGTTGAAAGAAGCAATAGATCGGATTCCTAAAAATGGAAAAAATCAGATTGAAAAAAGACTGGAGATTTTTAATAGCCATTATAATAATCCTAATGTTTTTTCAAAAATGAGTATCGCCGCCGTTGATGGAATTTATTTTGTCAATATCACAGATATTATACGATTTGAAGCAGAAGATAATTATACTCATATTTTCTTGCAAACAGGGGAGAAAATAACAGCGTCTAAAACCATCAAAGCCTACGAGGAATTATTAGCCTCTTATAACTTTTATAGGGTGCATAAAAGACATGTTATAAACCTTAATTGCATGAAAAAATACCTGAAGGGCGATGGAAATATTGTTATTATGGAAGATGATACTCACATTGAGGTGTCAAGGAGAAGAAGGGCGTCATTCCTTGAAAAATTAAGAGACTTGCAAGAGGGGAATTAAAATGTAATGCATTTTTTTGAAATATTGTTTTTTTTCATTAATTTTGCAATACTACATTTTAATTTTTATAAACTATGAGAAAAAAAGAACTAAAATTAGAGGAGCTTCAAAAAAAATTAAAGGTCGTGAAAAATCAGGATCTTAAAAAAGTGACGGGTGGCAAACAATCTGGCGGCTCGTGGAATAACGGTTGTGGAGGTATCATTCCTCTATAATTTTATTCTGACTTTATTCAAAGGGCTGTAATTAAACTTAATTACAGCCCTTTTTATTTACCTTTTAATTGCAGAAAATGGATCATTCGCTCTTAAATCTGCCTTCAAGTGATAAAATTATTTATGCTATCACTCAATGCAGAAACCTGGAGGAAAAATACGGATTACTGGATAAACTTTTATCTCAGTTAGTATATACTGATGTTAATCAGGCAGTTAAGTATGTTGAAAAATTAAGAAAAATTAATAGTTTTGACCTGGAGTCAAAAGTCAGCCTTTCCTATTATTGGTATAAAGCATTGATAGATAATCAGAAATATCAATATAAAAAAGCTTACGATAATTTTTTAAAAGCCGTTAAACTTTCCGAAGAAAGTACTAATCTACAGTTAAAAGCAGCGTTATTCATAGACCTTGCGGGTACTTCCATTAATTTACATAAAATGGATGAGGCTGAGCTGCTGATTGAAAAGGCAAAAAAATGTCTTAAGAAAAATCCCTCGCCTGTCTTGAATGCGAGAATAATTAGTAGAGAGGCATTTGTTCAATTGCACTATGCCAACTATCCCAGAGCAATTGAAGGCTTTTTAAAGGCCGAAAAAATCATTAGAAATCTGTCAAATAATGAAATAACCCATAAAGATTTATTCTTCCTACAAATTATTCAAGCTGGTCTGGGCAATCTATATGAAATAATTGGAGATGCCGATAAAAGCATTGCTGCCTATCAAAATGCCATTGAACTAGCAGAATTATCAGATATTAAAACACGATTGTCCTGGTTATGCCTGTTTGTAGGCAAAGGATATCTGGTGCTTTCAAATCTGGAGCGCGCCACCTTGTTTTTTCAAAAAGTGCTTCATATTGAAAATGATGATAACGCATTTTCCCGGGCCAGCGCTTATGCTAATCTTGGCTACGTTCATCTTTTACAAAATGATTTTCATGAGGCTCAACTTCTTTTAAATAAAGCGGAGGAGCTTTTTATTAATATAGGGGAAAAGGATTCTGAAAATTTGGTTTCCATTGAAATCTGGCGCGCCCAAATGGCTATGAAAAGCAATGATCTTAAAAAAGTAGAATTTTATTTGCTTCATGCTTATAGAATGGCCTCAAAATCGGCTAACGTTAAAAGATTATCTTTCATTTGTAAAGAATTGGCGACTTATTATGCAGATAATGCGCAGTTTAAATTAGCCTACACTTATGAGAAGCTTCATGCCGATTTGTCTGCCAAGTATGTGGAGGAATTGAATCAACACAAAATATGGGAGTTAGAAGCTAAATATGATTTTGAACGAAGAAAGCAAGAAGCTGAATTACTTATTTTACAAGCTAATAGATTACAGTTGAAAGCTTTACGTGCGCAGATGAACCCACATTTTCTATATAATGCCCTAAATAGTATACAAAATTATATTACCTCAAATGACATGACTCACGCAGCAAAATATTTAGCCAAATTTGCAAAGTTAATGAGGCAAAGTCTTGAATATTCAGATGTTGAGGTCATCAGCCTGGAAAAGGAAATAGCCTTTTTAGAGAATTATCTTTTTATTAACGAAAAATTGAGATTTGCAGATAGAATGTCTTACCAAATAAAAGTGGATGATGATATTGAAGAAGATTTGATAGGGGTTCCCGCAATGATTGTCCAACCTTATCTTGAAAATGCCATTGAACACGGACTCAGATCTAAAAAAGATGGCATTTTAGCCGTTCAATTCCTATCTTTTAATGAACAATGTATTTTGTGTATTATTGAAGATAATGGTGTTGGAAGAGATAAAGCTATGGCGTTGCAAAGAGAAAATTTTAAATATCAACACCATAAATCAAAGGGTACCTTAATTACAGAACAAAGACTTCGGCTACTCCACAAATCTTTAGGCGCTCAACCCGCGGTAAAAATAATAGATTTGAAAGACCCATTGACCGGTGAAGCCACAGGAACGAGGGTGGAGGTACTTATTCCCATGATGGACCTTGACAGTTAACTTCTTCTGAATCCTTTTCTTAAAGTCTATTAGATAAATGATTCATACCATTCCCTGTTCATTTGATACCGTTTAGTAATTAGATATTGATAATTATGCTAACTAAAGCATTCTGGAGAGGTAAAGAAATAAAGTGTATGTTAAAATGATTACTTTTGAGCTGTAGTTTTCTCATAGTATTTCATAGCTCCTGTGTGCATCGGTCTCCCCCGAACAGGAGCTATCTTTTTGTATAGCTCATAATTTCAAAAGTAGTTTCTATTCTGTTACCGTCTTCATCCATTGCCATCATAAGGTGTCTTCCTATGCCTGGGTTCATTATCATTTGATGGTATATGCGCGTTTTCCCAACAAATACGCCATCTATATGCCAATAAACTGTTTTCTCCGGACTTCGGTGGGCGAGTTGAAATACCGTCTTTGATACAGTACCATCCAAATTTTTGGGTATTTTTATTTGTGTAAATTCCCTTGGGTAAATCCATTCCATGGTTTCATTATCATCAAAAGCGATATTACTTTGAAGGCATAATGGGTGCCAGTTTGGTAAGGGATTATAATCGGGATTATTTTTCCGGAAATAGAATGCCTCCAAAGGAGGTAAAACCAGTCGGTTTTCTGCTTTTCCCGCTTCATTTTCCAGGCAATTAAGATGGATGAGATATTGTCGATCGTTTGTTAAAAAAATCTTTTTATGGAAAGGACAAACTTCACCTGTTTTAATGGTTTTAGGAGCGAGGATACTTTCTTGAGGGCAAAAAGGACCAGCCAGCCAACCGGAGGATTTACATATAGCTACAAGATGTAAATGGGCGCTGGGCACGGGAAAAAGTTTGCCTTTTTCAGGTAATTCATTAAACAGCGAAAAAAGCAAAGGTGCAGCGACTTTTATCCCTGTAAGCCCTGGTTTTCCTTCTCCGCTCGCATTTCCAACCCAAACGCCTACACAATAGGAGGTAGAAGTACCGATGGCCCATGCGTCGCGAAAACCAAAACTGGTTCCGGTTTTCCAGGCGATAGGCTGATTACCGGAGAATTGCTGCCAGTTTCCATCTTCATCAGGTCGCTTTAAGGCAATCATGGCTTGCCAGGTACTATAAATAGCACCCGGTTGAATGACTTGAACTTGTCGGTCGGTCAAAGCCATTGCTTTATCTTTCGTATTTACATACCATGGCGAATGCCAATTATAGTATTTTTCCGTTTCATTTCCAGGGGTGTAGAAAAGTAAGGAGCGGGCCATAGAACTGTAAATGCCACATAGATCCCATAAATTTACTTCAGCCCCACCCAGAATTAAAGACAGGCCATAATGGTCAGCGGAAAATGGTAAGGAATGAATCCCCATTTTTTTTAGCTGATTATGGAATCGTCCTACATTATATTTTTTAAGTAATTGGACGAAAGGAATATTTAAAGATTTGATGAGCGCTTGGTCAGCAGCAACCATTCCACTATAAGATTGATCAAAATTTGCTGGTCTGTAGCCCCGATAACTCAAAGGAACATCACTTAACCAGGAGGTAGGCAGAATGAGACCTTCCTGAAGGCTTAGGGCATAAAGGAAGGGTTTTAAAATACTTCCACTGCTTCGATTGGCCATAATTAAATCGACCTGCCTGCCATGACTTGACGCTTCAACAGGTGAATTTCCCAGATAGGCAATGACCTTTCCGCTGGAAACCTCAAGAACCAGAATAGCCGCATTTTCAATACCATTAGCTGATAATTGATGTTGATATTGCTGGAGTCTTTCCTGCAATCTCTCTTGAATATCAACGTCAAGCGTAGTATGCACAATACCACCATTTTGATGAGGAAATGTTCTGCTCAACAAATGATTAGCTAATTGAGGAAGAGGAAAAACTTCTTCGGGTAAGGGTTCTTCTCTGGCTAATTGCCATTTTTCATGGTCTAAAATCTTCTTTTTATAAAGGTTGTCAAGTAATTTATCTCTTTTTATCTTAAGCTTATCTCTATTTCTTCCTGGATGAATTAAACCTGGACTATTTGGTAAAACAGCTAACAAACAAGCTTCTGACCAGGTAATTTGTGAAATGTTTTTCCCAAAATAACGCCAGGCGGCAGCGTCAATACCTACTACATTGCCACCAAATGGAGCGTGAGCGGCATACCAGTTTAAAATTTCTTTTTTCGAATAGGTTATTTCTAATACAGAAGCTAACACCAATTCTTTTATTTTTTGCCAGTAAGTTCTTGGTGGATTATTCAGTGACATCCGAATAACCTGCATACTTAAGGTGCTTCCACCGCGTTTTCGGCGGGGATGTCCCGCATTATATTTAAATGCGGAAGCGAGCGCAATTAGGTCAACGCCGCGGTGATAATAAAATCTTTTATCTTCATATTCAACCAAGGCTACTGTGTACTTTTCTACTGCCTGACTCGAAGGTGGAAACCTCCACTGCCCGTCTTTTGCAATTCTTGCACTGAGAAGCTGGCCGTTTTTATCGGTTAAAACAGCGGCATAAGGAACTTTGAACAAGGGCTTGGGAAGAGATAAATAAATAGACAACAACACAGCCCATCCCACCAATACAAGTAATATTTGGGTGATTTGCACCTTTTTTTTAGGAAAAGAAAAGAAAAATTTTCGTCGAACCACAGAGGTAAAATAATAAAAGTTTTCTAATATTATAAAAAATGTTGCATAATATAAATTATTTAGATTATTTTTGCAAAAGGGTTTTTAAAAGTGAAGACCCCATGAAAAGTTGGTATTTTTTTTGCCTTTATCTTCGGAGTGTTTTTAACCTAATGTTCTTGCCATTCTTATTTGTTAATTGGCCTGTGTTTTACCTTCTTTTCTTGTTATTTTTTTTTATTTAATATTAATTTTTTTAAAGATGAACATTTTTGTTGCAAAACTGAATTTTGACACTCAGAGCGAAGACGTGCAGCGGGCATTTGAAGCGTTTGGTGCAGTAGATTCTGCTAAAGTTATCATGGATCGCGAAACTGGCCGCTCAAGAGGCTTTGCTTTCGTTGAAATGGCTAATGACGACGAAGCACAATCTGCTATTGATGCGCTAAACGAAACAGAGTTAGATGGTAGTACAATTGTAGTAAAAAAAGCTGAACCACGTCCACAAAAGCCAAGAGGTTTTGGTGGTGGAGACCGTGGTGGTTTCGGCGGTGGAGACCGTGGTGGTTTTAACCGTGGAGGCGGCGGAGGCGGTGGAGATCGCGGTGGTTTTAGCCGTGGTGGAGATCGTGGAGACCGTGGAGGTTTCAGCCGTGATCGTAACGACAGATTTGGAAGTTCAGGATTTGAAAGCGATTACAGTCGCCGTTAATTCCTTCCTTTATAAAAAAGGCGGTCATTTCAAAAATGACCGCCTTTTTTTTTGCCTTGTATTATTATCCTTTAGCAGATAAGTATCGTCTGTTAACTTCTTCCCAGTTTATGATCGTAAAAAATGACTGAATATAATCTGGTCTTCTGTTTTGATAATTCAGGTAATAGGCGTGTTCCCATACATCGAGACCTAATACAGGTGTACCTTTTTGGTCAGCAATATCCATGAGAGGATTATCCTGATTTGGTGTGGAAGAAACAAACAATTTTCCTTCACTATCTACACTCAACCAAGCCCAGCCTGATCCAAAACGGGTGGCCGCAGCTTGAGAAAAAGCCGTTTTAAAGGCCTCCATTCCGCCGAGTTCCGTTTCGATGGCTTGAATTACAGGAAGATGCTGTTCTGCATTGGAAGAGGCAGATAAAATTGTCCAGAATAAATTGTGATTATAGAATCCGCCACCATTATTTCTGATTGCCGGAGAGAATGTTGAAATACTATGTAATATTCCCTCTATGTCTAAACCTGTAGCCGCCGCATTTCCCTCTAAAGCAGCGTTCAGATTATTTGTGTAAGCGGCATGGTGTTTGCTATGATGAATTTCCATCGTTCGCGCATCTATGACGGGTTCTAATGCCGTATAAGCATAAGGTAGTTCTGGTAATGAAAAAGCCATTATTTGAAATTTTAGTGATAAATATTATAGATTAAATATAAACTAAAAAACCTTATGAACGGATAATTGGTTCAAACAATGACAATCATTATTTGGAAAAATAGAACATTCATTTAATTTTGCCCAAAATTAATTTTAAATACGAAAGCTATGGCATTCAGACAAGAAAAGGATAGTATCGGTTATGTTGACGTACCCGCAGAAAGGTATTGGGGAGCTCAAACTCAACGCTCTTTCGAAAATTTTAAAATTGGCGGTCACCTTATGCCCATAGAAATTATTCGGGCATTTGCCATTTTGAAAAAAGCCGCCGCGCTGACAAACAACGAAGCGGGTATTCTTGATGCTGAAAAAACAAACTTGATTTGCCAGGTTTGTGATGAAATAAGCGAAGGTTTGCTCGATGATGAATTCCCATTAGTGGTTTGGCAAACAGGATCTGGTACCCAGTCAAACATGAATCTCAATGAGGTTATCGCCAATAGAGCTCACGTATTAACTGGGGGAAAATTAACGGATGTCAAAAAAATATTGCATCCCAACGATGATGTGAATAAGTCTCAGTCTTCCAACGACACCTTTCCTACCGCCATGTCCATTGCGGCTTATTCCTATTTAGTTAAACATACTATACCAGCAATCAAGCAGTTGCAAAATACATTGGATAATAAAGCGAAGGACTTTGCCGATATTGTAAAGACGGGTAGAACGCATTGTATGGATGCAACGCCCCTAACTTTAGGTCAGGCTTTTTCTGGATTTGTTTCTCAACTTGACCATGTCGTCAGAGCTATTTCCTATACTTTACCCCATGTTTCTGAACTGGCTCTGGGAGGAACTGCGGTCGGAACAGGACTAAATACCCCTCCGGGTTATTCTGAAAATGTGGCTAAGCATATTGCCGT
>Ga0209550_10003202_pt1 | contig 15620 bp, 14 predicted proteins | sample LauGreSuBDMM15SN_2_FD_187567 | JGI IMG/M metagenome (GOLD analysis project Ga0209550, IMG submission 187567) | Freshwater lake microbial communities from Lake Michigan, USA - Su13.BD.MM15.SN (SPAdes) (version 5) | ecosystem: Environmental > Aquatic > Freshwater > Lake | place: Lake Michigan...
CAAGTTCCGGCCGCCACGGCGCAATGGCTTCGTAGCCCTTACGAATCGATTTTTCCAAAAAGAGATTCTGGTAACGGCCGCGCGTCGCGGGTTGCACGGTGAAGACCACGAGCCCGGCCGTCTCGCGATCAATCCGGTGAATCGGCGAGAGAGAATCGAGACCGAGCCTGCGCTTGAGGCGCACCAGCAGCGTTTCCTGCAAATAGCGTCCCGAAGGAATCACCGGCAAAAAATGCGGCTTATCGGCCACGACAAGTAACTCGTCTTGGAAGAGCACGACCTCGTCAAAGGGGATGCGGGCTTCCGCCTCGATCGAACGGTAATAGTGAATGCGTTGGCCGGCGGCGTAAGGCAGGTTGGCGGGCACGGCAACGCCGCTCTCGTCCAAGACTTCGCCTTTTTCGAACCGAGCCACCCAAGCCGCCTCCGGCACGCCCGGAAATCGCTGCAGCAGAAACTCAAGCAAGGTCGTCCACGGGCCGACCGGCAAGACAACCGAACTCGGACTCACCCCATCGCGGGTGAGTCTTGGCGTCAGCGCATTGGCGGAATCGCGAGATTGGAGTTCGTTTGAATTCAAGGGTCGTCGGACGTTCAGCGCCTGCGACTAAGCCGAGGCCACACCCCCGGAGCGTGGTCAGCCGAGGCGGACCATGCGAACCACCTTTTCTGAAATCTTGCGAATCGGCTCGCCCAAGCTCGACGCCTTGGCACCGCAGCTGCTCAGGTTGGGCGATGACCCTGTTCAACCGCCGCCAATTGATCGCTCGCTGCGCCCTGCTCGCCGCAACCCTGCTCAGCCCATTCACGCCAAACGTGGTCGCCCAAGCCGCCACCCCGGCGCCCGCTATCCGCAAGCCGCTGATTGCCGTGCTCAACGCCTATCCCCCTGAAATGGACGCGATGGTGAAGGAGTTTAAACTGCTTGAGGGCGGCTTCACCGAGAAACGCGTCAAAGGATTTCGCTACTATATCGGCACCGTCGAGGGAAAGGACATCGTCGTATTTGAAACCGGCATCAGCATGGTCAATGCGGCTATGGCCTTGCAGCTCGCGCTCGAGCGCCTGCCCATTAGCCACGTCCTGTTCGCCGGGGTCGCGGGCGGTACCGACCCTGCCCTGCGCGTTGGCGATGTCGTCATTCCCGAGAAGTGGGCTTACCACAGCGAAGCCGCTTATTTCAACCCGACGCCCGACGGCAAAGACTGGATGAAAGCGGATTATTTCACCAAACGTTACCCCAACTACGGCATGATTTTCCCGGCGGACATGTTTGCCGTCCGCGCGAGCAAAGAACGATTTGAGCGCGTCGCCTACTTCCCCGTCGACGCCTCCTTGCTGGAAGTCGCCCGCCGCGCCGTTGAGAAACTTGGGCCGGTCATCAGCGCCAAGACCGGGCGTGAAATCACCGTGAGCGTCGGCGGCGTCGGCGTGACCGGCACCGTTTTTCTCGACAACCGCGATTACCGCAAATTCGTCCACGACACGTGGGGTGCCCGCTGCGCCGATATGGAGACGACCGCTTACGCTCACGTCTGCTACACCAACGAGATCCCGTTTCTCGCGGTCCGAGCCCTCAGCGATCTCGCCGGCGGTCAGGACCACGGCGAACTAAACGTCATCGACGCCAATGAAGGAATCTCGTCGGCCCACGCTGTAAAAGTTCTCCGCGCCATTTTGCGCGAGATGTGAAGCTTGTAATGCGACGGGAACTTTAGTTCGGAACTCCGGCCTGCGTGAGTCACACCTCTCATCTTGCGTGCTTAACCCCGCGCTCGGCGCACCTCATACCAATAGCTGTTGATTTTTAGACTGCGGGTTCCGAGGTAGCACCGGCATCTGGCCCGTGGATTTGAAGATGAAACTCAACAGCTATTGGTATCACACCATCGGCTGCGAAACTCACTTTTTTGATTAACCCTTGAATCCGCCGCAGCCCAACCCTCCAAATTTATTAACCACAGCTGCTCCCGAATTAACCCGGATAAAGCCGGGGAACCGGCTTCACCTCAGGGGTGAGTCGTTCGCTGCTCCCCTCGGTTTGGGATCCGGGTCCATTCGGGTCTATCCGTGGTTCAACTGCCGTTTTTAGGTTAAACCAAGTTCAGCGCCCGACCGGCTTGTCCTTGGGTTGCGGGGTGGCGAGACGTTGGACAGCCGGAGCCAAGCGGCTCAGCAAGATGCTGGGCGGAGGCGTCGAGTCCACGATCGCAAGAAATTTCTCCCGGCGCTGCTTCAAAAGCTCGCGAGCTTTTGTCTGCTGCTCGGCATCGAGCTTGAGCTCCTTGACGAGCGAATCGTGCTTCATCGTTGGCGCCACCATCCAGAGAACGCCTGAAAGCGATCGTTGGCGAAGTTGATCGATTTCATCATCCGTCAGGGGCTTAACTCCCGTCGCTACTTCCGCCAAGCCCTTGGCCATTCGCTCGGCGCGACGCTTCTGACCTGCCGCGTAGTGAGTGCGCTGTTCGGGCGTGAGCGTCGCCGCGAGTTGGCCGTCAAACTCTGCATCGATTTGATCGAGCCGTTGGCGATAGCTGTCGATTTGAGGACGCAGGCGCTCGATCTCGGCAACCAGTTGGGCGCGGTTTTGAGGCGAGCGAGCGGGCGCAGCTTGGGTCCCGCTCGGCTTGGCGGCTGCCGCAACTGAGGGCACGGTCGCCGCCTTGCTGGTAAATTCCCCCATTAAGGTCGCCGGCGGCGCCGGGACCGGACGGGTGCGTTCGGTGCGCAGGCCCGCAATGTAGCCGACGGCAAAAACCACCGCCGTGAGACCGGAGATAACAAGTGCGCGCTTCATCAAAGATTCACTGCAAATTCGTCGGCGGCGTCAGCGATTTTTTGCCAACCCGCCAAATTAAAATCGTTTTCGGCCGCATCTCGCGCGGAGTCCCCGCTTAGGGCGACCACAAGGAAGCAGACGGCAACGGTCACCGCGCTCAGGGCAAAGATACTCGTCAATGAGGGCACGGCCTTGACGCCCGCTTGGGCCGCACGCACGACGCGGTCGGCAAAGCCGGGCCGGAGTTGGTTGGCCGCGTGGCGGCAAAGGTCAGACCAGACTTGGGTTTCAGTTTTCATGGTTCGGTTGGTAATGTTCTCGAAGGTGTTCTCGGGCGCGGTGGAGGCGGGCCTTCACCGCCGCCACGCTGGTGCGCAGGGTAACTGCGATCTCCGCATGGCTGCGCCCTTCCTGCACGAGGGCGAGTAAGGCCCGGTCCTGCGGCCGGAGCTGGGCGAGCGCATGGCGCAAAGCGTCGAGCTCTTCGGAGCCGACCGCGCCTTCGGGCTCAGGGACGTTTTCGTGTTCCGGCGCAAACGGCGTAAAGATGCGTCGCAGTTTTTGGCGGCGGAGGTGATCGATGCAGGTGTTCCGGGCGAGCCGGAAAAGCCAAGACTCGAACTGGGCCGGCGCCTGCAGCCCCGCCAGTGCGCGGACCATCTTGATGAAGACAAGTTGAGCGATGTCCTCGATGGCATCACTGCGGCCGATAATCGCATAAATGAACCCGGCAATACGGTGCTGGTAAGCCACAATGAGCTCGCGCTGGGCATCGGGCTCGCCGCGTTGCGCGCGGCGAACAAGATCGACCGGGGGAGTCGGTGAAGTGGATTCCATGCAGAGTTCATTGTGCTGTCCGGGCCAGACGCGGGGCGTCGGCGAAAGATACACCGCTCGGCGATGAAGGGCGTTCCGCCTTGAGGCAAACTTTACCTAGGCAGCACGCCGAAAAATAAGCATCGCCCGCCGTTTCGCCTGCTCAGCCCGTCGGCGGTGCGCCGGCGCCCAGCATCCGCACGCGTCGGTCTTTACGGGGAAACTGGAGGGTGACCACCGTGCCCACGCCCTCCTTGCTCTCAATCCCCACTTGCCCCCCATGTTCGCGCAGGATACGCTGCACGATCATCAATCCTAGCCCGTGACCCCCCGGTTTTGTCGTATGGTAGGGTTGAAAAACCCGCACGAGATCCTCCCGCTTGATCCCGCTGCCGCTGTCTCCGAAGAGCAAAAACACCGAGTCGTCGTCGGCCCGCGCACGAATCTTCAAACGACCGCCCGGCTCCATCGCATCTAACGCGTTCTTCGCGAGGTTGAAAAAGACCTGCTTGAGCTGGTTCCGATCGGCCATCACCACCGGCAGATCGCCCGAGGCCTCCACTTCAACGGCGATTCGACGGTCGGCGAACTCCCCTTGCTGAAAGCGTAGCACTTCCGCCAGGACTTCGGCCAGATCGAGCTCCGCCAAATCCGGCGGTTGAGGGCGGATCGCTTCAAGGAAATGCGCGATGATCCCGTCGAGTCGTGCAACTTCCGCGCGACAGACATCGACCGATTCGACGAGCGAATCCGTGTCTTTTGACGCCTTCAATTTCTTCAACTTCCGCGTGATCAACTGGAGGTGGATCGTGAGCGAGTTGAGCGGATTTCCGAGCTCGTGCGCGACTCCTGCGGCCAGCAAAAGGATCGAAGACGTGCGTTCATCCTCCAACTGCTGGGCCGTCGCGTGTTTATCCCGGGTGACATCGGTGAGGATCACCGCAAACCGCCGAGCGTCGCCGCGGGCTTCGCCCCGGAATGGCACCATGTAGAGCCGCACCGTCCGCGGTTCGGGATACGTCAGCTCAAACTCCCGCGCCACCACCGGCAGCGCCGCTGCGGTATCATCTTCCAGCGTCCCGCCTAAAGACGGCCGCAGCCCGGGAATAAGTCGCCACAAAGTTTGGCCCGCCAGTTCGTCCTCCCCGAGCCCAATCAGTCGGTGCGCCGCGTCGTTCGCGTAGTCGATCTCTCCGTCGAGAGTGATCACCAGCACGCCTTCTTGAAGCGTGTTAAAGATCTCTTCGAACAGACCGCGTTCACGGGCCAAGCGTTGGACCAGATTCGCGAGGTTGACCGAATCGAGCGTGTCGAGCCGACCCAGCACCCGATCAAGCGAGAAGTTTTTCTTACCGGCCATAAAAGGTTTTTGAGACATGGGGCCCGCGCGGTCAACGGCCTCCGTCGCCCGTTGAATTCATGGGTCGCTGAGGAAATCCAACTGCGTGGGATCGACCCGCCCGGCGAGCAGCTTGCGCAGAAACATCTCGCGATGTTGGGCCGTGCGACCGAGCCGAAGTACGGCCTCGCGGTGCTCCTCGGTGCCGTAGCCTTTGTGGGCCCCGAACCCATAACCGGGGAACGTGCGATCAAGCTCCTCCATCTGCCGGTCGCGGGTGACCTTCGCGATGATCGACGCCATCGCGATGCAGAGCGAGCGGGCATCGCCGGAAACGATCCCGGTGTGCGGATAAGGGAAATTGCGCAGGGGCAGGCCGTCGACCAACACCCGCGCCAAAACCGTCGGTTTAAAGCCGGCAATTTCCTCGGGCGCGGAGAACAAGTCCGGCTCCGTTCTCCGTTCGAATGCACTCGGCGGATAAATGCCTTCGAGCGCGCGGCGCATGGCCAGCTTGGTGGCACCGAGGATGTTGAACTGCGCGATCTCACCGACATCCGCCGAGCCGAAATGGGCATGGATTTTCCCTTCCGCCGCCAGCGCCTCAAAGTCCAGCCAAAGGGAATCACGCTCCGCCGCCGTGAGCTGCTTAGAATCGTTGATCCGGCGGGCATTGATTTCGGCCCACCGGCTTTCGAGAAAGTCCCGCGTGACCAAGACCGCGCCCGCCACCACCGGGCCAGCGAGCGCGCCGCGGCCCGCTTCATCGACTCCGATCAGACTGGCCACGCCCTCGATCTGCTTGAGATCGAAACCGCGAAGTTGGCGCCGTTTGGACATGCTGGGCAAGAATCAGGATACGCCGCGTCGAGACCGTTCACCACTCCATCTTCGGCGGCGGCGGCTTTAACGGCAATTCGTCGAGCTTCCCGGCGGCGGCGACCACTTCGTAGGCGGTGCGAAAGTGTAACTTGGCAAAATCGCCGAGCGCACGCGTGCCGAATTTTTGCATGATCTGGTCAGCCTGCCCTTTCACCAACGGCCCTGCGCCCTTTTGGAGCTTTTCCCCAAACTGCTGCGAGAGCGTGTGCATGGCCCGGATAAATTCCGCCCGCGCCACAACCGAAGCGGCGGCGACGACCGGATCCGACTCCGCCTTGGTGCGCATCCTGAGTTCAAAATTTTGCACTCCTTTCTTCGCCAGTTCACGCTGCACCAGCGGTTGTTCGGTGAACTGGTCGAGCAGCCCCCAAGGCACCGGACGTTTCGCGAGCGCATCGCTGAGCGCCGTGGCGTGCTGCCAAGCGAGCAAACGGTTCAGATTCGCCCCGGGGCGTCCCATCAGCTCGTTGTAGCGAGCCATAGTCCGGCAATAACAGACCTCAACCACCACGCCTTTGGTGCCCCGGATCAACGCGTCGAGCCGGACAATCTGGTTGTCCACGATTTTCTTCGAATCCTGCACGCCGGCCTCGCGCCACGCGTCGATCATGCCTTTGTCCGCGATCACGGTGGCCGCGACCACGGGACCGAAGAAATCTCCCTTGCCGCTTTCGTCGAGCCCCGCGTGCGCCTCGAACCAATCCGGATGCAGCACCTCGTCGTAACCCAGCTTCGCCGCCATCGTGACTTCGGGCTCCAGCGTCATGGTGACAAACTCTTCGGTGCCCTTACCGGCAATTACTACGACCTTGCGTTTGTCGTAAGCAGTCACGTTCACATTGCCGCCGCGAAAAGCGAAACGCGCGTAGGGCACTTCAAAGGGCTCCCACTGGCGCGCGGCGCATAACGCACGGAGTTTCTCCATCTGCGCGTCGTCGAGCTTGATGGTATAGGTGCTGAGCTTCTTGGGTTTTTCCTCGGCAGGTTCGCCGTGCTTGGCCATGGAATCCGAAGTGTTACCAAAACTCCGCCGATGACACGCAAAACTTCCGCCTCAACCCATGCCGCCGCCCTGACCGGAAAGCGGGCCGAATTCTCAGCGGCGCTGCTCGGTTGGTATCGGGTCAACGCACGCCGTTTACCCTGGCGGGAAACGCCCTCGCTTTACCGCACGGTGGTCAGCGAGTTCATGCTCCAACAGACGCAGGTAAAGACCGTCCTCCCCTACTTCGCCCGTTGGCATGATGCGCTACCGGACTTCGCCGCACTGGCCGCCGCTCCGGAGGCCCAAGTGCTCAAACTCTGGGAAGGCCTCGGCTACTACTCACGGGCCCGAAACCTGCACCGGCTCGCCCAAGCGATCGCCGCCCTGCCCGCCGCGCCGCGCACCCCGGCCGAGTGGCAAGAGCTGCCCGGCGTCGGGCCTTACACCGCTGCCGCGATCACCAGTATTTCTTTCGGCGCGCCGGCTGCCTGCGTCGACGGCAATGTTGTGCGGATCCTCGCGCGTTTGACCGCCGATGCCACCGAGTATCGCGACAGCGCAACGGCGGCGAAGGCGTTCAGGCCTCTGGCCGACGCTCTGCTCTCCGCCAGCGCAGCCGGGGACCACAACCAAGCCATGATGGAGCTGGGAGCCACCGTTTGCTCCCGGCAAAACCCACTCTGCCTCACCTGCCCCGTCCGCGCGTTCTGCGCCGCCTCCGCGCGCGGCGAACCGGAGGCGTTTCCCCGGCTTGCACCCAAAAAAATCGAACGCGTCGCCGTCACCCGCATTTGGTGCGAACGCGACGGGGCCTTGCTGCTACACCGCGCCGCCGCCGATGCCCGTCGTCTCGCCGGTCAACACGAGCTCCCCACCGCCGCCCAGTTTGGCCTCACCGAAACCGCGGCCGCCCGCGGCCTGCTCCTCGCGACCCATCCGCGCGGCATCACGCGATTTCGGATCACAGAGTCGATCCACACCGCCGTCCCGCCCCGGGGAAAGCTCGCTCCCGGACTGATCTGGGTGCCGCGCGCAGAGATCACTTCAATTACCCTGTCGGGCCCGCATCGGCGCTGGATCACCGAAATTTTGCGACGGAGTTAATCGCGTCAAAACCCCGGCGCCGCAGCCAGCAAAGCCTCGACGTTCTCTTTCGATCGGAGCACGTCTTCCAGCTTCATCCGCGACCTGAGTTCCAAAACCAGTTCCTGACCCGGGCGCCAAAATCCGCATAATCGGCATCAAGCGGCAGCTCCTCAAATTTCGCCCGAATCTCGAAGCTCAGTTTCACGCCCTTGACCGCAGTAGAGTCGAAAACTTCGGGCACGCTTGCCTGCGTTTGCGCCCAAAACAGCTGCATCCGCTTCCGTAGTTTTTCCAGCGCCTTGGCCACGAGCGCCGCATCCTTCGGATCCCCGTCGCGACCGGCGTTAGGATTCTCCCGGAGATATTTCTTCAGCTTCCTCGCTGGAATCGACCAGAAAAATGAAACGCTGCTGAGGTGACACACCGCCACTCGGGCCCTGACTTGGGCCGCGAAATCGATCGAGCGCTTGGTGTGACGCACCCACTGCTCAGGCTCCTTATAGTCTGTTGCCGAAGGCTCGAAAAGATTCGCCGCGGCCTGCACGACTCCGATCGGCAGCGGGCAAACGTGGTGGGTCGAGCCCACCTTGATCATGCCCTCCTCCACCACTTTCAGGATACCGGGGACCAGCACGATCCGCACACCATGGCTCAGTTGAACCTGCTCGAATCCAAGATCGGCCATCTCCCGCAACCTCGCATAGCCGTCTTGGTGACGTGGTGACGGTGTGAACACCAATAGCTTGAAACCGAAAACTTCGGGCGCACCGTCAGAGCACGAACCAACCCGACCACGCGTTAGGCCAAAAAAAGACCGCCGCCTGAAATTAATCGGGCGGCGGACTTCTTGGGGAAATTCTAATCCGGGATTAGTCGGCGTGGCGACGACGGAGCATGTCCGTAAACTTCATGACCTTCTCGCGGCGGCGGCGCTTCTCGCAAGGCTTCTCGAAGTAACGCTTGGCGCGGGTGCCCTTGATGATGTTCTCGCGCTCGAGCTTCTTCTTCATGCGACGAATCGCACGGTCGATAGGCTCGTTTTTGCGGATTTTGATTTCGATAGGCATACTCGGGAGTCGTTTGGTGAAGGAAAAGCCCGCTACCAAGCCAAGCCGCATCGCTCGCGTCAACGGCTTTTTTCCAACCCGCTTTCCCACAATTTTTCAGCTCCCGAGCGCGCAAAACGGGCCTTTCGCCTTGCGCGATCCCGGCTCCGCCTTTGCCTTCCTCGTCTGTGCCGTCCGCCGACCTGAATTTCGTCCATCTCCACGTTCATTCGGACTACAGTCTGCTCGACGGCGCTTGCCGCATCGATCGCTTGACGGACCGGGCAGTCGCCCTCGGCATGCCCGCCCTCGCGCTCACCGACCACGGAAACCTTTTTGGCGCCATCGAATTCTACAACACCGCCAAATCCAAAGGCATCAAACCGCTCGTCGGTTGCGAGCTCTACCTCGTTGAGAATTCACGCCTTGAGAAACACGGCCGCTCCGACGACGACGGCAAAAGTATCTTCCACCTCGGCCTGCTGGCAAAGAACTTAACCGGCTACCAAAACCTGCTCAAACTCGTCTCCGACGCCCACCTCAAGGGCTTTTACTACAAGCCTCGCACCGATCTCGATACCCTCGCCAAATACGCCCCCGGACTCATCGGCTTCACCGGCTGTCTTGCCTCTCTCGTTCCCCAGCACCTACTCCACGACCGCGAGGAAGAAGCCCGCAAAGCCTGTGCGCGTTTCGTCGATATCTTCGGCCGCGAAAACTACTTCGTCGAGATCCAGGACCACGGCATCCCCGAGCAGCGGAAAATTATCCCCGGCCTCCTCAAACTCGCCGAAGAGTTCAACCTGAAGGTCATCGCCACGAACGACGTTCACTACGTCAACTCCACCGATTCCGGCCCCCACGACGCGATGCTCTGCATCCAGACGGGGGCCAAAATCGAAGACGAGAAACGCATGAAATTTTCGGGTCATGAGTTCTACTTAAAGTCCCGGGCCGAGATGGAGAAACTCTTCATCGAGGTCCCCGAATCCATCACCAACACCCAGCTCGTCGCCGAGATGTGCGACCTCGCAATTCCCTTCCCCAAAGGCAGCGAGCGCTACCCCAAGTTTCCCCTGCCCGTCGAGGTCTCCGCCAAGACCGACCGCGCCGGTTACCTAAAGGGCCTTTGCATCGCCGGGCTTCGCCGTCGCTACGACCTTGATTATGACCGCCCCGCCGCCCACGCCGATCCCGCGCTCGGCCAGACCCTAGTTGATCGCCTCGATTTCGAACTCAGCATCATCGGCAAAACCGGCTTCATCGACTACTTCCTCGTCGTTTGGGACTTCATCGATTGGGCGCGCAAACATGACATCCCCGTCGGACCCGGCCGCGGCTCCGGCGCCGGTTGCCTCGTCGCCTACGTCCTCGCGATCACCAACCTCGATCCGCTCCGTTTCAAGCTACTCTTCGAGCGCTTCCTGAATCCCGAGCGCGTCTCCCCGCCCGACTTCGACATCGACTTCTGCATGAGACGCCGCGGCGAGGTCATCAACTACGTCCGCGAGAAATACGGCAAGGACTGCGTCGCCAACATCATCACCTACGGCACGCTCGGCGCCAAGATGGTCATCCGCGACATCTCGCGCGTCCACAACCTCGCCTACGCCGACGCCGACCGGCTCGCGAAGATGATCCCCGACGAGCTCAACATCACGCTCGAGGACGCCCTCAAGAAGTCCACCGAGCTGCGCGACGAAGTCGCCCGCAATCCCGTCACCAAAAAAATCTTCGACCAAGCCCGCGTCCTCGAGGGCATGGTCCGCAACACCGGCAAACACGCCGCCGGCATCATCATCACGGACCGCCCCCTCGACGAGTTCGTTCCGCTCACCCTCCAGGAAGAAGACGTCACCGTGCAGTTCGACATGAACGCCGTGGGTAAGCTCGGCCTGCTGAAGATGGACTTCCTCGGCCTGAAGACGCTCACCGTCATCGCCGACGCCGTGGACAACATCCGCCGCACCGCCGATCCGAAGTTCGACATCGAGACCATCCCGCTCGAAGACGCGAAGACCTTCGCCTTGCTCAACTCCGGCCGTACCACCGGCGTATTCCAGCTTGAATCCGGCGGCATGCAAAACCTCTGCCGCCAGATCAGCCTCTCCACGATCGACGAGATCGTCGCCCTCATCGCCCTTTACCGCCCCGGCCCCATGGAGTGGATTCCCGACTACGTCCGCGGCAAAAAAGATCCGTCCACCGTCACTTATCCTCACAAGCTCCTCGAAGAGGTCTGCCGCGAGACCTACGGTATCATGGTCTATCAGGAACAAGTCATGGAGGCCGCCAAAATTGTCGCCGGCTACACCCTCGGCGGCGCCGACATGCTCCGCCGCGCCATGGGTAAGAAAGACGCCGACGCCATGGCCGAGGAGCGCACCAAGTTCGTCGAGGGCGCCAAGCGCGTGAATAACATCGAGGAAAAAACCGCCAACTCGATCTTCGACATCCTCAACAAATTCGCCGGCTACGGCTTCAACAAATCCCACTCTGCCGCCTACGCGATCCTCAGCTACCAAACCGGGTTCTTAAAAGCCAACTACCCCGTCCAATTCATGGCCGCCATGCTCAGCTCCGAGCTCGGCAACTCCGAAAAGGTCTCTCACTTCGTCGCCGAATGCGAAGCCATGGGCCTCAAGGTCCTCGGCCCCGATGTGAACGAGTCCCGGGAGATGTTCACGCCCGTCGCCGACAAAATCCGATTTGGTCTCGCCGGCGTCAAAGGCGTGGGCGAGCTCGCCGCACAAAAAATTATCGCCGAACGCGACGCGAAAGGTCCTTTCGCCTCCTTTGAGGATTTCATCTCCCGCGTCGACGGCCGTGCGATCAACAAGCGCGTGCTCGAGCACCTCTCCAAGACCGGGGCCTTCGATTTCAGCGGCGCCCTCCGCAAGAAAATATTCGACCGCATCGACGGCGCCATGGCCACCGCCGCCAATAACGCCCGCGACAAAGCCGCCGGCCAGCACAGCTTCATGGCCATGCTCGCCGAGCCCGCCCCGGCGAAGAAATCTCCCGCCTCCACCGCCGTCTCGCGCACCGCCCTCCCCTCCGCCCCCGGCTCCTCCGACATCGAGGACTTCACCTCCGCCGAGCGCCTCATTTTCGAAAAAGAACTCCTCGGCTTCTACGTCTCCGGCCATCCGATGAACGTTTACGCCGGCATCACCGACGCCGTGGACACCTACGACGTGGACGACCTGCTCAAACAGGGCGACCGCATCGAATTCCGCATCGCCGGCATCGCCAGCAACATCGTCAAACGGCTCTCGAAAAAAGATAACCGCCCGTGGGCGATGTTCACCCTCGCCACGAAGAACGCCTCCGTGGCGCTCAACTTATTCGCCGACGGCTATGCCAACTACGGCACTATCCTCGCCGAAAACGCGCCCATCCTCGTCCTCGGCAACATCATCACCGGCACCGAGGGCCCACGCATCAACGTCAAGGAGTGCTACCCGCTCGACAACGAGGTCACCCGCCTCGTCAAAAAGGTCACTTGGCTCCTAGACCCCGCGCACCCCGAGCTCCCCTCGTTTCTCCGCCTCCTCCGGGAGATCTTGAACAAGCAGGTCGGCGACACCCGCGTCGAATTCGCCTTCATCTTCGAGAAACGCATCGCGCCCTACGCCGAGGCCAGCACCGCGCTCACCTGGAAACTCAACGGTGCCACCTTCCAACAGCTCCGCGCCCATCCCGCCGTCGCCGGTGTCCAGCTCCAAACCCGCGCCCTCGAGTTGAAGCAGGACCGCAAATGGTCGAAGAAGTCCTGACCGTGCCGTCCGGAAATAACATTTCCCCTTTGCCCATCTTTCGTGTGTTTCGTCACGACACATGATCGATCAGGCCCTGCTCAATCACGCCGCCGGCGTGCTCAAAACCATTTCTGCCGACCAACGCGCCGACACCGCCCTGCGCTTCTATTTTGAACGCCACGGCTACATTCAACCGTCCGCCCGCCGCGTGATCAGTCATGCGGTCTTCGTCTATTTTCGCTGGTTTCAATGGCTCGACGAAAAAGCCTCCCCTCAGAAACGGCTCGAACAAGCCCAAGGCTTGCACGAGCGCTTCACCGCCGATCCGAAATCCGTCAAGACCGAGGCCCTCGCTGCTCTCGCCGTGCCCGACTGGCTCAAGACTGAGCTCACCGAACTCCCCGCCGACTATTTTCGTCAACTCCAGCGCGATCCCGCGCTCTGGCTCCGCGCCCGGCCCGGCCAGGTCCACCGTCTCGCCAAAGCCCTCTTCTGCGGCGAGCTCACGCCCCAAGCACCCGATGCCCTCCGGTTCACGGGCACCAACGATCTTTTCAAATCTGAGCCCTTCAAAGCCGGCGCCTTCGAAATCCAAGACCTCGCCTCGCAACTCGTCAGCGTCGCCGCCGCCCCTCTCCCCGGCGAGACGTGGTGGGACGCTTGTGCCGGCGAGGGCGGCAAAACCCTCCACCTCGCCGATCTCATGATGAACAAGGGCCTCGTCTGGGCCACCGACCGCCACGAGAAACGGATCGAGACCCTCAAGCGCCGCGCCGCCCGCGCGAAACTCTTCAACTACCGCACCGCCTTCTGGGACGGTTCCGCCCGTCTTCCCACCAAGGCCAAGTTCGACGGCATCCTCCTCGATGCTCCCTGTAGCGGCGTCGGCACGTGGCAACGCAACCCCCACGCCCGTTGGACGACCACCCCGACCGACGTCGCCGAACTCGCCGCCACGCAGCTCGCGATGCTCAACCACATCGCCGGCTCGCTCAAACCCGGCGGTCGTCTCGTTTACTCCGTCTGCACCCTCACCCGCAGCGAGACCACAGCCGTGGCGGCCGCTTTCACCGCCCTGCACACCGAACTCGAGCCGCTCCCGCTCGCCGCCCTCAAGTCGACCCAGCCCGCCCTCTTTCTCTGGCCCCACGAGCTCAACGCCAACGGCATGTTCATCGCCACGTGGCAGCGAAAAAAATAACGCCAGCTATCGTCCGCGCCGATTTCAACGATCCCGTCGCGGTCATCCATTACGCCCGCGCGGCCCACTTCATGGGCTTGTGGGCGTCCGAGCGTGTCCTCATCGGCCGGTATTTTACCGACCTCACGGCGCCCCTGCTCGAAGCCGGTTGCGGCGCCGGCCGCGCGACTCTCGGCCTTTGGGATGCCGGCTACAAAAATCTGACCGCCTTCGACTTTGCCGCCGAACTCATCGACCAAGCCCGTTCCCTCGCCACCACCCGCGGCGCCGCCGCCATCCGCTTCCTCCACGCCGACGCCACCAAACTCCCTCCGGAAATTTGTCATCCAATGGATGACAAACATCCGATTCCTCCTTTCAAGAGCACGACGGACATTTGTCATCCATTAGATGACAAACGTTTCGGCGGCGCGCTTTTTCTCTTTAACGGCCTGATGCAGATTCCCCGCCGTGCGCGGCGCCGGGCTGCGCTCCGCCACCTCCACCGCGTGTGCGCACCCGGCGCGCCGCTCCTCATCACGACTCACGATCGCGACCAAAACCAAGTCGAGCGCGCTCTCTGGCGGCTCGAAGCCCTCCGCTGGGAACGCGGCGAGCAGGACCCGCGCCTGCTCGAATTCGGTGACCGCTACTTCGACGAGGCCGGCGTCGGACGCACCTTCATGCACCTGCCCGACCGCGCCGAAATCCTCGCCGATTTCGCCGCGACCGGCTGGACGCATACCTTCGACGCGCTCCGCAAAACCATCGCGCCGGAGCCCCGCGCCGTGCGCGATTTCTCCGACGAATGCCGCTTCTGGGTCGCCCACCGCGGGCCTTGATCACGGCTTCGGGCGGGAACGGTTCGCCGGCGAGCCGTCCACCACACTACATCCGAATCACGTTCAAAAACCCGTCTGCACCGATAACGAGAATCGGCTCGCGAGCTTGTCCCCGCTCCGGATGTCGCCGGCGTAACCCAACGAACCGCTCCACTGCTTGAAAAGCGTTACCGTCGCCGCGCCACCGATTTCAAAACCGCTGCCATCGCCGTCTTCCATTCGGATCGTGGTCGGCCGCGTGACGTTACCCGCCAGCCGCCCCGTGATCGACCGATCCGAACTGCTCATTTCACCGTGCCACGCCGCCCGGAAATCAAAACGGACCGCGCACTCAGCGATCTTTGTATCCTTCGCGAAATCCACGCCCACGCTGCCGGCCGAGCTCTTCGCTTCTTGCGCCCCGAAATCCATCATCACCACGGGCACATCCTTCTCGGTGTAGCCTTCGAGCTTCACGCGCTCCGTGCGCAGGCCGATCCATGGACGGACGTTTAACCCCTGCAACGGATCGAGCGCCCAGATCGCTTTTACGCCCGCGCCCCAATGTTCGCCGCCCGCTTTGCCCGAAGTGCGATAGCCGGCAAATCCGGTTATCCGCTTGATGCCCTTTATGTCCAACCCGCCATACGCGACGTCGAGTACGAGCGACACCGGACCTGCGCGCCAAATGCCATAAGCGCGCCCCGTCAAATCGCCGATCGAGTAGCGGCCGCCGCCGCCACTCACCTCAGCTTCGAGCTTCCCGGAATTCAGGGCGGCGCCCGCCACGAAATTATCGCCGAAACGCACGTCGCCACCGGCGGTCACCACTTGGGCGGTGTAATTGAACTTCCGCCGCCAGCCATCGGCCGAGCGGTTGCCATCACCGTAGTTGAACGCCGCGTAGAGATCGGTCCGGCCT
>Ga0209550_10003204_pt1 | contig 15619 bp, 16 predicted proteins | sample LauGreSuBDMM15SN_2_FD_187567 | JGI IMG/M metagenome (GOLD analysis project Ga0209550, IMG submission 187567) | Freshwater lake microbial communities from Lake Michigan, USA - Su13.BD.MM15.SN (SPAdes) (version 5) | ecosystem: Environmental > Aquatic > Freshwater > Lake | place: Lake Michigan...
ATCAAGTGATCTGACCCTTGCCCCACCGCATGCGCCACCACCTCAATGGTGGCCGGTGGCAAGTCCAAATCGCCCAGCATGCGGTTGACGGCGGCGGCAAAGTCACCCAAGGTGTGCACCAAGGTGCCATCGAGGTCAATCATGATGGCTTGGATGGTCATGGCTTGCTCCGATGTGGGGGACTTGGGTGACGCATGCTATCGCAGCCAGCAAGGCCAAAGTGCGGGCAAGGCCATTGGCTGGGACCGGCACCCACCCATGGCGGCCCTTCTAAAATGGATTTTTCATTTAGATCTGAGCGCCATTCAACAGGCGCACACCCCCATGACCCCCACCATTCGCCTTCGGCCCGCCGACATGTCACGTGCAGCCACCTGTGCGCTCTGCTTGAGCCTGACTTTGTTGTCCAGCCAGGCTTGGGCACAGGCACCCAAACCAGCCGCCCCCAAACCCGCCCTGACGGTGAGCGTGGGCAGTGCCAGCGTGCAAACCTTGCCCGTGCAAATCAAGGCCAACGGCAACATGGCCGCTTGGCAAGAGGCCAGTGTGGGCAGCGAAATCGGTGGCTTGCGTCTGACCGAGGTGCGCGTCAATGTGGGCGATGTGGTCAAGGCCGGCCAGGTTCTGGCGGTGTTCCATGCGGCACCCGTTCAGGCCGACTTGGCCCAAGCCCAGGCCAATTGGAGCCAAGCCCAGGCCGCGGCCAACGAAGCGCGGGCCAATGCCGAGCGCGCCCGCGGGCTGCAACCCACCGGGGTGATCAGTGCCCAGCAGTTCGTTCAATACATCACCGCCGAAGAAACCGCCGTGGCCCGCGTGGCAGCGGCCAAAGCCAGTGTGGACAGCCAGCAATTGCGCATGCAGCAAACCCAAGTGCTCGCGCCCGACAGCGGCATCATCGCCGCGCGCAGCGCCTCGGTGGGCGCAGTGCTCTCCCCCGGCACAGAACTGTTTCGCTTGATCCGCCAAGGTCGCTTGGAATGGCGCGCCGAGGTGATCGCCAGCGAATTGGCCGCCATCAAACCCGGCATGGCCGTCACGCTATTGGCCGCCAGTGGCGCCAGCTTGAATGGCCGGGTGCGCATGATTGGCCCCACAGTAGACCCGCAAACCCGCCAAGCCTTGGTCTATGTGGACTTGCAAGCCCCCGGCGCCGGACAAGCCCCCGCACTGGCAGGCATGTACGCCAGTGGCAGCATCCAATCGGGCAGCAGCCGCGCCGTGACGGTACCGGCCCCAGCGGTGGTCAGCCGCGATGGCTTTAACTATGTGATGCAAGTCAAGGCCGACAACCGCGTGGGCTTGCTCAAGGTGCAAACCGGGCGCCGGGTGGGAGAGCACATTGAGATCACCCAAGGCCTGCCCGACGGCGTGAAGCTGGTCACCCAAGGGGCTGGCTTTTTGAACGAAGGTGATGCGGTTCGGGTCGCGCCATGATCAACGTCTCGTCTTGGTCGATCAAAAACCCGATCCCCGCGGTCATGCTGTTTGTCATGCTGTGCTTTGCAGGCATGGTCTCTTTCGGGTCGATGAAGGTGCAAAACTTCCCCGACATCGACCTGCCCACCATCAGCGTGACCGCCAGCCTGCCTGGCACCGCACCGGCCCAAATGGAAACCGAGGTGGCGCGCAAGATCGAAAACGCCATCGCATCTTTGCAAGGCTTGAAGCACATCACCACCAAAGTGCAAGACGGCAGCGCCATCATCAGCGCCGAATTTCGCTTGGAAAAGCCCATCCAAGAAGCCTTGGACGATGTGCGCTCAGCCGTTAACCGCATCCGCAGCGAGTTGCCCGGTGACTTGAAAGACCCCGTCATCACCAAACTCGACCTGGCCGGCCAACCCATCTTGGCCTACACGGTGCGCTCGGCCAACATGGACCCAGAGGCCTTGTCGTGGTTTGTCGACAACCAAATTGCGCGCAAGTTGCTGGCCGTGCGCGGCGTGGGCGCGGTCAACCGGGTGGGTGGCGTGGAGCGCCAAATTCACATCGCCTTGGACCCCCAACGCTTGCAAGCCCTGGGCGCGAGTGCCGCAGATATTTCGCGCCAGCTCAAGCAAATGCAGTCCGACAGCTCGGGCGGGCGCACCGATGTGGCCGGAGGCGAACAAGCGGTGCGCACTTTGGGCAGCGTGACCGACGCCCAAACCTTGTCGCGCATCTCGTTGACGTTGTCCGATGGTCGACGCCTGCGCTTGGAACAAGTCGCCAGCATCAGCGACACCGTGGCCGAGCCGCGCTCTGCGGCCCTGCTCAATGGCCAAGCGGTGGTGGGCTTTGAGGTCTCGCGCAGCCGAGGCGCGAGCGAAATTGAGGTCGGTGCGGCGGTTCAAAAAGCCCTGGCCGATTTGCGCGCGGCGCACCCCGACATCGAACTGACCGCAGCCTTTGACTTTGTTTCACCCGTGGCCGAAGAGTACCAAGGCTCCTTGCACTTGCTGTACGAGGGCGCCATCCTGGCGGTGCTCGTGGTCTGGCTGTTTTTGCGCGATTGGCGCGCCACCTTCGTCACAGCCGTGGCCTTGCCCTTGTCGGTGATTCCCGCCTTCATCGGCATGCAAGCCCTGGGCTTTTCCATCAATGTGGTGACCCTGCTGGCTTTGTCACTGGTGGTGGGCATCTTGGTCGACGACGCCATCGTCGAGGTGGAAAACATCGTGCGGCATTTGCGCATGGGCAAGTCACCCTACCAAGCTGCCATGGAAGCGGCCGACGAGATTGGTCTGGCGGTGATTGCCACCACCTTCACCCTGATTGCCGTGTTTTTGCCCACCGCCTTCATGGCCGGCGTGCCGGGCAAGTTCTTCAAGCAATTTGGCTGGACCGCATCTCTGGCGGTTTTTGCTTCCTTGGTGGTGGCGCGGGCCCTCACCCCCATGATGGCCGCTTACCTGTTGCGCCCGATCGTGCATGCCGAAACCCGCCCCGCTTGGATGAGCGGCTATTTGCGCTTGGCCCAATGGTGTCTAAACCACCGCTGGTGGACGGTGTTGGGCGCGCTGGCGTTTTTTATCGGTTCGCTGGCCTTGGTGCCTTTGTTGCCCACAGGCTTCATCCCGCCCGATGACAACAGCCAAACCCAGGTGTATTTGGAGCTGCCCCCCGGCACCAAGCTGGCCCAAACCCAAGCCAGCGCCGAAGCCGCCCGGCAGTTGTTGAGCCAAGTGCCGCACATCAAAAGCATTTACACCACGATTGGTGGCGGTGCGGCGGGTGCCGATCCGTTTGACACCTCGGGGGCGGGCGAGCCGCGCAAAGCCACCCTCACCTTGCTGATGAGCGAGCGCGGACAACGGCCCAAAAAACAAGTCATTGAGCAGCAAATTCGCCAAGCTTTGACCGCCCTGCCCGGCGTGCGCAGCAAAGTCGGTTTGGGCGGCTCCGGCGAGAAATACATCTTGGTGCTGACCGGCGAAAACCGCGAAGCCTTGCTCAACTCAGCCCAGGCCATCGAGCGCGAGTTGCGCCTGATCCCTGGTTTGGGCAATGTGGCTTCGAGCGCCAGCCTGGTGCGCCCCGAGGTGGTGGTGGTGCCCGACTTCGCAGCCGCCGCCGACCTGGGCGTGACCAGCGCGGCCATTGGAGAGACCTTGCGCATGGCCACATCTGGCGACTACGACGCAGGCTTGGCCAAGCTCAATTTGGACCAGCGCCAAATCCCCATCGTGGTCAAGCTGCAAGACAGCGCCCGCCAAGACCTTGACACGCTGGGCCGGCTGAGCGTGCCGGGCAAGCGCGGCCCGGTGATGCTGGCCCAAGTGGCCCACATCAGCATGGGCTCGGGCCCCGCGGTGATTGACCGCTACGACCGTGCGCGCAACATCAAATTTGAAATTGAACTCTCGGGCTTGCCCTTGGGTGAGGTCACCGACCAGGTGAAAAACCTTGCAGCGGTGAAAAATTTGCCCGCAGGCATTGCCGTGGTCGAAGTGGGTGACGCCGAGGCCATGGACGAGTTGTTCGCCAGCTTTGGCCTGGCCATGCTGACCGGGGTGCTGTGCATTTACATCGTGCTGGTGTTGTTGTTCAAAGGCTTTTTGCACCCGCTGACCATCTTGGCCGCCTTGCCTTTGTCTTTGGGTGGTGCTTTTGTCGGCTTGTTGCTGGCCAACAAGAGTTTTTCCATGCCCTCGCTGATTGGTTTGATCATGCTCATGGGTATCGCCACCAAAAACTCCATCTTGTTGGTGGAATACGCCATCGTCGCCCAGCGCGACATGGGCATGGGGAGGTGGGAGGCTTTGATCGACGCCTGCCACAAACGCGCGCGGCCCATCATCATGACCACCATTGCCATGGGTGCGGGCATGCTGCCCTTGGCGCTGGGATGGGGGCTGGCCGATCCGAGCTTTCGCTCGCCCATGTCGATCGCGGTGATCGGAGGCCTCATCACCTCCACCGTGCTGAGCTTGCTGGTCATCCCAGTGATCTACAGCTTGCTCGAAGGCATGCGTTTGTGGATGGGCGCACGCTGGCAAAAGTTGCGCGGCACGGCCTAAAAATTTGGGAATTTGACACCGCGAGGTGCGCCAACGCCAGCGTCATTGCCCTTGCCATTGCCAAATCGGGCATCAAGCGCCCTGGCTTGGGGACAACTTGACTTCAGGCCAAGGCCTGGCGCATGGCGCGCACCACGGCGGCGTAGTCGGGCTGGCCAAAAATCGCGCTGCCAGCCACAAAGGTGTCGGCCCCCGCGTCGGCCACGCGGCGGATGTTGTCGGGCTTGATGCCGCCGTCCACCTCCAAACGGATGTCGCGCCCACTGGCTTGGATGCGCTGGCGCGCATGCTCCACCTTGCGCAAAGCCGAGTCGATGAAGCCTTGCCCGCCAAACCCCGGGTTGACGCTCATGATCAAAATCAAATCAATGTCGTCAATCAGCCAATCAAGCACGTCCAATGGCTCGGCCGGGTTGAACACCAAGCCCACTTGGCAACCCGCAGCCTGGATGGCTTGCACACTGCGGTGGGCATGGGCGCTGGCGTCGGGGTGAAAACTGATCAGGTCGGCACCGGCTTTGGCAAAGGCTTGGGCCAAGGCGTCGACTGGGGACACCATCAGGTGCACGTCAATGGGCACGCTCGCGCCAGCAGCGGTTTTGGCATGCGGCTTGAGGGCTTGGCAGACCATGGGACCAAAGCTGAGGTTGGGCACATAATGGTTGTCCATCACATCGAAATGAATCCAGTCTGCGCCGGCATCAATGACTTGGCGCACCTCTTCACCGAGGCGGGCAAAGTCAGCCGACAAAATGGACGGGGCGATGCGATAGGTGGGCGTGTTCATGGGGCGATTATTTCACCCCCGACACACCCGATTGGCCATGAGACAAAATCACTTACCCTTGAGCGAACACACACCATGCCCAAATACCAGTTTCGCGTTGACGTCAAACCACAGTTTTTGCCCGAGCAGTCCGACCCCAGTGCGTCCCTGTACATGTTTGCCTACACCATCACCATCACCAACACGGGTGAATTGGCCGCGCAACTGATCTCACGCACATGGAACATCAACGACGCCCAAGGCCTGCACGAAAAAGTTCGCGGCCTGGGGGTTGTCGGTCATCAGCCTTTGCTGCGCTCGGGCGAATCGTTTGAATACACCAGTGGCACGCGCCTGCGCACCCCCACCGGCACCATGCACGGCCAGTACTTTTGCGTGGCCGAAGACGGCGAAAAATTCGACGTCGACATCCCCATGTTTGTGCTCGACGCCCTGAGCCACGAGCCCGGCTCGCGCAACCTGCACTGAAGCATCCCCATGGGCGAGTTTGAGCTCATCGCGCGTTACTTCAAACGCCCGCCCCAGCGCGCCCAGGTCGGCGTCGGTGACGATTGCGCCATTTGGATGCCCACCCCGGGCCAGGCCCTGGCCATCTCCAGCGACATGCTGGTCGAAGGCCGGCACTTTTTGTCCACCGTCGACCCGGCAGCCCTGGGCCACAAGGCTTTGGCCGTCAATTTGAGCGACTTGGCCGCTTGTGGTGCCACACCTTGCGCCTTCACCCTGGCTCTGGCATTGCCCCAAGTCGACGACGCTTGGCTCAGCGGATTTGCCCAGGGCCTGTGGGCCCTGGCCGACGCCCATGGCTGCGAGCTGATCGGCGGCGACACCACCCGCGGCCCCTTGACCATCGCCATCACCGTGTGGGGCGAGCTGCCCCCTGGCCAGGCCTTGCTGCGCAGCGCAGCCCAAGTGGGCGACGACATTTACATCAGCGGCGTGGTCGGTCAAGCGCGCATGGCCTTGGAGGTGTTTCGCGGCCAACTGCGCTTGCCCACCGACGCCTTTGAGCGCGCCCGCGCGCGCATGGAGCGCCCCATACCGCGTGTGGCCCTGGGTCAGGCCCTGCGCGGTGTGGCCCATGCGGCCATTGACTTGAGCGACGGCTTGCTCGGTGACCTGGGCCACATTCTGAAAGCCTCTGGGGTGGGTGCCGACATCGACACCCGTTGGTTGGCCCAAGCCCGCGATGGCAACACCACTTGGCCCGCCCACTGCCCCGATTTGGCCGCCCTGCCCTGGGCACAAACTCTGGCCTGTGGCTTGACCGGTGGCGACGATTACGAGCTGCTGTTCACCGCCACGCCCGCCCAAGGTGCGGTCGTGTTGGCGGCGGGCCAAGCCAGCGCCACACCCGTCACCCGCATCGGACGCATCACCCCCCATGGATTGCGCGTGCTCGACCCACAGGGCCAAGCCATCGATGTGAGCGGCCTCAACAGTTTTGACCACTTTGCCTGAATGAACATCGCCATCGACCGCCGCTTCATGATGCGCCACCCTGCGCATGTCATTGCCCTGGGTTTTGGCGCTGGGCTCAGCCTGTGGGCCCCCGGCACCGTGGGCACGCTGTGGGCCTGGGCCAGCTTTGCGGTGCTGCATTTGTACTTTGATGCAATTCAGTTGGCGTGGCTGATCGGCCTGAGCCTGCCCCTGGGTTGGTGGGCCAGCACCGTCACTGCGCGCAACTTGGGCGTGAGCGACCCGGGCAACATCGTGTGGGACGAAATCGTCGCCTTTTGGCTGGTGCTGTGGTTGCTGCTGCCGGCGGGTTTTTGGGCCCAGTTTTGGGCTTTTGTGTTGTTTCGTTTTTTCGACGCCGCCAAGCCCGGCCCGGTGGGCTGGGCCGACCGATTGTTCAAAGGCTTTGGTTGGCGCGCTGGCTTTGGCATCATGTTCGATGACCTGGTGGCCGCTTTTTGCACCCTGTTGGTGATCGCTTTATGGAGGACCGTCACATGAGTTCACACCCCACCGATGACACCCCGGCATTGGTCGAGCTAATGGCCCAGGCACTGCTGCAACGCGGCTGGAGCCTGGCCACCGCCGAGAGTTGCACCGGCGGCCTGATCTCGGCCGCATGCACCGAATTGGCCGGGTCGAGCCAATGGTTTGAGCGGGGTTTTGTCACCTACTCCAACGATGCCAAACACGAATCGCTGGGCGTGGACGCGGCCCTGATTGCCCGGTTGGGCGCGGTCAGCGAACCCGTGGCCCAGGCCATGGCTTTGGGGGCCTTGCGCCATTCCAAAGCGCAAGTCAGCCTGGCGGTGACCGGTGTGGCCGGCCCCACCGGGGGCAGCGCCTCCCGCCCAGTGGGCACGGTGTGTTTTGCCTGGGCCTTGCCCAGCGACAGCGGCCCCACCCTGGGGGCCGACACCGCATGGGTCAAAACCGAGCGCCAACACTTTGACGGCGACCGCGCCCAAGTGCGCCGTGCCACCGTTCAACACGCCCTGCGCAGTTTGTTGCAGTGGATGGGCAAACAAAACGGAGGCTGAACATGGCTTGGTTTGAAGGCTTTACACGCCACACCACCGAGGTCAACGGGCAAACGGTGTGTTACCGCTCGGGTGGAAAGCTGGGTGCGCCCGTGTTGGTGTTGTTGCACGGCTTTCCGCAAACCCATGTGATGTGGCATCGGGTGGCCCAGCGGCTCCAGCACCAGTTCTTTCTCGTCATGCCCGATTTGCGGGGCTATGGTGACTCTTCGCACAGCCTGGGCAGCCCAGACCACAGCCACCACAGCAAGCGGGCCATGGCCAGCGATGTGGTCGGTTTGCTCGAAGGGCTGGGCGTGAGCGCCTTTCACCTCAGTGGCCACGACCGGGGTGGGCGAGTGGCCCACCGCTTGGCACTGGACCACCCACAGCGAGTGCTTGGCCTGAGCGTGCTCGACATCGCACCCACGCTGGACATGTACAACGCCACCGACATGGCCTTTGCCCAGGCCTACTACCACTGGTTCCATTTGACACAACCCGCGCCCTTGCCCGAGACCATGATTGCGGGCAACCCACTCGCCTACCTTCACGCCAAGCTGGGCGGCTGGGGCAGCGCTGGCCTGGGCCACATCGAACCCGAGGCGCTGGCCGAATATGAACGCTGCTTCACCCACCCGGCGTTGGCCGCCAATGGCTTGCCCGCCGCCATCCACACCGCGTGCGAGGACTACCGCGCCGGCGCCAGCATCGACTTGGAACACGACCGCGCCAGCCGCGCACATGGGGACAAAGTGGAGTGCCCCTTGCATGTGCTGTGGGGCGCGCAAGGCGTGGTGCAGCGCCTGTTTGACCCCATGGCCTTGTGGCAAGCGCAGTGCAGCGGACCTTTGAGTGGGCGGGCGATGGCCTGCGGCCACTTCATCCCAGAGGCCTTGCCGGAAGAAACCGCTGCCGAATTGCTGGCCTTTCACGGCTGAACCCCCGCGCGTGGGTGCTGGGCGCAGGCCCTCAAAAAGTGGCGATTTACTTGGGCTTGATGTTGACGTCTTTGATGACCTTGCCCCAGCGCTCATTCTCGCGCCGAATGTAGGCGGCAAATTCGGCCGGTAAGGCGCTCGGGTGCAAGGCGGCCCCAATGTTGGTGAAGCGCTCCATCACCTCGGGGTTTTGCAAGCCTTAGGACTGAGTGAATCTGGTTTTTAATCAAGCTGTGGCTCGCGCCCAGGCGCATCCATCTCCAGGCCTCTTCACCCGCTTTAGACGGGTGGCACCCACACCGGCCACACCACCACACCCAAGCGGGCCAGGCGGTTTTTCATGCGCAAGACTTCCTTGTCTTTGCTGATGAGCGTGGCCTGATGGGCCACGGCCAGGTCGATGAATTTTTGGTCGTCGGCGTCGTTGCACACATAAGGCGCGCGCTCGGCGCTGGGCACGCTGTGGGCGTGTTGGTCAAACTGGGCCAGCACGTCTGGGGCGCTGACACCGCGCAACGCCATGCGTTCCACCAAGTGCGGGTAGCTGAGCACCCGCAGCAACTCTTCGCGCATCTCGGCGCTGGCCAGCCAGCGCAGACCCTGGTTTTGCAAAGCATCGTTCAAAGGGCGTGAGCGGGGGTCGTCAAACACCCACATGTCGAGCACAATGTTGGTGTCGATCACCACGGCTTGCATGTGCAGGGCTTAAGGGGCCGGGGTGTCGGTTTTGGTGACGCGGCGCATGGAGCCCGCCGACATGTCAAAGCGAAACAAACGGCATTCGATGGGGCCGTTCCACATGGGCACGCGGCGCGACTCTTTCAGGCGCATGCGGCCCGGCAATTTCAGGTCGGGGGTGAGCACCCAGGCGCTCCAGCCGGTGTAGTTTTTCTTCCAATGGCTGGCCAATTGAACAAAGAAGTCACCACCGTCCGTCACCTGCGCTTGCTCGCGTGCGCCCGCATCGCTGCGCGACTGACCGTACTGCGTGGACCCATCGCTTTCGGTGTCCCAGTCGGGCGCAGTGGCTTGGGCAACAGCGGTAATGCCCCGGCGGGTGGCTGCGCCCGCCACACCGGCCACCTCGATGCGCTCGCCATACGGCGGGTTGAGCAGCATGACCCCAGGCGCATCGCATGGTGGCATGCGTTGCAAAGCATCACCACCCCGCAGCACCAGCGCGTGCGCCACCCCGGCACGCTCGGCGTTGCGCTGGGCAAAGTCGACCATGCGAAAAGCCACATCGCTGCCAAACACCGCCGCGCGTGGGGCCACTTGGGCAGCGCGGGCTTGGTCGCGCAAACCGTCCCACACATGGGCCTGATAGGGCAATAGTTTTTCAAATGCGAAGCGACGCATCAGGCCGGGCGCCATGTTGCAAGCGATGGATGCGGCCTCGATGGCAATGGTGCCGCTGCCACAACACGGGTCGTACAAAGGCACGCCCTGCTCCACGCCGCTAGCGACGCTGGGTGGCGCTTCGCCGGGCGCGCTCAACAAAGGCATGCTCCAACCGCTGGCGGCCAACATGGCCGCAGCCAAGGTTTCTTTCAAAGGCGCGTCGCCTTTGTCCACACGCCAGCCGCGCTTGAACAGCGGCTCGCCCGAGGTGTCGATGTACAGCGTCATGTGGTCGGTGGTCAGGTGGGCGTACAAGCGCACATCGGGCCACTGGGTGTTGACGCTGGGGCGCTCGCCGCCTTTGGCGCGAAAGCGGTCGGCCACCGCGTCTTTGACGCGCAAGGTGGCAAAGTTCAGGCTTTTGAGCGGGCTGTGCTGGGCCGTCACCTCGACCTTGAAGCTGTGCTGGGGCGTGAACCAGGCCTCCCACGCCACGGCATGGGCACCGGCGTACACGTCGTCCTCATGCCGATAGGGCGTGTGCGAGAGTTGCACCAAAACCCGCATGGCCAAGCGGCTGTGCAGGTTGAGCTGCATGGCCATGCGCCAAGACCCCGTCAAGCGCACACCACCACGGGCCACGCCCACGTGCAGGCCGGGGTCGGCGACCACTGTGCGCACCTCTTGGGCCAGGCATTGCTCCACCCCGGCCGCGCAAGGCAAAAACAAGTCCAGTTGGTTCATGGCAAAGCCTCAGAGCGTCTTGCGCAAATTGGTGGGCGCAATGCGCAGGGATTCGCGGTATTTGGCCACGGTGCGGCGCGCGCAGTCGATGCCTTGCTCTTTGAGCATGTCCGAGAGTTGGTTGTCACTGAGCGGTTTTTTGGGGTTTTCATTGGCCACAAATTGTTTGATCAAGGCCCGCACCGCGGTGCTCGATGCGTTGTTGCCGCTCTCCGTGCCCAGGCCCGAGCCAAAGAAATACTTGAGTTCAAAGGTGCCGTAAGGCGTGTGCATGTACTTGGCCGTGGTGACCCGGCTGATGGTGGACTCGTGCAGGCCCAGCTCATCGGCGATTTCCCGCAGCACCATCGGTCGCATGGCCAATTCGCCATGCTGCAAAAAACTTTTTTGGCGCTCGGCAATGGCCGTGCCCACGCGCAAGATGGTGTCAAAGCGCTGCTGGATGTTTTTGATGAACCAGCGCGCCTCTTGCAAGCGCTGCTGCAAACCTTGGTGGCCCTCGCCCTTGCCCGCTGACTTGAGCGCGTTGGCGTAAATGTCATGCACCCGCAGGCGCGGCATCACATCGGGGTTGAGCGCCACGCGAAACTTGGGGTTGCCCTGGCGGTCGGTGCCTGTGCGGGTGACCAACACATCGGGCACCACCGCATTGCGCTCCACATCAATGAAGCGCCGCCCGGGTTTGGGCTCCAAGCGGGCGATCAATGCGATGGCCAGCTTGATGGTGACCTCGCTGTCATTGACCGCCAGCACCAAGCGCTTGACGTCGCGGCGTGCCAGCAGCTCCAGGGGTTGGGCGCAAATGCGCAAAGCACAGTCGCGCACGCCGGTGGCCTCTTCGGAGCTGGGTGACAAAGCCTTGAGTTGCAGCGTCAAGCACTCGCCCAAATGGCGCGCACCCACGCCCACGGGCTCCAGGCTGTGCAACAAATGCAGGGCCATTTGGAAGCGCTCTTGCAGCTCCTCAATTTGTTCCTCATCGTCCCCAGCCAGGCCCTGGGCCAAGCTGAGCAAACTGTCTTCCAAATAACCGTCGTCGTTGAGCGATTCAATCAAAAAGCGCAGCGCAGCGCGGTCGGTTTCGCTCAACCTCAGTGCCAGGGCTTGCCGGTGCAAGAACGAGGTGAGCGACTCTTGGCTGCGCGCCAACTCGGTGGCGTCGGTGTCGTCGCCGTCGTTGGCGCCATTGCGCGCGGGCGCGTCGCCGCCCCACTCGGGGTCATCGGCATGGGTGTCGGAGCTGCCGTCACCCTCCCAGCTCTCGGCCACGCCGTCCACCGATGGCTCGGTGTCGCTGGCACTGTTGTCTACCGCCACCTCGCTGACAGAGGAGCCGGGGACAAAGTCCATCACCTCTTCGCCATCGTTTTGGGCCGGGGCATCGGCCTTGGTCAAACCAAACTCTTCGCGGGCTGCCTCTTCGATTTCTTTTTCCAGAAAAGGGTTGTCGTCCAGCATTTGATCGATCTCTTGGCTCAGTTCCATGGTGGAGAGCTGGAGCAAGCGGATCGACTGCTGCAACTGGGGCGTGAGCGCCAGGTGCTGGGAGACGCGAAGTGACAGGCCTTGCTTCATCACATTTTGAAGTGCTCACCGAGATAAACCCGGCGCACATCGGCGTTGTCAATGATCTCTGCGGGTGTGCCCTGGGCCAGCACACGGCCGTCGTTGATGATGCAAGCGTGGTCGCAAATGCCCAAGGTTTCGCGCACATTGTGGTCGGTGATGAGCACCCCAATGCCGCGCGACTTGAGAAAGCCAATGATGCGCTGGATCTCAATCACCGCGATCGGGTCGATGCCAGCGAATGGTTCATCGAGCAAAATGAAGCGCGGTTGGGTGGCCAAGGCCCGGGCAATTTCTACCCTTCGGCGCTCGCCGCCCGACAGGGCCTGGGCCGGGGAATCGCGCAGGTGGTCCACCCGCAACTCGGACAACAAGGTGCCCAAGCGGCGCTCGATCTCGGGGCCCGACAGCGGGCGGTCGTTGTCGTCACGCTGCAACTCCAGCACCGCACGCACGTTGTCTTGCACATTGAGCTTGCGAAAAATCGACGCCTCTTGCGGCAAGTAACTCAAGCCCAGCCGAGCACGGCGGTGGATGGGCAGGCGCTCGATGGGCTGGCCATCGATGCTGATGGTGCCGCCATCCGAGCGCACCAAGCCCACGATCATGTAAAAAGAAGTGGTTTTGCCCGCGCCATTGGGACCGAGCAAACCCACCACTTCACCTTTGTTGACGCCAATGGAGACGTCTTGCACCACCACCCTGCTACCGTAGGACTTGCGCAGGTGTTGGGCTTGCAGGCGACTGTCCGAACCGGATGCCGACAGCGCGCCCGACACCGCAATCATTTTTTGGCCCCGCTGTCGGTGCGCGGCGACAACACCGCACGCACCCGTGAGCCATCGGGCTTGACACCGGAGGTCTGTGGCGTTTTACTGCCCTCGACGCGGCCATCCACGGTGAAGACTTCGGTAAGGTTGTTGTAGGTGATGGACTGGCCCACGATTTCATCGCTGACCACGGTGCCGCGCAAGCGGCGCAGTTCTGCGCGCTGGTTGAAGCGGACTTGATCGGCGCGGCCGTCGTATTCAATGCTTTGGGCCTCGCCCTCCATGAATTCATTGAGGCCTTCGCGTTTTTGGCGGAAAAAAGCGCGGCTGCTGTCGTCGGCGCTGAGGACCGCATGCTGATAGCCCTCGGGGTCTTGGCGCACCTCCAAGCGGCTGCCGCGCATGATGATGCTGCCCTTGGTGGCCACGACCTTGCCGGTAAAGACGCTGATTTGTTTGAGCTCGTCGTGGCGCAGGTTATCGGCCTCGATGTTGAGCGGCTTATCGCGGTCCGCCCGCTCGGCCCAGACCCCCGCGGACGACAGGCCCATGACCAGGGTCAAACTGGCTTGAATGGCAAAGGCATGAATCTTGCTGGTCATATGTGGGCGCGATTGTAGCGGGGCACTTATCGCAGGGGGGCGTCAATCGATGGGCCTCCATCTGCTCAAGGTGTGCTTGTCTTTGAACTCCCCCGCGCAAACCGCCATCTTGGGGTTTGTGCGCCTTTGGGCTCCCCCTTCAAACCGCCATCTCGGGGTATGCGTGCCTCCTCCAGTCGCTGCGCACCGATGTCGTCGGCCCGCACACCCACTCGTGTCGGTTTCCATGCGGTGTGGGTTAGCAAGTTGTTGGTGCGCAGAATGGTTTGAGATTGGGGATGGTATGCACCAGTTGCCACCTACTCTCTTTGTCGCAGCACCGATGGTGGGTGCGTCGCCCGACAACATCCGAGCGCAGCGACTGGCGGAGGGCGGTGTACCCGCCAGCGAGGCGGGCTCAGCCACAAATCAGTCGAGCGACCAGTGTCAGTGAGTCTAAAAGAATTGGAATCTGACCCCAATTAAGGAATCTGACCCCAATTAAATGACTCCCATTAAATCAACGACCTTTTCGCACTTGCCCAATCAGGTATTCGGTCACGGCCAAAGCCGACTCCATGCTCGAGGCCAAGGTGCCGTCGGTATAAAAGCGCCCGGCGACGCCCAGCGAGGGTACGCCCTGCACCTTGAAGGCCTCTTGCAGTTGGGTCGCGCGGCGGGCTTTCGTGGCCACGCCGAAAGAGTTAAAGATTTCAGCGAATTTGGCCTTGTCCAAACCATTTTTCACAGCCCAAGCACTCAGCGCGTCAAAGGTATCGAGCTTTTGCTTGTCGCCGTGGATGGCCGTGAACAGTTTGACGTGCAAGGCTTCGAGCTTGCCCATCGCTTCCAGGGTGTAGAACATGCGCTGCTGCGGCTCAAAGTCATCGCGAAAGCGCACCGGCACACGGCGCACCACCACGTCTTTGGGTGCAGATTTAATCCACTGTGCAAAGCGCGGCTCAAAAGCGTTGCAGTGGGGGCAGCTGTACCAAAAGAATTCGATCACCTCGATCTTGCCGTCGTTGGATTCGGCGGGCACACGCTTGTCCAAAGTGATGTATTCGATGCCCTCTTGGGGCGCGGGTTTGGTGGGGGCGGGCCCTTGGGCCCAGGCCCACAGTGGCAGTCCGGCGGTTGCGGCCAGTGCAAAGTCGCGTCGTTTCATGGGTTGTTCCTCTGTGTCAGGTTCAGATATTTCAGCGCTGCACCCGCACCAGGGCGGACTCTATTTTGGCGCTGTCGAGTTTTTTCTTGGTGCCTTCGGCATCGTCCTTGCTGTCGAATGGGCCCAGCCGCACGCGGTACACCGTGCGACCGTCTTGGTCGCGCTCGCTCACCGCCGAAACCAAGCCTTTGAGGGCCAGTTTGGCCTTTTGGGCTTGCGCTTCGGGTTCGCTGCGGTAGGCGCCGGCCTGCACAAAATAGACAAAAGGATCGGCACCGGCCTTGGCACGGGCCAAGTCACCCAAGGGGTCGTCTGTTTTTTTGTCATCAGCAGGGGCACCCGTCGCCGGGTTGGCTGCCGGTGCGGCATCCGTGGGCTCGGCCGGGGCGGCGGGTTTGGCTGGGTTTTTGCCATACAAGGGGGCATTGGGGTCCCAGTCCTTGTTTTTCTTTTCTTCGGCCGCGTCTTGCTCGGCGTTGCGGCTTTGGGCCTTGTTCATGAAGGGAATGGGCACCTTGGTCACATACACCGCCACCACCAGGGCCACGGCCAGTCCAACGACCAAACCCAATATAAAACCCAGCAGCGTGCCGCCCTGTTGTTGCCTCATGTGCCCCATCCTTACATGCTGGTGGGCGCTGATACGCCCAACATTTGCAATCCATTGTGCAACACCTGTGCGGTGGCCGCGACCAAGGCCATGCGGGCTTGGCGCAGGGGCACGTCGTCGACCCAAATG
>Ga0209550_10003205_pt1 | contig 15618 bp, 13 predicted proteins | sample LauGreSuBDMM15SN_2_FD_187567 | JGI IMG/M metagenome (GOLD analysis project Ga0209550, IMG submission 187567) | Freshwater lake microbial communities from Lake Michigan, USA - Su13.BD.MM15.SN (SPAdes) (version 5) | ecosystem: Environmental > Aquatic > Freshwater > Lake | place: Lake Michigan...
GTCATGGTCGATGGTCGGTGTCAGAGCGGCGAGCGCGGCGCTGCGGCAGTCCCCGTGGATTCAGCTGTCCAGTCGTTCGGCTCTTAAGTTATAATCTAATAAACACACCACACGGTTAAAGGTCTTAGATCTCCTGGGTGCCGTGCGGTGGTACCGAGACTTGGCTCACCGTGGTTCTCCTCCGTCTTCGCTTCTCGCTCCAAATCTCTCAATTCACAGTGAAGCTGAAGGCTCACTGGTTCGTCCACGGCCTCTCCCACCCCGCCCCCTACCCCGCGGCTTGCCACGCCCGCGCGGCCCTCGCTCGGCGAGTGGCGGCAGCTTCTCATCCGGACCCGACGGCAGCGGCGCGCCACGCTCCGCCTCCAGCCGCTGCTTGAGTGTCTGCAGGACACGGATCTGCGCCAGCTTTTGTGGGGAGAGCAAGTCCCAATACACGCCGCTCGGCTTGGGCGCGCGGCCCTCGCCCACGCGAATCACGCGCGTCGGAGTCACGATCACATCCACGGGCACGTCATGCTTCGTCAAGGCTCCGCCTGGCATGTCGTCGACGACCTGGCAGTCGTGCACCGTAGTCACGACTATCGTGGACGCTGCGTCCAGGTTGCCCATGAGTGAGAGGATGCCCCACTCTAGCTCGGCGAAGCCCTCACCCTTGCCCACGCGCGCGCCAGTGCTTGGGCACACGGCGGTCGAGCCTACAACCACGAGATCTACGGCGTACTTGGCATCGAGCCCAATTGGTGTCCCGTGCTCCGCGACGCCCTTGGAGTTGGTCAGGTCTGCGATCGTACCACCAGCTGGCAAATTATCCTTCACGCTGACCGTCGAGAAGAAGCCCGTGCGCAGCCGCGGTTGTGGCGTGAGAAGCACCTTGTCACGCTCGAGGACCATTTGTCGAACCGGCCGCTGCGGTGTGTCAGGGTTGACCTTCACACAGCGCGCAGCCTGAAACTCAGGTAGGTCGCCGAGTCGTGCGGCCGCCTCGTCAGCGCCGACGAAATTAGGAATGCGGTGATGCACCGGACGAGGCTGCCTCGCAATGTCCTTCTCTTCCATATAGTCCCAGATGCGCTTACGAATCACCCACTTCCAGGGAGTGCGCAGGCCAGCGAACGCTGCATCAGCCTCCCCCTGCATAGCTGCCATCGCCTCGGCATCGCGCGCGAGACGATCCGCCTCGTACGAAGGCGCATCAAAGGCGGCGCTCGCCATGGCTAACGCTCGCGGATTCGGCTCGCCGCGCAAGATCAGCATCGTGGCGAGGGTTGCTGGCAGGAGCATCCTCACGTTCTTCCGGGCTTCTGTGAAAACAACATTCGAGTGTGAAATACCTTCGAGTGTGAATGTGTCGGTACGACGGCGAGTTGCGTGGAAGTACTGTGGAACTGTACATGTATTCCTATGCGTCCCAGCTCTGTGTGAAACGGCTGTGAGCCGGAGCGTACGGGTGTTCTCGGTTCCGAGAAGGCACCAACTGACAGTTGAAAAGGTCGTGCCTGTATGCGTCCCGTGTTATGGCCAGGGCACCCTCTCCTACAAGCCCGCCGCCCTTTTCCGCCTCCGGTCATCTACATCTGCGAACATTGCCTGGATGGCCACGCGCTCCTCCGGGGACAGGTCCGGGTGCCACAGGTCGAAGAGAAGCACGACACGATCGGCATCTCCGTCGTTCCATGTTTCGTGCTCGAAGGCGTCGTCGAAGATGAGCGCCTTGCCCACTTCCCACTGGCGTGTTTCTCCGGCGACACGGATGCCGCAACGCTCCGGCTCAGGCACGAGCAGCGGCAGATGCACGCGAAGGCGCAGATTGGCAGGCGCGCAGTGCGGCGCAATCTTGCTCTTCGGTGCGAGCGTTGAGAAGAACGCGAAGGCAAAAGGCATATCTCCAACACAAAGACCTGGGATTGACTCAAGCACCGTCGTCGTCGTCGGGCATCGCGCCATCATCTGCGGACGCCGGACGCCGCGGTCGATGAGCGACGCCCAATGCCACTTTTTGGCGCCAGTATGCAGCGCGCTCGCATGGTCGGTCTGGTCGGCCTCGTAGTCGGATGGCAAGTTCAGGCTGTTCAAAGCCTGGTACTCTTCGAGAATGGCACCAGTGGACGCCTCGAGCTGCTGAATCCAGGGCTGTGCCCACGTTGCCGATCGCTCATGCCAAGCTTTGCTCGTGAGGCCGGGGTAGTAGAAGAGCGAAGGCGCGGGTCGATGTGTGCCTGCAACGCGCAGCACGCGCGAGGCAATGAGAGACGCGCGAGTCCCCGACGACATTGACGTGTGGAGCTTCGCGGTATGAACATGCGTGTGAAACAAATGTCAAGAAACATCATCACCCAACTTCACCTTGCGTGCTGCTCGATCACACTCTGTGTCGTCCGAACCCAACCCAACTCTAAAGCACTTCCGCATTGAGCGAGAAGCGCTCATTCTTCTTCGGCCGCCTCTTGATGTGCTCCGACAGGACCTCAACGTCGTCCTGACCCATCGCCTCCTTGGCCTGCATGTCCCTCTTGCCCATGGCCGCTGGCGCCACCGTGTCACGCGCGAGTGCGTCGACGAACTCTTTGTAGTTGACCTCACCGTTGCCGTCGTCGTCACACGCGGCGATGAGCTCGTCGAGCTTGGCGTTATCTATCGGGATATTCCACAAATCGAGCGCGCGTGCCAGCTCCTTTTTATTGAGCGTGCCGGAGCGATCGAGGTCCACGTACTGGAAGGCCTTCATCATGTTCGAGAAGCGCGAGTTGAGACCCTCAACAGCCGATCTCACCATCGCGCTGTTCTTCTTGAGCGCGGAGCGGTCGATGGGCTTGTTGGCCGGAGGCGGGGGCGCAGCCGCCGGTGGCGCGAGGTGCGCAGCGGCGGTCGCGACCTGGACCTCGCTCATGTTTGCTTTCATGTCGAACGCCTGGGCCAACGAGCGCACCTCCATCTTGGGCGCCCTCTTGCGCAAGGGCGGCGGCGGCGCCAACGTGGCCAACGTGGCGGCGGTCTTGGCTCGTCGAAGGCTGACGAGAGAATCACGATGAAGCACGAACTCCTTATAGCTCTCCTCGTGCGGTAGCGGCGCCTGGGAGCGGTACGGTCCGTCGGCGAGTTGCGTCGGGAACATGAGAGCTTTGATCGACCGGTGCTCCTGTGGCGGTGTGCGCGGCCGCCGCGGAACAGGGCGCTGGTAGATCTGGAGCGATCTGCGGGTTTCGTCGCGTGAAAGGCTCGTGCGGCTGAGCTGCGTGCTTTTGACGAACATGGCGCTCTCCGAGCGGCTCATGCCGTACACGGCCGGTGCGAGCGCGGACGCTCCGGCAGCCTTCTCGGCCGCCTTGACTGGCGCCCCTCTGGGTGGTGCAGCCGCAGATGCGGGACGAGTGGAGCCCAGCTGCAGCGCCGCCTGCTCGACGGCCTGCCGATCAACGTACCGGAGCGCGTGCAGCTGGCGGTGGGCCGCGGCCATTCTCTCGTTATCTGCTCGCGTGGGATAGACACTCGGAGATGCAGCCTGCTGCTCGTGCAACTGCAAGAGTGAGGAGGCGGACAATGTTCGTGTCATTTTCATGGCCTTGGTCTCCATCTGCTCCATCCGGGCCTCCATCCGAGCTTCCCCGCGATGGCGCATCGCTGCGAGCGCTAAGTCGCGGCTGTCGGAGCGCCTCATGCTCAGCTGTGCGAGCACCGCTGACTCATGTGTGGGAGGGATGGAGCGCCACGAGAGCATACTGTCAAGGTCATGGCGGTTCGTCAAGTGGTTGTGCAATGCAGCCGCGGTGGAAAGTTCGGCCTCGCGCTGCCTCGCAGCGAGCATCAGGGGTGCCGATAAGGGTCGGGTTCCAGTCGGGCGCATTGGAAGGGCCGACATGCACACAGACACAACCGCGCAAAGCAAGGCGGGCAAAGGAGGGCGGTCGCGGGGCTTCCGAAACGTCTTCGCTTCGTTTCATAAGGGTCGGTCTTTGTGGAATGCATGCAAACACTCTCTCTCTCGAAACATCGCTCGCGCAAAGCCCATGCAATCGCACTGGGTGGCCCACCCTCCGTATTCTCGTTCATCTCTCGTGACCGTGACTCTCTTGTCTACCCTATAAAGCCCTTGTTTGACAGCAAACCCCCTCATCGTATCCGGAGATACTACACGACAGGAGCATCTCCCAGCCAATCACACCGCATTCAATTCGGTGACCTGGGAGTTGACACATCATTCAAACCCGCCAAAGTCACCGCCGTCGTCGAATCCTTCGTCGGCGCCAAAGCCCATGTCGTCACCGTAGTAGCCATCGGTGTACATCGGGTCTGCGTATGCGTTGGTATGCGCTCCCATGATTCCTAGCATGAGGCCCATTTCCATGCCAGACATGTAGCCACCACCGTACATGTAGTAATCATCGTAGATGACGCCGTTCGGACCGGTCTGCATGCGGAGGCCGCAGTGGCGACATTTGACCAGAACTTCCACAGGCACTCCCTGCGCCACCGGAGGAGCGCCGGATACTGGCACTCCCTGCGCCACCGGAGGGCCACCGGCTGGCTGCAGGTTTGCCGGCACATGTTGTGCCTGCGGCGACGGCTCAAAGTCCTGGACCCACTCATGATCGCCCATCCGGCATTCACGGCAGCGCATGTCGATCTGGGCCTTTGTCATGCCACACTTTTGGCAAGTGCTGGTATCCGTGAGATCCCTGGGTGCCACACCGAACTCGTGCTGCTTGCAGTCCACGGGACAGACCGTGAAGACCACTGGTGGTGGCGCCGGCGCGAAACAGGCCAAACAGTTGCCCATCGCTCCAAAAAGTTGACGAAAATGGCATTCGGCTCAGGCAAGATTTACCCCAAAATAAGTCGGTGCCTTTCGGCTCACCGAGAGGTGCGCTCGCACGCTCCCGCACTCTAACGTTTCACACCCTTTTCACACCAGGATTGAAGCTAACGCAAATGGCGTCAGCCCCTGCCGACACCTGCGGTGTCGTGCTCGAGAAGCAAACGTCTATTGCCAACTGCACATCAGGCGTCTCCTACGGCTGTACGTCTGCCCAGCGCATGTATATCTCAAACGGCTGTCGCGGCAAGTTTCGGTGCGGGCCAACCTCGTACTCAGTATCTTGCTCGAGCCGTGGATCCGAGCGGCAAACTGAATGCAGCTGCGTGCCGTGTGAGTGGAGACCGCCCTCCGTGTCGAGCACCTCAGCCGACGACATGCCCATTGAGGGTGTGCATTGCTGTGCAGACAACGGAGCCACCCTGGAATTTGGCAGCTCATGGGCTCGAGACATGCCAGGAAATGCAAACGCGAGCACGTGCCGCGCCAAGTGCACGCGCACGCACGGTTGCTCGCATTATGTCTTCTCGGACGCGCCCGAGGAGTGCTTGGACGAGCTCCGTGGCCGCACGCCCAGCCGGTGCACGCTTTGCGCCGCATGCACTCGGCGGCAGCAGGTGCCCGCGTGGGAGCGTGCCTTCACATCATATGCGCTCCCGGAGCGCGCCGTCACAGCCGAGTTGGAGCTGCTTGTACCCCGCGGCACGCGTACGGCAAGGACCGTACCGGCCGTCATCCTCTCGGGATGTGAGTCAAGGTATGAGCGCGCCGCAGCGGTCGCACGGCGTGCCGATCTCGCACCGAATTGGCTGCCCGCCGTCTTTCCACAGAACGTGGCGCCCGATCGGCCCGAGTGCAGCTGGCCGACCCCGGCGGAGCGCAATCTGTTGGCCTCGCATCGCAACGCGTGGTCGTTCATCGCCTCGACGAACGTCTCCATGCTCGTTCTGGAAGACGACATTGAGCTCACATCGAGTGCCTTGCGGATGCATGCCGATGTGCAGCGATGCGATGCGAGCCCCGAATGCGCGATTCTCTTTGTCGGCTTCGTCGACGCCTACTGGGCGACACATGCACTGTACGTGACGCCTTGGGGCGCGCGCCAGCTGCTCGAGCGCTCAGCGACGCGACGCTGTCCTGAGCCGGCCGACTTCTACACCCACCGACTGTGCCAAGCCACACGCGACTCACGCGACTTGGGCCCAAGCGACCACCGTCTCGCGCCGCACTGCTTCAAGCCCGCGAGTGCGTGGCGTCGAGAGCAACTCGACGGGGCAGGCCTGCGCGCGCCCGACTTGTACGGCGTTGGGCACTTTGTGCAGAATCGCACGCTCGGCGCTTTCATCCACAGCCAGGATGCGCTCACGGGCATATTCGGCAGCGGCTCCATGATGAAGCTCACCGGTCTCCGCTGTTAGTAGCTCGCCCACTTCGCACTTACGAGTAAAAGAGGGGGGATTCCCCCTGCGGGCGGGTGCCCCGTCGTCCCCGCAGCAGTTCCGGTTAAGTTCAAAAAAGGACACGTTGGCGTCGGCATGAATGCACGTTCGTTTTCGACGTTACAGCTTCGGGTTCCCGTTGAGTCCAACAGAGAAGTTCAACGACAAGCGCGCTGTGCTGTGCGCCTGCGACGACGCAACGGCTCGGCGTATCGGAGCCCTCCGAGGGTGGAGTCGGGCTTGCCCATCTCCGTCCTCCCGCCGCGGGTTTGATGGCCCTCACGGAGCCGGTCTCGGCTGCTGCAACCGTCGAAAGCAGCCTAGCCGCAGCGACGGCCGGTATTTCGGCAGCATCGAGCGGCTCGCTGGCCGATTATGTGATCGAGAAGGCCATCGGCCGAGGGCACTTCAGCACCGTACACCGCGCTGTGCGGCGCTCGGATGAACGTCGCGTCGCACTGAAAAAGGTGCAGATCTTTGACATGCTCGATGCCAAGGCGCGCGATCGCTGCCTTAAGGAAGTCGACCTGCTCAAGACGCTCAAGCCGCACCCCTGCATCATCCAGTACATTGACTCATTCATCGACAATAGCGAGCTTTACATTGTCTTCGAGTGGGCGGAGCACGGCGACCTGCGTCGGCTGCTGCGCCGCGCCAACGAGTCAAAGACATCGCTGCAGGAGGTTCAGGTATGGCGCTACTTTGTCCAGGTGTGCGACGGCATCCGGCACATGCACGAGGCGCGGATCATGCACCGTGACATCAAGCCAGCCAACATCTTCCTCGCATCCAACGGGTCAGTGAAGCTGGGCGACCTCGGGCTGGGGCGCGCCTTCTCGTCGCAGACGTACGAGGCGCTCTCCAAGGTAGGCACGCCGCTGTACATGAGCCCCGAGGTGCTCGATGGGCGCGGCTACGAGTGGAAGAGCGATGTCTGGTCGCTCGGCTGCCTGCTCTACGAGCTCGCAACGCTACGCTCGCCCTTCAAAGCAGAGGGCGATAACCTGTACACTCTGTTCAAGAAGATCTCCGTGGGCAAGTATGAGGCGCTGCCTGCGCACTACTCCCCAGCGCTGCAGTCGCTGGTGCAGCACATGATCCAGCTCGACCCGACGCGCCGCCTGGACATCCACGCAACCCTCGAGTTCGCCAAGAAGGCCCTGAACGAGCTGGAACGCCAGAACGGCGCAGGAGCCAACGGAGCGGCGGCCAGCGCCGCCGCCGCCGCTGCCGGCAGTGGCGGCAATGGCGTGGCGGCGGCGGCGATGGCTATCTCGGACTGCCTGATCGTGATGGAGGCCGTCGGCGACAAACTCAAGCTTCTCGACTATGAGAGGCAGCTGCTCCGGGCGCGCAGCCTGCCGCCGCTGCCCTGTGCGTACTTTACAGGCGCACCCGTCGAGGCGGCGGAGGCAGCGCAGCTCGAGTACTTGTACACGCTCACGTGCTGGCTGCTGCAGGTGTCAGTTGCGCCTGGGCACGAGCTGTGGAAGCTCGTTCCCACAGCGAGCTCAGCCACCTACGACGCCGACGCCGGCGCCGCGTGCGCCGCGCTGCTGCACACGCTGAGCAAGGCCCCCGCGCCGCTGGGCTCGCTGGGCGCGATGCCGCCGCACCGGCTGCGCGCGGCGCGCGGTGCGGAGGTGTGCGCGATGCTCAATGCGCTCACCGACGCCGCACTCACTAAGGCGGGCTTCGTTTGGGCCACACCGCAGCATGGGCACTCTCTCGAGGACGAGGGAGATGTGGAGGAGCTCGAGGGGGACGCCGACGAGGCGATCCCGCGCGCTCTAGCGAAGCGCGCGGAGCCCTCGGAGCGGCGTGAGGATGATGGCCAACATCTACAGCAGCAGGGGAGGAGCCGCGAACGCGCACGCCACGGCCCTCCGCCCAAGGCCGACGAGGAAGGCGACGAGGACGACGCGGCCGCTGACGACGAGGACGGCGTCGACGACGTCGACGACGTCGGCGGTGCGGGCTCGGCGCGCGCGGCCGAGGTCCGCTACCGGCGGCGGCGGCCGCTCCGGCCTCCGAAGATTTCAGCGAGTGCCTGGGCCGAAGAGAGCGAGAGGCTAGCCAGCCAGCTCACGCTACAGGTGAGCTGGCAAAAGCTCGCGTGGCGCCACCGGCTAGCCCTCGCGCAGCAGCACGCGCCTCCCTTTGCGCGCGAGGCGCCCTTCATCGAGGCGCCACTCGAGCGGATTGGTAGCCAGCATGCGGGGCGAGTCGCCGCGGTCGCACCGCTGCAGGCGGAGGCCGACGCAGCCGCAGCGACGCGTGACGCCGCGAGCGAGGCGGTCGCGAATAAGCAGCAACGTGTCGACGCGCTCTCGAGCGAGCTCATGAACCTTGAGGACGAGATCAGCAGGACCAAGGCGCAGGCGGCCGGGCGGGGTGTCGAGCTTTCGGGAAGCCAGCCACTCGATCAGATTCGCGCGGCGCTGCGGGCGCTTAGGCTAGAGGTCAAAGCGCTCGTGGTGCGCGAGGCCATGGCCAGCAAGACTCTCGCGACCAGGCGCAGGGCCGAGGAGCGGCTGCGCGGACGCGAAGCGCGCGAGGGTGTCAGGAGAGCTGCCGCTGCGGGCGATGAGGCCGCCACGCAAGCCGTGTTGGACCTGGACACGCTCGACAACGACGGTGGCGGAGAACACCGTTGATTTATCGCGGCGCGTGCACATCTGCACCTGTATACAGTATCACCGCCAATCGACGGGAGCAGCCCTAAGATACATATTTTCTGACTACCGATGTCCGACAGCGCCCGCTCCGGGTCGCGAGTCAGCACGACAGACGTTCACTCAATCGATCTCGTTGCTCTGGCTCGTTGTGGTCATCTTGCTATCGAGGTCGTGGATGATGGGCAGCGTAACGGTCAGCAAGGATTTGCTCGCATCCCACTTCGCGTTGCCCTTGGTCTCGTTGACCTTCTCGCCCAGCTGTGCCTTGAGCTTATACTTGGGTGCGCCGATGCGCACGAAGGTGGGCCGCACGTCGAGGTCAATATCCGCGAGCTTTGTGCCGGGCAGCGTGACCTTGAGCACGAGCTCGTCGCTGCAGGAGATTCCTGCGTGGCGCAGCGGGTCTATGCCGAGGAAGAAGTCCTGCGGCGTCACGTTTTGCTTGAAGACGATCTCATAATCCGGGCAGGCGCGGCCATCGTCGATGTCATCGATGTCTCCAGCGTCTTTCACGTCCGCCTCTGCCCAGATTTCGTTCGGATCCGCCTTCTTCGCCGCCTTTTTCGGCGCCGCCTTCTTTGCCGGCCCTATCATGCCTGGCGACGGGCCGGTGACGGTGACCGGGGCATCACGGCCATAGGAAGATTTGGGTGCGGTGGCAGGCGGCTCAGCGGGTTTGTTCATCATGGCGTCGAGCGCCTCCCATGCTTGGTAGTCGCCCATGGCGGCGAAGCGGGCAGCCGGGAGCGACACGGCGCGGTTGACGGAGAAGCTCACAATTGCCGTTGAGACTTCCCTGAGTTTCACATTCACGTTCACGCTTTAAATGCCATGTAAATGCCATCTCGGCAACACGCACGACAGTGAGGGTTTTCATGGGGCAAATCACTATGGGGAACCAAAAAATTCATAGGGTGGTTTATGGCAGGAGCTGTGCAGTAGAGCAATGCAGTAGAGTTACATGGAGTTACTGAGTTAGAGCGACTGGGTGTGGCTGCAGCGAGCCCACTCACACCCGAACCGAATGGTATTGAATTGTATTGGGGCTCCCCGCTAGCATATAACGCTTATGGCTGCTAACTCCACTGGCGCAATGCGGGACAGCTTTAGGACAGATGCCTACTCGGCGCCTCTTAGGCGCCTCTGATGCTGCGCGTGACCTCATGCACATAGCCGACCGATCCGCCGGTCTCGCGGTTCGGCCCGTCAATCGCTTCGAGAAGCTCGAAGGACCAATCCTGATCGTCAATCAGCCGCTTGTCCGTGGTGACCACGCGCGCCCCGACTCGAAGATGTGTACCGCAGGTGGCCGAAAAGTCTGTGAGCACATCGCCAAACCCAGCCCAGGTCGATGAGTAGGCGAAGAGAACGTCGGCGTCCGCCAAAACTCCACCCGATCCCAACAAGTGCGCCGCATCGCCGTGAAAGAAGCGCCGCGTTGGTGGTTCCGGCAATGTTACACGTTCACATGCCGCCATGGCCATCTCATGCATCTCCTCAATCCGCTCCACGCCGGCTACGCAAGCCAGTGCGGGCCACAGTGCTGCGGCGGCAAACACCAGGCGACCGCATCCAGAGCCAACATCCACAAACGTACGTCCGTGCTGCCCCTTGCCCTCGAGGGCACGGTCCACAAGCGCCGCAAAGTGCCCAAGGTCGTACTCGCCGTAGGTCAGAGAGCTGTCCACGCTGTTGCCACCGATGGAAGTCCGGTAGACCATGTCGGGGCCAAGCTGAGCGCGCCGTCCGACTGTGAGGCGGTCACCGTAAAGGTGTGCCGGAAATGCATTCGCAAGCAAGTTTGTAGCATGCTCGAGGCGTGCCGTGAGGAGGAGTAATGCCGCCATCTGTGGACCCTTGGAGTACCGAGCGAAGCGGTCAGCGTCAGCCAGTCCTGGCGTCTGGCCGACGTGCACGGTCGTCCGTGTGTGGACTGATGATGACGAGCCTCTCAGCCTCCGGAAGTTTTCTAAAGCGATGTAGGAAATTCCTACGATACATGTACCGGTAGTACCGGGTACACGGATTAGGGGCGTGATTTCTCTTTTCTGCATTTGGGAAGTGTTCTGAAGTGCCTTCAGGCGTTCAGCAACGTTCAGGGCGGATCAATTCACAATTGGGGCGGATCAGGGGCCACCGTGGCGCGTGCGCACCGATGTAACATGTATCGAGGCTGACACAGAATTCACGATCTTGATAGCGGTTTCCCGCCGATAAAAGAAGTGCTGAGTGACTGATGTAAGACTCTTCAATGAACAGATCTCGATGTTAATTTCTCTTCGATCGAAATGAGCCTCCACACAGTATACATGGAATCGCCAGAGGGATCGAAAGTCTTGTGCACCTGTGCAGCAGCTCACTCCCAGACCTTTCCCTCGAAGCCCACGGCGCTGCGCACGGATACTTTGGGCTCTCTTGAGCCACGGAGATCTTCGACGAGCGTTCGCAGCACCGGGTTGTTCATTTCGGCTGGGATGGGCGCTTGGCCGGTGAGCCACCTGAACAGGTCGGGGTTCTCCATGTCGATAATCTCCTGGAACTGCTGCAGCTTGACGCTATCCAGTTTCTGCAAGTTCGCCGCCGCCTGCGAATGCGCCGAGAAGCAGACGAAGAGGCGTGCACGGTGAGCAGCAGCTTTGATGATTACAAACTGCGCGTGGTGGCAGGGCGCTCACCCAGTCGCCAAGCATGATGTCCATCTCGAGCCAACCTACCAAGAGCGGACGGTGGAAGAACATCCCGTCAGAGGGTGCGTGGCATGAGGCAGGTCGTTGCACGTATACGGAATTCGCGCGGCGCTTGCGCACCCCGCTGCTTGCTCCGATAAAGCAGCCGCCGTCGGAGCTTGTCATCGTCCGCAAACAGGTGCGATTGAGCCTGGGCCTGCTGATTCGCCCAGCGCATTTGCACGGCCAGGAGCGCATTTGCAGGGGAGCGCACTGCGGATCGGGCCACCGTCGGGAGGCCGCGCATAAAGCGCGTGAGCATTTCTTCCTCACGACCCTGACGATGCGAAAATTCGTGGAATCCTCCTTAACTTGTATTTGTCCATGTTATATAACTCCGACAGAGACGGGGACCACTCACTGGTCATACTGGTCTTCTAAAGCCGGTTCTCATTCGTAAGGAACTTTCCTCAGGAACTTTCCACAGGCCTTCCGCAGGGACACCTCCGGACGAAATGCACGTGTCACTCACTCGTCTGACGCTGCCAGCGCGCACGCTGCGATTGTCCGATGCACGCTCAGCGCGTATGCTCGGCGTGCGCCGTGCTGGAATGAGTACTGATGCGACTCCGCCAACACCACAGCCAGAGCCGATGAGCGAGCGCATTCTCACCTTCATGCAGCGGGTATGCGCTTCAAACGTGTGCCACACGACAACTTTCCGTGTGATCACAAACTCTGTTCGTGGACCACGCAGGTTGTGGTAACTGGGCTCGCGGTTGTCTCTGTGGCTGGGTTAGCGTTCATCGCATATGGGTCATGGGAGATTTATGACCGGGCTCAGCAACGCAAGAGAATTAAGGCGAAGCAGGCTGCAGAACGCGCGGCGGAATCATAGCTTTCAGGTCAACCTCTGTGGCTCATGGTGCGACGCGTTTTGGGGGGGCTTCAAGTTGTTGCGACACGGCATGCTGGAGATCATCGTCGTATGACCTGTGGTTTACTGTGTGCCCTTGGCACTGTGCGCTCGCGCGTCCCGTCCCGCGGCTCCTGCACACATTTCAGTTTGTTCGTGTGCGTGCACCCCCCGTTGTATGAACACACTGTGGGCTGCACTCGCGCACTGACGTGCGATGACTGCTGTGGTACGTGGTGGACCGGCTCCGCCACGGTGGTGATTAAAAGAAGGAGTCTTAACGATAATAAGTCGCATCCCGCCGCGCGGGCCGGGGACACATGAAACGGGGTACGGGCAATAGGCATGAAAAATCGACGACATGTTGTGCGCGTCACATGTGCCGGTATGCGACGACCGCACGACCTCTTACTTCCTCTTAAGTTGACCTACGTCACGACGGCCGCCCGGTTACGCCGCTCAAAAATACACGCGCGCCCGGACTCAGTCTGGGCCGGGCGACTGCGTACGAGCGTGCCCGCGCAGGGCTTTCTGCGGCGCGGCCGCACGGTGGAGTACACACCGCTTGGCCCGGTCCATGCGCTTCGCACTTTGCATGGAGCTGCCCTTGCCTCAAGCCTGCCGAGCCTGTGACGCGGATGTGCCGCGGATGGAGTCGCCCGCTTCCATTGCGTGAGCGACACTGGGGCGTTTAGGCATCGGGCGATGGATGAGATTCGGGCCTCTGCGCACAGCCTCCTTGAGGTTGAACGTCTCGACGTCTATGCTCGTGCGGATCTCTTGCAAGGTCCTCCTCTGGCCGGCTGAGGATGCATGCAGCTGCTCGAGCAGCACCTCGATGTCCGCAGCGAACGCGTCCGATTTCGCCTGCAGGGCGGTGACTTTCTCGCTCGAGGTCGCGAGCTCTGCCGCAGTGCCCTGCTGCTCCCGTCTCGCCGCCTCGCGCTCCGCCTCTGCGGTTGTGAGCGCGGAGGTCAGCCGCCCCACGTCCGCGCAAGCCGCGCTCAGCTCGGCCGTCCGTTGGTCAAGCTCGGAGCCCTGCCGCGCGTGCTCCTGCATCAGGGTGATCCTCTCAGCCTCGAGGGTAGCTAGCTTTTCGGTGAGATGCTTGTACTGCTCCTGTGTCCTCACCGCCGCGAGCAGCTTGCGCCGCTGCCCGAGCTGCGTGACCCCGAGCCGGCTCAGGTCATCCTCGGCGATGTACTGCAGCGTGGTCAGGTCGACGCCCTCCCGCACCAGCAGTGGATGCAGCTCGTCGAGGTCGAGATCTTGTAACCAGCGGAGCAATTCCGCCTGGCGCTCGCGCTGTACTCGCTCCTTCTGCTTGCGTGCCTTCGCCGCGCGCCCACGCCCCTCGTCCCACTCCTTCCACTTTGTCCGCACGAGCGCGCCGAAGGCATGCACGGCCACGCCGGAGGCGGCCCAGCCCGACGAGATGACATCAAAGTCGTGCAAGGAGCGAGGCTGCGGCGGGTGGCCGAATAGAGCAGTCGCCTGCTCCCAGCAGGCTTCAGTCGAGTTTGAGACGAGTTCGAGCTGCCCATCGAGCCGGATGCTCACGAGCACGAGCGCGTGCTTGTCCGAGCGGTTCGCGTACAGGCACGTGTGAGGCTCGCTCGGCATCTGCTCAAACGCGCAGAAGAAGGAGAGGCGCACGCCATCTTGCTCTTCGCTCATCACCCTTGGCAGCTCCGCCAGATGAATCTCGAGCGGCCACGGCGCGAAGCGAGGGCGCAGCACGAGCCGGAAGCAAGGTGTCGGAGTGTACTGCCCGAGCCGTCGCGCGCGCATCGACGCCGAGACGGTGCCCGCAGCCGCAGCCTGCTTCAACCCCTCAGCAGCGACTGCGTACACCTGCAGCGGCATCGTGGCGACTGCAGCTCGACCGCTCGCGTCAAGGAATTGCGCCAGCAGCGACTGGACAGCCCGCGAGGCCGGCCCGTGCGATTTGTCGACGGTGGCCAAGAGCAGCGCACGCCCGAGCGAGTGCGCAGCCGCCTGGTGCTGGCCAAGCCCGAGGCACGCCTCGCCATGCAGCTGGTACGCTGGAAGCGCCTCCGGGCTCACGATGGCTGCCGAGTCGCTCCCCATCGCCGCGAGCGCCACCAGCTCGAAGAACTCCTTGTCCGTCTTCGGATCCGCCTCGGGCTGCCCGATGCTCGCGAGCGATGTGCGCGCCGTCACGAGCGCCTCGTCGTACTGCTTGGTGCGGAGCAGTGCAGCTCCACGTAGCCGCAGCGCCTGCGCGTGCGGCAGACCCTTCTCCTCTGCCAGCAGGCTCGCCAAGTCACCAAAGGCCGACGCCGAAGAGAAAAAGTCGCGCGCCAGCCACGCGTCGGTGCCCTTTTGGCGAAGCTTCGCCATCTCGGTGGGCTCCCGGACTCGCACGACGCCGGGCTCCGGATCGTACAGCGAGACATTGGGCTGCAGCTGCGAGTTGGCCAGCGCGAGGCTGATCAGGGAGTCGCTCTTCGTGAGGCTGCTCATCGACACGGAGGTTGCGAAGCCTTTGCCTTTCCTGGGCACAACGCCCGGAATGTGAATGGAGAACGCATGCTGCTTCGGCCTCGCCTTTTGCTGCTCGACTCCGGCCGACGGCGGTCGTCGAGCGAGCGATGGTGCGGACGCGGGCCGCACGAGATCACCACCGCCGAGGCCACCCACACCCGTCAGGGCTGCGCTCATCCACGCCGCTGGAGGAGGGCGCGACATTGGCGAACTCGGCAAGGACATGGGGTCCATATGAAGGTGGAGCCGTTTTGAGAAAAGTGTATCCGACGCGCCGAAATGAGCATGATGAGCGCATCGCACGTTTCGTTAATTAACCATTACTTTCAGACGCACGGCCACAGGTCCCGTAGAGATAGAGCGTGGAGGGTGTTGACCGATTGAACGAAAGTGATGCACATTTCTGACCCGGAACCCAGACCCGCGACCGCTCGAAAGCACTCAGTTTGAAATCACCAGGGTATGAGGAATGGGTGCAAATCCAGAAATTAATCCCTCCCCTACCCCCTTGGGTAAAATAAGGCGTGACTTACTTGCGGAGTAGCATCACTCGGCCACTTCTGCTTTCCTCGCATCACCAGGGGGGAGTCGCAATGCC
>Ga0209550_10003209_pt1 | contig 15602 bp, 11 predicted proteins | sample LauGreSuBDMM15SN_2_FD_187567 | JGI IMG/M metagenome (GOLD analysis project Ga0209550, IMG submission 187567) | Freshwater lake microbial communities from Lake Michigan, USA - Su13.BD.MM15.SN (SPAdes) (version 5) | ecosystem: Environmental > Aquatic > Freshwater > Lake | place: Lake Michigan...
GGCAGCCGAGCGGTGCGGACGCCGCATGCGCAGCCCCGACAGCACAGCGCGCCGACGAGACAGATGCCGACGAAACCGACGAAACTCTCGTGACTCAAGGCGATGAAACTGACGAAACTGACGAAACTCTCGAGACTCAAGGCGATGAAACCGACGAAACCGACGAAACCGACGACGACGACGACAGTGTCCTCGCCGGGCTGCCGGACCCTTTTCGACCCGAGGTGGCGCGCCGGGCGTACGTCTTCAGCGAAGGGCTTCAAGCCGAGTACCGCGCGCGGCGGCGCGCCCTCATTCGGTACCTGAGGGCACACGAAGCGGACGCGGCGGCGCTGCGCCGGCTGGTCGGCGAGGGCGTGCTGCAGTGGAACGACGCGGGCATCATGCGCCGGCCGTTACTGAGCGCGCTGAATGCGAGCTGCCGGGAGATTGGGCTGTTACGCCTCCTTTACCTGTCGCCACGTGTCAACATCGTGTGGGACCTCGACAAGGCTGTTGGCGAGCCGAAGGCGATCGAGGCGCTCGAGGCCGACGACCCGGCCGCCGCTGCGATCGCGCGCGGGCTGCAGCAGGAGGGGCTGGCCACAATCGACGACTTCGGGCTTGATATCAACGCAATCGAGGAGGCGGTCGACGCCGCCCTTGCACAGCCCGACCCCGCCGTCACGTCCGTCGCCTCCAACGGAGCGAGCATGGCGACGCGTGTGTACTTGCCAGCCCTTGCCCCGCTCCTCTCGAACAGCACGATCCTCAAGGCTGTTCGGGCCTACCTGGGACCAGACGCGGCTCTCGACGGGTACAAGGCAGTTCGCCTCGCACCGAATGCAAGCGGCGCACAGAATATCGCGGGGCTCTGGCACAATGACCGCGCAGGCAACCGCCTCAAGATCTTCGTTCGGCTGCATGCAGTCGACCCTCGGCCAGAGGCGGGAGGTCACCCCACGCTCGTCGCGGCGGGCTCGCACGGTCTGCTCCATTACTCTTTCGAGGGGTACGAGCACTCGCGATACACCGATGGCTTCGTGCGCTCCGAGTACACGGTGGCCTTCCTCGGAGGCCCGCGCGGCTCCGGCTTCGTCTTCGACACCAATACTCTCCATCGGGGAGTCCCCGAGGGACTCATCGCACGCACGACTCTCGTGCTCGAGTACCACGCCGCGGCCAAGTGCCCCGTGATCCAGACGCTCGACCTGCCCATCCCGTGCCCTTCGGGTGACCAGCGGCTCCTGAGCAGGCGCGAAAGTCAGCTGACGATCCTCGAGAAGCCAGCCGCCACCCCCTCTTCCTCCCCCACTGTTGTCTCTGCGGCCGGCCACACGACGACTACGATGGAGACGGCCACCATGGTGCCCGGCGCAGGCAACCAATGCGTCGCGTGGACGGCCCTGCCATACGAGATGACGCCCGGCCTTACTATCGTACGATCCGTAGATGATCCCGGCCTTGCTATCGTACGATCCGCAGATGATCCAGATGATCAGCTGCAGCTAACACCGCTGGGCTCGTGGGTCGGGACCGGCCTGGCCCTGAGCGCGCGCATCGGCTGTACCGTCCAATGGCGCTTCTACTCATTCGACGTGATGCCGATGGATGGCAACACGGTATGGCTCGACACAGTGCTCAACGCCCCCTCAGGCCGGCAGGGCGTCTGCCTGCTCGACAACGCGCTCGGGCGCGTGCCATTTGGCGGCGAGCATGCGGGCGGTTGCCTTGTGCCGGGTGCGCTCACTGCCGCCTTCGGGGGTTTCCACATGCTGCTCGCTTTCCGTACGCCATCCGCGTCCGAGCCATCCTCGTCCGAGACCCGCGCCGAAGCCTCCGCCGCGGCGTCCCTCGCCACCGACGCCGAAGCCGAAGCCGCCGCCGCCGCTGCGCGCGTGGCGCCAGAGGTAGAGGTAGAGGTAGAGCGGCTTCGTGCGCTCGTCCTTGAGCACGTGAGCGACGACGACGCGGCGATGCTCAAGGCGGTGACACGTGTGAGCGTAGCCGACTTGGTCGGGCGCGTGGTCCGTGCGGCCACGGAGCCCATCGCCACGATGCAGGGTATCGTGCTTATCGATGCTGTGCTCTCTGCCGTGCGCTTTGTGCCTCATGCCCTCAATGCGGCTGGGCTGCACTTGCTGCGGGTACTACTCGCTGAGCGGATGGACGACTCGCGCCGCCGACTCGCATCCAACTGGTCGGCGGAGGCGGAGGCGCTACGGCCGGCATGGGAGCGTGACGGTGTCCTACTGCTAGATTGGGCAGAGTATACATCCTCACGTGGGACTGGTAACGAGCGACTCAATGAGGTCCTTCGGATGGCGGCTGCCTCGTCGATGCCCGAGCACACGCTTCGCTTTGTGCCCCGGGCCGTGCGACACGTGGCCGGCGACCCGCAGTACGCTCTGCACATGGACACGTTCCACAGCGTGGTCAAGATTTGGGTGTACCCTCGAAACATGAGCGAGGCTGAGGGGCCGCTGCACGTGGTGCGCGGCTCGCACCGCTGCTCCCCAGCGAAGCTGCGCTGGCTGTACGGGCGCACCCAGGCCAACGCACCCGACGTACTCAAAGAGCCGTCGATCCGCTTCGATGCTGCCTCGAGCACATGCACCCAGGCCGCCGCCGTACTGCACGCGATCGGGCTCCCTCGCGCTACGCCCATCCTGCCACTTCCAGACGTGGAACAAACGATCGTCGTCGCCGACACGTCGGCTCTTCACTGCCGCGGCGAGGCGCCGCCGCACACGTTGCGCACGGCGCTACGCCCCATGGGTACCGAGAATGACGGCGGCGTCCGCCGGCTCAACCCCTTCCGTAGCATCTAGCCTACCGTAGCCACACTGCAGTCTGCACCGACCACCGCACCGCGCCGTCGGACCGTGAGTCGAGCCCCATTCCCAATTCCGCTTTTCCGCAATCGCGAATGCCCACATCTTCATCTACGAAAGCGCTTTTAGAGCATAGCCGCCGAGCGAGGGCCGAGGCAGAGCCGCAGAAGACCCGACAGTTTTTACACTTTAGAACGAGGACCCCCGTCATTTGATCCACGTTTCAGATTAAACTTTACAGCTGCACTATGGATATGACGAGAGAGTCCACCTATGGCTAATTAAACGGAGGGGAGCGCAGCGCACTCCCGAACACGATCTATGGCAAGATACGTGCTACGAGCCGGACCGGTGACTGTAAAGCTCATCGAAACGGCCTGTTCACAGATAGAACCGCACGCACGCACGCGTCGCGCGTCATCCGCGCAGGACAGCACCTTAAGTGTAGCAAACTCACGGGGGGGGCGATGGAGACGGGAAGGGCACATAGTACGTCTCGACGTTCGTCGTGCCACACCATGCGTTCTCGCCGATAGCACGCGCCATGCAACCCTCGAACGTGCGCGAGTTGAGATTGTTCTCGCCATACGTGTCGCGGTTCCACCCTACGGGGAAGTACGCCGTACTGTTCGCAGTGCGGCAGCCACTGCCAGCTGCGCACGGACAGCCCGATGGGTGCTGCATCCAGCACGAGCCAGACGGCGTTGTGGGCACCGTCAGAGCGGGCGCGGGCGTTGGAGGCGGAGGCGGAGGTTGAGACGAGCGGCTTGACATGTGCAGCCCCACCTCCTCTGCGAGCGCAGCGTTACTGGCCAGCTTGAGCCGAATGCGCTGCTTGTTGGGAACCACCTCGTCGTGCAGGCTGAGCTCATACGTGCGCTTGCCACCGGCGTCAAAAGGGCGGTACCAGCGCTCGACGTGGCCGCGCGCCCACGCGTACGACATGTGGTCGAAATGGTGGTGGTAGATTGGGCTGCGTGCCGACGAGATCGAGTCCTCGTTGAAAACAATGCCCGCGGGATCGCCTTTGCGAAGGAAAAAGTCCATGCGCACCATGTCCATCCCGGCGACCAGCGCTGCAGTTTCGGCCATGAAAAAGGCGCGCTCGAGGTGCCCCTCAGTCACAACCCACTGGAGCACCTTGGAGGACACGTGCCCATGGAGCATCGAGAGCCATTGATCATGGTAATCCTCCATCGTACCGTCGCGCAGCAGCAGGATGTCGTGGATCGAACCCATGTACGCGTGCCCCCAGATCACATACGTCTTCAACTCCACGACCGCACCGACCTCCTCTGCAGCTGGGTCGTAGTTGCCCACGAAATTGCCAGGGTACAGCTCCTGCACCAACGCGCCAGGCGAGAGCGTGTCGGTGAGCATGTTGTGCGCCGCCGCCCAAGGCCTCTCCCAGTCGTCCGGGTGCACTGCCCACAGCTTTCCAATCCAGTCCTCAACCTCTGCACGATTGGCCTCGAGCTCCTCGCGGCTCTTGAGCCGTCGCGTCGCACGCTGCCAGCCCTGAGTGAGATGGCACATCTTCAGGTACATCGGAAAGTCATGGCCCGTGCGGTTCTCGAGCAGGTCGGTGACCACCTGTTGGGCCCCACTCGCGGGCGAGGTGCCCCACTCGCCGCGCGCCGACCACCTGTAGATGACGCGCATCGCACGAAACCCGTTGAGCGCGTACCAGTCATACATGTCGCACTTGTTCTTCTCCATGCGGAAGTCGTCGGCGCGCGGGTCGGCGCGCATCTTCTCGAGCATCATGTCGTACCGATATGTGAGCAGCGAGTACCACTCGTACTTCTGTAACCCGGGGAACCAATTCGTTTCCATGGACGGCACGGTCAGGTTCTTGCACCAGTAGTCGAGGCAGTCGAAGCTGCGCGCGCTCGCCTCCAACAGGGGCAGTTGCTGCTCAAAGTATTCGCGCCCTTTACGAGAGGTTGCGCTCGGTTGCAGGACCAGGTTGAACAGCTGCGAGCTCGCAATCAGGCGTGGCCACAGCCGCACAGGGCTCTTCTCCGGAAGAGCCAACGGTCCTTCATGGTCAAGGAGCGCCTTTATGATGGCGCCAGCAAGCGCCAGAAGAAGCAGGAGACAGCAGCAGCAGCAGCAGCAGCGGCGGCAACATTGTCCCTTAGTGCGCTTGGAGCGCCCGAGCAACTCATCGTTTGATTGACGCAATCGTTGGATTGCGCAATCAACAGCAGCACGCGTCCTGTCGATCTCGAGATCGTCCCCGAGATCGGCAGCCTCCCCGTCAGCAGTCACCATTGGTTTGCGCTCGCTCACGTACTCTGTTGCGCGCTCGCGGGCAGCGGCGGAAAGAGCGGCAGCGCTTCGTCGCGACGAGGTGGCCATCGCGGCGGCAGCGGCGGGCGCCCGTGTTTCCCAATTGGGGGTCCACCCGTATCCGGCTCCAACGACTGTTCCCCCCAGTATAACGCGCGCGTTCACCTCAAACCCGTCTGACCGAACCGTCGACCATTCGTTCACACTCGCTCCTTCGCCTGTGCCAACGGCATTCTCCATGACGCAAGCCGTGCTCCATGACGCGCCGGTACAGGTTAAACCCAACAACACCGAGTAAGGCAGCTTGACAGAACACTCTTCTGTTGTCAGGCCACCGGCCGCCCCCTCCGCCTTCGCTCACTCGTCCGGTGGTCCGTGCTCGCTCTCGCAGTGACATCGACATCGAGAAGCTTCGCAAGAAGTACAGCCGTCCGCGTGCTGACCTGCAAGCGGAGGCGAGTCGTGACGTTCGCCGCGATGTGCTTTCGAGTTCCGAGCAGAAAATGACCGAAGTGACCATGTGCCAGGCCTGCCAGGCGCACGGCACCGTCCAGCGGCAGTATGGCTTCCGTGTCCTCACCGAGGTATGCGAACAGTGCAATGGCGAGGGGTGCTTCATCAAGGGCCAGGGCAAGCTGGCGAGCATGGAGCTGAAGGAGAAGGTTGCGAAGGTGGAGGAGCTCATCGCCGCATGCGAGGACATTGACGAGCTCGAGGAGCTTGAGGCCGCGCTCAAGGATAAGTCGATGGTCAAACTGGACGCGGTGCTCAAGAAAGCTCGTATGAAGATGATCCTCGCGCGCGAGGCAGAGCTCGCGGCCGAGGAGGCGGCGAAGGCCGCGGCGGCGGAGACATCGACTGCCCAGAGCTCCAGCGACTCGCCCGCGCCTGCAGAGATCTCGTGAGAAACGCGCCGTGGGATGGTCCCACGTTGGGCGTGCGAGGCCACCGCGTCGGCCTTTGGTATACTCTCCTTGAATCACATTGATGCAGCAAACGCTTAGGCAAGGTATATTAAGTCCGACTGGCCCAGCTACACCGATCCCAAAAAAAAAATTCATCAACTTCGCATGACGCATCGCGCGCTCGCGGCCGCGCTCCGGGCATGGCTCCGCGCTCCGGGTCACCGGGCCCGTCCGCTCGGCTCGCCCGCGGCAGGACCGCCGCCGCCGCGCGCATGCCGCATCCCGCCCGGATTGCCGACGATCACGATGGCGGAAATCACCTCATCCATATTTATATGTTCTTGGAGCAGCGCCAGCGGACAACTTCCGACTTTTGAGTAGTCAAGGGTGAGTAGTACATTGTACTTACACGCTGTATCTGCCATGTGGAGCAGCGCCGCCGCCGGTGCGCCGCACTGAAGCACTGGCGGACTGCTTCCGACTGTTCTCTTTTGAGTCTACATGTACTACAATGTACATACACACTGTGTCAGCGAACTTTTGCACTAACTGGCACATGCAGGTGCCGACGTACACGCGACTGTTACTTTCGCAATTTCGCACAAACTTGTTCTTTCCGACATCCGCATTCCTATCTGCAATTCCTGTCAATGCCAAGCGCCCTTGCTCCGGCATGGCTCGGCAAGTCGCGCTATGCTTGGGGCGTGGGCGTGGAGGCGACCGACATCGGCGGCGGCGTGCCTGGCACGGCGATGAGTGGAGCAGGTTCTCTGTATGGCTCAAAACTCATTGAGCCACGTGCGGAGGCACTCACCCTAACTAGCCAAAGATCTGGCTCACCACTGTGGGGATCCGAAATGGAGCTGCTGTCCCCGATGACCGGCACCGACACGCACCGTGCCGCGCGTCTGGCGGCGCGGCGGCGCGAGCTGCGCATCGCCATGGAGGAGGAGAAGGCAGCGGTGGAAGCGGCGGCGGCGGCTGAAAAGGAAAGCGTGATCTCGCCACCCGGCACCGTTGGCGCTCGCTCCGACGCAAGCATGTCGCCTGTGCCCTTTTCGCTCTCGTCGATCGGCGAGGATGAAGACGGCGCGGGCCGCACTCCATCCAAGCGCGGCGCTCGGAAGAATGCCCGCTCGCAAGTCATGCCCGCCGAGGAAGCTCACCCCGACGAGAGTACCCGTCGCGCAGGCGGCACGCCGCTCCAGCCCTCGTCGCGAAAGCAGAGCAGCAGGGTCCCGCCGTCCTCGTCGCGAAAACAGGGCAGCAGCCACCGGCGACGAGCCAGCGGCTTGCAGGCGTTCGCGCGCACGCCCTCGCCCTCGCAGCCCTCGCGCCGCGCCGGAGTGAGCCTGACAAGCTCATCGTCGTCGCCAGCCGGCTCGTCGTCAATGGCGAGCAGCCGCGCGGGTACGCTGGGCTCGACGATTGATGTGCGCTCGGAGAGGGAACGCTATAAGCGGGGAATGGTGGCACAGGCGATCAGCGCGGACGAGCAACGCGCCCGCGTGCACGCGCGTGCCTCGCAGCTGAATCGAGTGCTTGAACACAAGGCCGCCGTCAAGCTGCAGACCGCGTATCGCCAGTGGCATCGGCGCACGGAAGGGGACTCGCAAGCCCGCGCTGCGCTGCGCCGTGTGCGCCAATCGCCCGGTGGCAGCGCAGACGAGAGCAGCCCGGCAGCGCCGCGAAACCTTGCCGCGAAACCTCGCCTGTATGAGTGGACGAGCCAAGTCAAGCCAAGCCAAGCCCGGAAGCGCACGAGCCCGAACAAGCAACTTCCCGCTGAGCAGGAGGGCGACATTGTGGACCCGATGGTGGCGCGCGATGCAGCCGCGGCGAGCGGCGCGCCCGGCTCGGCCATCTCGGTACGAGAAAGCGCACGCACCGCGCCCAACTCCGCATGCTCATCACCCTTTTCGAGCCGCTCGCTCATCGGCGGAGGCGCTGCGCTTAGCGAGGCCCCCAGTGTACCCCTGCCTGCCTCTCCGCACTTCGCGCCCTTCTCGGGCAACGCCATCATCAAAGGGAAGACGCCCCGCCGACCAGGCGTCCCGAGCGAGGAGGAGGAAAAGGAGATGCGGCGTAGGGCTGCCCTCGCCGCCGCGGAGAAGCGAAAGCGCGCGTCGCTCGCGAAGGCGCAGGTGCGTGATCGCCAGGCAAAGCTTGCCATGCTCCTTGAGTCGGGCCATGCCACCGTGGTCCAAAAGTACGCGCGCCGCTGGCTCCTCAGGCGTCAGAACAAGCTGAGACTGTCCGCCGCCGCCGCCGCCGGCGCGCCTTGAGGGGTGGCACTTGCCAAGCGAAGCCTGAAGCCCCAGTGCTGGCATGCGGGCGTGAAGTGCTGGCTTGTGGGAGATCGGCCATGGCCAAGAGCACACTCGAACTTGTGTGCATGTGCGAGCCGCCGTTCGGGCGGGCCGGAAGTGAGAGCTGTGCGCGGCGGGCGCGGCGGGGCGTGACGAGATTCTTGTGTGGCGTGTGCGGGCCGTGGCCACAGGCACGGTGCGCTGGAGCCTTGACACCGCACACCACGGCTTCGATACAATGGGTCCGTGCGTTATCGCCCCGGAGTCCGGTAAGGTGAAACTGAAAGGGTTCGGTTTGAAAAGCAAAAGGGTCGAGTCCGGCGCGCGCGTCGGGCGGTCGGCGTCGCGGCGGCGGCGCCCGGCAGCAGCGAGCAGGCCGAGCGGGCGCGGCGAGCTAAGAGATCATGATACTTTGACTATCGCAGCGGAAAAGATTACGTTTGCAACTCGGAACCGCGGGAACCCATCGGGCGTGTGGCCGCTCGGTGCAGGTGAGGGTGCTCCCCGCCTCGCGCTGCGCCCTCGCCGGTCGCGCGGTAGAAAGCACACTCTTCGACAGGCGGTGCCGAGCGCGCGCCCCCACCGTGCGACGACTGACGTGACGGGCGGCACAGTGGAGTGAGTGCACAGTCACACGCGGGAAGAAGCTCCCCCGCGTCACAGATTGCGGATGGAAGGCAAGTCAAGTCAAGTCACATTTGGCGCACGCGGGCGGCGCACTGCGGCTGGTCGCAACGCGTCACGAGTCCCAATCAGAGATGGGCTCGTTATTGGGCCGTTTGGGCCACTCCTCGAATGGCGGCGGCGGCGGGCCACTGCTGCTGCTGCCCCCGATTACTCCCTGATGCACCTTGAACCCAAAGACCCGCGGTACGTAGGTGCGCGAACACGCGGGCGGCCGCAGCTCGCTGTATGTTTGCAAAAAAAGGTGCGGAAACGTGGAGCCGAAGAATGCGCCGTCAATGTAGTTGCCGCCCGGCACGTTGTGGTCGTACAGCTCTCGGCAGCGCGCGCAGTAGAGCTTCATCGGGTTATCGCCGCTGAGCGAAACTGAATCGCTCAACCCGACAGGCAACACTGTCTGCTTCTCGCACAGCGTGCGGGGGCACGCGCCAAACTCGCACGCCTTGTATTTGGCCTTCATGTCGCTCAGGCCCTGCGCGGTCAGAATGTACCGCCCGTGGATCAAGCCGTACAGCACGCGCGCGGTCTCGAGCACCTTGTGGATGCGCTGCGACGGGTCGGCCAGCTGCTTCTCTGCGAGGAGAGGACAAGGCGCGTGGTTGCGATGCAAGCGGTGAGCAGTGGTGGTGCAGTGTGCGCGCGAAAGCCCTCGCCGCCGCAGCCCGTGAAGGCCGCTCAGGCAGGCACACGCGCAGCCGCTCGCTAGGCGCAGGGGTCACGCAGCTTAGAGACTATGCAATTGTGTGCGTTCATCCCGCCCCGTCAACCACGCTGCGCGGCGACGCGCACCAGTAGGAGCATAGCCAAGGATCATCGTCATGGCCTCGCCGTACAGCGGGCCGACGACTTCCTTGAGGCCGTATAGATTGAAGCGATCCTGCACAAACGCAGGGTCGACCTCGCAGAAGAATTCGTGGTTGCGCAGCATGCAAAACCACGACACCCACGATGGCTCGTCGAGCGACGAGCCCTCCTCTGAGCTGCTCTCCAGCTGACCCTGATCCATGCCTCTTGGGGCTCTTCTGATTGCGAGGCGAGTGCGCGCGCGCAGCGAGGCTCTGCGCGCGTGTGATGTCCAAGTTCTTTGCTTCGAGCGGCAGACGATTGTGAACCAATGCCTGTGAAGAGCCTGTCCGCAGCGCTTTGCACACGCAAAGTTGCACGACTTCTCTGTCCCCTGCTCTGTCCGTCTGTCGATGGCCACGCGGGGGGGTCGCGCGGCGGAATCGGGAGCGAACGCGCGGCACTACAAAGTAGGTTAAGCCGCGACGTGCGATGCGTGGATCGATACAATCGCAAGGGGTCGTTGCATGACGGTGCCGAACCCTCAATTCTTTTCACACACATCTGCCTCACCGATACGGCGCCAAGATCCTAACCCCTCCTTTCCAATTGGACCATTGTTCTCACCACTGGAACGTGCCCTCGTCTCACGCCGCAGCGCTCCGCTCCTCGCGGTCCTCGACGCTCCAGCAGCCATGTTGATGACCAAGGCGCACCGCATGGCGATCCTCGCGTACCTCTTCAAGGAGGTGCGTGCCAGCACCGCCCGTTTGGCAGATGGATTGGCCCCTGGAGGGCGCCACGGCCCCCTCTGAAGAGCCTTGTTGAAAACATAGCTCGCTGTTGGGGCTCTCCAGAGGCGCTGCCTGTGCTCGAGCGCTGCGAGGGACCAAATGTTGTGGCGCAATTGCTCACTCGCCCTCCACTCCTTTGCTTCCGCAGGGCGTGATCGTCGCCAAGAAGGACTACAACCTCGCCAAGCACCCCGACATTGAGGAGGCATCCAACCTGGAGGTGATCAAGCTGATGACTTCGCTCACGTCCAAGGACCTCGTCTCGTGCCGCTTCTGCTGGAAGCACTACTACTGGTTCCTCAACGACACGGGCATCGAGTGGCTGCGCGAGTACCTGCACCTGCCCGAGGACCACCTTCCCAACACGCTCAAGAAGGGGGCGGCCACGCGCCCCGAGCCGCCCCGCCCGCCGCGCGACCCGAGCGACCGCCCGCCGCGCGATGGCCCGCCGCGGGGCGATCGCGAGGGCTACCGCCGCGAGGGCGGCCCGCCCGGCGATCGGCCGCGCGGGTTTGGCCGCGGCGCGCCGCGCCCCCCGGCCTAGAAGGCCGCAGCAGCAGCAGCACTTTCCTGGGGCGGACGTTGCCCGCCGGACTGATGTGCGTGTGTATCGTCGAGGGCGGACGCGCCGCTGCGCGGGCTTGCGGGCGCCACACGCGACGCTGCGCGGGCTTGCGGGCGCCACACGCGAGTATATGGCAAGATCCCCCCGGCACCAAGCCATCATGCTGCGCATGTGTGCTCATCGTCCAGTGCGTTGAGGGTCCCGTTGTGTAAAGTCGCACCGGCACTAGGCCGTGAAGAGTCTCTGAACATGGTTGGTTGTACCTCCTCACCCCGTCGCATAGCATCAGCAAACGCGCGCGAAGAAATATTTGACGAAAACTCAAACGTTCCGTTCCTCTGTCGGGGCTACTGCCCGGCCTCGAGGTCGTCGACCGGCTATTTTGATAATAGTCCATAGTCGCATTCGGCGTTTGCGTTATGGCGCGGCGTACGCGTCGACGTCATTACGAAAGGATCCTTTCGTTCTCACTGGCGGGAACCATACATGGTCTCGCGGCCGGCCGTCTGGCCCGGGGGGCGAGGACGCGTCGCCGTTTGTTGTGCAGACAGGCCGGAGGCTGTGTTCGCGGTCCGCGTCTGGGTCTGCAGGTGCGTCTGTGGCGAAACCGCCGCAAAGGCCGCCTCGGTGTACCGTCGTCGGAGGGCCGTCTCGACGGGGGGGCGGCCGTGGGAGTGGGCTTCGCTGGCGCTGGCGAGCTGCGACGAGATCGCGTTCGAGATCGCGGCGACCTGCGCGGCGCGCTCGGAGGCCCCCATGCCCTCGGGCAATTGCTTCATCGCCGCGACTATCGCCTCCACCTCCCGCCGCGCCGTCGGGTACTGTGGCGAAGGGCTGACATGTCCCGTGGGCGAGGCAGTGGTGCCGTTAAGGTGACTCTGGCCGAGGGTGAGACTGGGTGGCGGACGGTGGCCCGGGGAAAGGCCCGGCGAGAAAGGCAACGGCGAGCTGGCGCCGGCGATGGTCCGAGCGGGGGCAGCGGTGCGGGCGGGCGGCACGTTCGCCGCGGCCGTGCCGCCCTCGCCGCCGCCGCCGCCGCCGCTGACTATGCTGCCATGCACGTGGGCGGCTCCGTTGACGCCGTTGCCGATCTTGACAGCGGGAGGACGTCGGAATTGGTATTCATCAGGCCGGCGCGAGCACGTCGTCTGAGCAGCGGCGGTGGAGAGGGCGGTGGCGGTGAGCACTTGGCGCTGTGCTGCCTCCATGAGCTGTGCAGCGAGCTCACGGCTCGAGAGGATCAATTGCGCGGCGACTGAGGTGCCCACGCCACCGTGCGCCGACGGAGTGCTCGTACCGGTAGCGCTCGTACCACGCAAGTGCGCCGCGACGGCATCAGCGAAGCCGGCCATGCCACAGGCGCTCGTAAAGTCCGTCACGGGCGGTCGCACCGCTGGTACAGAATTGCCCTCGGGGCGATAGGCGGCGAGATTACCAGCGAGATTACCATAGGCCGGCATGCCACCGCCGCCGCCGCCGCCGCCACCACCACCGAGGCCAGCGGTGGCCACGGTCGCACGATCGAGGCTGCCTTGGCGGCGTGCATGCACCAGTTCTGCGAAGGCATGGCTGGAGGCCGCTGGCGCATGGCTGGAGGCTGATGGCGCTCCGTACTGCGCACCGTACTCTGGCAGTGGGGGCGGCGCGCTGCGTACGGCAGGGGCTTCGTACGCGTACCCCGGGATGAAGACAGCGTGTGGATGCGTGAGCGCCTGCTGACCGCCCGAGCACGCGCCCGCCGAGCTCGGCGCGAGATTCACATCGAGCCGGGACAGCGCGTCCTCACTGTTCGCAACGGCAGCCCGCGCCCGCGACAGCGCGGCCTCGTGTTGCTGCTCGAGCTTGTACATCAAGCTCTGGTCGAGTTTATACTGTGGCGGGCGCGCGATGGGCGCCGCGCGCCTCACCGGCGGTGGTGGGGCCTCCACAGCGCGTCGCCCCGCATGTCGGCGAGGGACGAAGGCCGCGCTCCCGCCACCTAGCGTAGCGGCGCACTCGTCACTTTGCGGCGGAGGGAACTCGACCGTCGTTACCTCGGCGATCAGCTTCGGAGCGCCGTGCTGGTTCGGAGCGCCGTGCTGGTTCGGAGCGCCGTGCTGGTTCGGAGCGCTGTACGGCGATGGGCCGTCGCACGAGGTGCCCGTGCCCTTCTCCGGCGTCGTGCCGGGCAGGCCGTCGGCCGCGCCGGCAGCTCTCGAGCTATCGGTACCGCCTGTTGAGTTTGGCCGCGATGGCGGCGCGCGCGCATTCTGCACGGGGCATCGGACTCCTCCAGCCGCCGCCGAAGGTGCCGCTGAGGGTCCCAGCGCCGGCGCGGGCGCGGCGCCGTCCGCGACTCGCAAGTCACGCGGACCGCTACTACTCATGCCGCTAGCCGCGCTGCTAGCTGAGACGACGGCCACTGTGCCGTTCAAACCGACCGGTTGGACGCGCGATAGAATGAGCGGTTGGCGCGCCGCGCCCGTGGAGGCGGGTGCGGGTGCGGGGCCTGCGCCAACGCCACCTGCGCAGGTGGCTTTTACTTCGCCAGAGCCAAAAGCAACGCCACGCCGCGCCTGCACCCAACCGCCGCTCTTGACGCCATCTCTGCGCGCGTTCGCGGCAGCAGTGGCGGCGGCGGCAGCGGCGGCGACATCGGCCTTCTTGGCTACCTCCTTTTTGGCCACCGCCTTCGAGCATGCACTGCTCTTCTCCTTCTTCCCCTTGTCCTTCTTCCCGAGCTTCTCCTTGAGGCTGCTCCCGCCGCGCTTGTCCTTTCGACGCAGGTCGTGCTCGAGCTGCTCCAGGTCAGTCACGGTGCAATCTTCCTCAGGGTTCCCGTCCGAACCCTCCGAGTCGCCGTCGCCGTTCGTGAAGCCCTAAGAGGCGAGCGGCGTCGCGCATCAGAGGCACACCCAGAAGAGAGGCAAGCGGAGGCCAGCAGAGGCAGGGCAGCAGAGGCAGGCCATCAGACCGACCATCACACACATCATCCAACAGAACATCAGAGAGGCGATCAGTGCCCATCGCACCTGAGGGTAGAGCAGCCGAAGCTCCTCAGCGACAGCCTCACGCTTCTGAGGGTCCGGGTCGAAGTAGTCGAGTATGGTGTCGCAGAACGAGTGGCCGACCGAGCGTAGCATCGAGGGCATCAGGTGCATGCCGCCGTATTTCCCAAAATTGGGGCCGGCGAGCGTCGCCTCGAGCGTGAACGAGTTGACGATCCCGAGTTCGCGGTGCACCACGACGCGCGCGGTCGTCTCCTTCGAGCGCCCAATTTTGAAGGAACAGTCACTGAAGGAGAAGACGGGCGAGTTGCGCCAGAGCAGCCGCGGGAAGATCATCGCCTGGAACTGCTTCATTGCGGCCGCTGGCTGCTCGCAGCCGTAGCAGAAGACGTTCGGCTTGCGCGAGTGCCCGTGCAGATCGCAGAACAGCACCACGTCACGATCCTCCTGTAGCCGAAACATCATTGCCTTGAGCGCGTAGATCGAAGGCGTCAGCCGGCGCGAGGGCTCGCGCCACACCCGATTGAGGTCGAGACCGCTCAGTGAGCAGCGGTAGTTGCCCACCACGACACCGTCCGGGTTGAGCATCGGCACGAGCTTGAAGACAAAGTTGTCGCGCAGCACCTTGGCATCGAGTGACGGGCCCGTCAAATACTCGATGATGCCCTGCATCATCCAGGACGCGTTGGCCTCACCGGGGTGCACACGCGACGAGATGACGACACCCTTGCGCTTTCGGATCGCCTCGCCGTCCGACGTGAAGGACGTGATCGTGAGCATCTCGACAGTGTTACCAGAGAGAGTCTCGCACAGCGGCCGCCGCCGGAACCGCTTCGTCGCCGAGGGATCTTCCTCCAAGTGCTTCAGGTAGATGTTGAGGTCGGTGAGCGTGTACGGGTGAGAATAAGCGACATAGATGATGTCGGACGCGCTCGTGACGCGCAGCTTGAACGAGAGCGTGTAGTAATAGCCACTCCGCCGCTTGATGTGGTTCTGGTAGTAGCACACGTCGTGGCCTCGGCGTCGCCATCCCACCTGCTTCTCAGTCGCATCCTGCGTCGAGTAGACCAGCGGTAGCAACCCGAAGTTGAAGAGGGAATCGGGCTTGACACAGTTGATGACGTTGAACTTGTACGTGCCGCCGCGCTGCGCGTTGGCGAACGCGAAGTAGAACCACTGCGTGTGCCCACGCGTGTTCAGGTCCGGCCTCAGAATGAGATCGTACTCAAATGGCGACACCTGCACCGAGCGGCGCAGGTTGCCGCTTTCGAAGCGAGACTCAAATTGCAGGCAGTCGCGGCTCGGAGGCGCGGCGAGACGCACGGCCGGCGGCTTCTTCTGCGCCGACGACGACGATGACGCCAAGCGCGGCGAGGCCCTCCCGCTACTGCTGGCGCCGCCCGCGCCGCCCGCGCCGCCTGCGCCGCCCGCGCCGCCCGCACCGCCTGAATCCGGCTGGCTACCCAT
>Ga0209550_10003212_pt1 | contig 15596 bp, 11 predicted proteins | sample LauGreSuBDMM15SN_2_FD_187567 | JGI IMG/M metagenome (GOLD analysis project Ga0209550, IMG submission 187567) | Freshwater lake microbial communities from Lake Michigan, USA - Su13.BD.MM15.SN (SPAdes) (version 5) | ecosystem: Environmental > Aquatic > Freshwater > Lake | place: Lake Michigan...
ACCCCAACAAACATCACCCCAACAAACATCACCCCAGCAAGCACTACTCTAGCGACAACCACTCCCGGTACCCCAAGCCTTGATGACTTGAGTTCAAAACTCGACAAGATCTTGTCACTCCTCAGCACACACGTATCATCTAACAAGAAGTCCAACAATAATATGCGAAGTATAATACCAAAAGTAAACAATGATACCCCTACGATTGAGAATGTTGTAAAGAATAACAATGCTCCAAAGAATAACAATGCTCCAAAGAATAACAATGCTCCAAAGAATAACAATGATGCAATGAATGGGGGTGGTACTCGCAGACGCAGAAACCGTAAGGGAAGGCGCAAGACCCGTAGGACCTAAGAACCCTCTAATACCCCCCTAAAGATGTCCAAGTTCTCGTGTATTGATACCCGCGAACGTGAACTAATACCCTTTTTGAACTGGCCTGTGCGAACTCTCCCTGTTGGAGATATCTGGATCGGCCTCAGTGGCGAACATGTTGTCCCAGGTGGGCTCGTCATAGAGCGCAAGACAACTGATGATCTCGAGGCATCCATCCTCGATGGGCGCTATCGTGAACAGCGCACTCGTCTTACAACCTACTGTAAGGAACGTAACGCACGCCCGCTCTATATTATTGAGGGCTTGATGGATCGTCTCTGGGGTAAGTTAACCCAGGAGACACTCCAGAAATATTTGAACCGACTCGCACTCCGCTATGGAGTGGCGGTCATTCATACGGGCACTATAAGCATGACTGCGAAACTCTGTGAAACTCTTGCCTCCCAGATTCTTGCGGATCCGGATGTCTTTGCCTCTACAGACGCTGCTGCGATCCCCTATAGTTCTACTGTCACTGTAACAAAGAAGGGGAATAGGGAGGATCCCAAAAACTTTGCGGCATGTGCTCTTCAAGGATGTCCAGGTATAAGCGCAGCTGCGGCGGATGCGGTTCTTACAAGTTTCGGCACTTTAACGGCTGTCATGGCTGCTGAGGAGGCCGCACTCGCAGCAGTTATGGTGGGAAAAAGGAAGTTAGGACCTGCGGTTGCGAAGCGTCTTTTTGGACTTCTTCATGCGTGAACGCATAGTACGTGAACGCCTGCCGCCATCCTGTGTATTATCCTCTTTATTATCGTTGTTATCATCTTCTTTCTCAGGATTAGAAGACTCGCAAGTAGGGCAAGCAGGGCAAGTAGGGCAAGGCAAATAGTCAGAGATTTTTGTAATACCATCATTGATTGCGGATATGGTTTGATTCACATTATTTTTAAGCATAATCATTTTCTGCTGCATAGTCTGGACTGGAGGCCTCTTTATTCCTTTCATCATGACAGCAGGCCTCTTTGTTGCTTTCATCATGACAGCAGGCCTCTTCGCCATCTTAGCCATCTTCGGTGCCCTCACCATTTGCTCGTCTTCATATTCCACTTCATCACCCCCTCCATTCATAATGGCCTGCTCACCAACCTTTGCAAGTACGTTATTCAATGACGGAATCACATTATTATTGAGTTCGGACTGCACATTGGTAAGGGCATCAACAGCTTGTGTGAGGGCAGGTGGGTAAGGTGTAGGTCGTAGAAGTATAGGTCGTACAGGCATTACAGGTTTTTTTGCAGGTTTTTGTGTCTTACGGGTTCCAGGGTATCCATAGCCCATAGGAGTCATTTTTCCAACTGGCTTTCTAACCATATACTGAGCCGGGGGAGGGTCGCTTGAGTTATCAAACGCCGGAGCAGGCTTATATCCTGGCCGTGGCTCATATCCTGCAAGTGCGCCATTATAATCCGGTGACTCTATCGATGGCATCATTGTCGCTTTAGGCATCATTGTCATTTTAGACATCACAGGCATATTTACAGAACCGTTTGAGCTGGTATTAACAATACCTGATCCGGTACCTTCGGACGCCACCTGTTCCATCAAAGGCACTTTCTCTATCACCTCTTTCATAATCGGTAGGGCATTCACAGCTTCTTTCATAACACTTACGTTACCGGAATTATACGACATTCTAGTATAATATTAGAATTTCCATAGCTGTGACAAGACACTTTCAGTAGGATTTCCAGGAGGCGGTTTCACCGGTCGCTGGATGCCCTCCAAAAACGAATCTGGAGGCCTATATTCCGCAGCAGATCTCGGCTGTGCAGGTGCCCCACCAATATTTGACATGGGCGCGAACGTAACCTTCTGAGCAGATCCGGTCGCAGAACCCATTCCTCTTTTGCCACCCATCCCCTTCTTGCTAGAGTTTGCAGGGGCTGCGGGCTTCATCGCCTGTGTTATAGGATTCTGTTCGCGCATATATTCCTGCTCATAATGCTTCCAGGAAATATACAGGAGATTCGGATATGTGAAACGGACTTCAAAGCCTCCCGTCCGCAGCTGATGTACTATATACACGATACAATCCTGTAGATCGATTGCAGGGAGTCCGAGAATGAAGGGCGGCACGGTATATAGGAGATAGTTCGGATTCCCTGTCAGCGTTGCCGTCATTTTGATACGATTTTGTATCTGCTGTAAAACTTGGTTGTATGCCCGCAGCTTTGCTGAATCTCTCGCCACCCTCTTTTCGAAAAGATGCCGAGGTTCCAATCGGGGAGCCTCTCCGGACATGTTCTTGATAGATAGATATTTTCTATGATAGGCCGTATGACGAACTCTTTCGAGAATAAAGGGTTCGTTCCGTTCCTGTGCCACATAGGATCTGCTTATCGTAGGGAATGTTGATACCACCGTATCGTATAACATTGAGTGGCGGAGGCCTCAAAGGCATTGCCCACATTGGCGCTCTTGAAGTTTTATCCGAACGAGGATATCTGAAATCCCTGCGCGAATATGTGGGAATCAGTGCAGGAGCTCTCGTGGCCTTCTGTCTTTCTATCGGCAGCACGCTGCCAGAACTCCGGATGATCACATCTCTACTCGATTTCAGTCTCGTCCGTGACCTCGATCCAGAAACCATGATGAACTTTCCAGAAACATTCGGTCTCGATACTGGCGCGAATCTCGATAAACTCCTGAAATCGATTCTCCGTGCCCGCCGCCTGAGTCCCACACTCACTTTCGGAGAACTGGCGAAACTAGGCCTCGGTCCTACTCTACGAGTCATGGCGATGGATCTCAATACTTGCGAACAGGAAGAGTTCACCGCCGTAAAGACACCCGATTTCGAAATCGTACTCGCGGTCCGAGCCTCCATGTCGCTCCCAATCTACTTCTCGCCAGTCGTCCATCCTGTAACGAAACACTATCTCGCCGATGGTGGTATTCATTTTTCATCACCCTTCCGATTTCTCACAGATGAGGAACGGAGGGCGACACTCTCTATCGCTTTTAGCGATACTCATAAGCGGACACAGGAGATAAAGAGCATCCAGGATTTTCTCTATCAGGTGTATTATTCTATAGATCACGAAACAGCAAAAGATCTGCGAAGAAACTGGTCGGAAATGATTCTCTATATTGATTGCGGGAGAGTCTCGATGATGAACTTCGAGGCGACCCAGGAAGAGAAGATGGCGATTATTGACCTCGGCAGGAAGAGTGCGGAAGAATATCTAAAAAAGCCTCCGGGTCGTAAGGCTGCTAGAAGATTTTCACTTGGCTAAGTAGAATCAAATGGCATCTCGTAGGACTCGTCGTGCAGGCTCCAAGCGTCGCAGCACTCGCAAGGGCACGAAGTGGACCTCTTTTGTGAAGAAGATTCACATGGAGCTGAAGAGGAAGAATCCTAACTCCAAGCTGGGTGACGCCATGAAGGCGGCCAGCAAGCGCAAGCACGAGATGTAAAACAAAAAGATAAGTTTTGTTTCAAACAAACTATATCTTTTAGATACCGCCGCCCAGATTCTTGTTAATGAAGCTGAGCCATCCATCCGTGTTGCGCTCACCCTGGTACTCGAGCACGGTCCCCTCGGTCGTCTCGAGCAAAAAGGTGGGGAAGCCCTTCACAGGCTTGCCCTTTGCAGCTTCAGGGTCCTTGGCTGCATCGACCAACTTTACATGACACTCCTTGCCGCCGACACTGATAGGGCCGCTCTTGGAGAACTCAGTGAACTCGGGCTTCACGGTTTGGCAGTGAGGGCACCAGTCCGCGTAGTACATCGTGAAAGTATTCACGGCCGGGACAGGTCCACTCTGAAAACCCTGGATCCCACGACCAAAAGAGACTCCCATAGAATACAATCCGATGAGAGCGAGAATGCCGATGACTGCGATGGATAACAGGATGAGTTTCCAGTTCATACTAGACAAATACGGGATTTTTATACTGGGCGGGTAACGCGTTTGAGTAAGATCATTCTATACCGATCTCATCTCCCTTTAGTTCTTAGCGTAAAGTTCTCTTTGGATCCCCATTCTAACATGAATAGGCCTGATGATAGAAGGCCAAGTCCTGTGAGTTGCAGGGATGTAAGAGTTTCTCCCATAAGGATTGCAGCAATACTGGTAGCTATCGTACTCATACCATCCCAATAGCCATTGACAATCGCGAGACTATTATATTTGAGTTTCTCGATCATAATAGCCTCTAGGCCGAGATAGGCTGCCGTGCCTATTGCTAATGCAACCATGCCGCCTTTCTGAGCGTATGTCTTCAAGCTTATATCACCAATAAGTTCTGTTGCAGTGAGATAAAAGCCTGTTAGTTGTGAGTCTGTAAACTTCATTTACTATATGGTGTGAATATCAGGCGCTAAATATATGCTTGTAGGTAGAATGACATCCTTCTTGACGAATGTGCTGACGGCCGAAGAACTTCATTATTTGAATAATCTCCCCGAAGTTCTTACCGCCAAGGCTTCGTTGGACTCCCGACCATCTGGAATGGTGTATTTTTCAGTGACCCTAACCGATTCCATCCGTTCTACGTTACAATCACGATTTGGCTTAGATCTTTCGGTGCATTCGTCGATCCCCATGCGATGGATTAAGGGGGATACCAGGCCACATGTTGATATTGGTGCATCAAACTTTCAAAATACCTATTTACTCTATCTCAATGACTCACCTGGTGAACTCATCGTAGATTCGGAGTCCTATCCTATTCAAGCCAATACTGGCGTTGTCTTCAGTGAAGGAGTTCACCACGAAACACAGCGCACAGAAAACGTTCCTCGTCTCTTGCTCGGACCCATGAATGAACTTGCTGAACCCGTTGGTTCTGTTGTAACGTATTATCCTACGGAAGCAGATGCTCTTGCTTTTACAAACCCTTTAGGGTATGGTGGAGGCTATGTAGTTGGTTCAGGGGGTCCTTTTGGTGGTTATACAACTTGGAGAATTGCTTCGAATAGTGATGGTTCATCACCACAAAACGTAATCTATGTAAACGGAGATACGTTAGTTGGAGACGGTGCATACTATTTATACCCCTCTGCCCCATGCTTCTTAGAGGGCACAACCATCCTCTGTCAAGTAGATGATGTTGAAAAATATGTTCCCATTGAACAACTCGCCATCGGAACACTCGTCAAAACGAGTTTGGACGGATACAAGCCAGTTGTCTTAGTTGGAAAAGGGATCATTCAAAATCCTGGAACCGATGAACGAACTGAAAATCGTCTGTACAAGTGTTCTCCATCCAAGTATCCTGCGCTCAAAGATGATTTATATATTACAGGGTGCCATTCGATTCTTGAGTTCCCCATAACCGATAAACAGAAGGAAGACACCGTCAAACATCTGGGTAAGCTTTTCGTAACCGATAAGAAATATAGACTTATGGCGTGTGTGGATGAACGGGCAGAACCTTGGAACTCTGGAGGCTCATACATAATCTGGCATTTTGCTCTTGAAAATGTGGATGAGAGGATGAACTATGGTGTCTATGCAAATGGCGGATTACTTGTAGAAACATGCCCTATAATAACTTTGAAGAATAAATCAAATATGACATTGACTGCATAATGAATACATGGGCTTAGATTGGTCGGGTTGTAGGCACAACTTAATCACCCCTGTAGGGGCGATTAAGTTCAGCACAACCCTTAAAACTTAGCATCGATCTGTAGGCACATAAGACGGACATTCAGAATATCCGTCCATGTGATCTTTGTGATAAGGGTCCCCGTCAGCCCTGTAGGCCAATCGACAACCGTATTGTTCACGTACGTACCAGCCCCAAGAGGACAGGGAATATTCGCACACAGCGGCTCTACAGCAGGTGCCAAAGGGATGAAGTTGTACGTCAGATCATACTTCACTTGGCCCTCCGTCCCCACGTATCCAATCGGCACGGTGTACTTCAGATTCAGGGTAACTTGATCACCAGGAACAGGGACCACGGGAATCAGAGTGGCGGAATCCACCGTAAACAGGGAACTAGGATCACAGTTCTTCACGGTAGGCGCGACAGCGAACAGGCCAAGAAGAAGGGACAACATCTCTACCCTATAAGTTAGCCCACACTCCTGTAAATTTTCGTGACCTAAGCAGCCGGCGCCGAGTATTCTATAGGAATCCACCCGGACATGTTAATCTTTCGCAAATCATGTTGGCACGCTGTACAGTTGCCGTTTAGCGACCCTATGTTGACGGATGGGCACTTGGCTGCCGCTGCAGCGATGGTAGTGAATAAGAAAGTGAGAGGGGCTTCTTTCGAGACAGCAGTGGCTGATGCGGAGAAGACCATGTATGAGATGGTGTTACGAATCCCTCGGGAACAACATAACGGACCACAGAACGAAGAAAAATAGGGTGGTGTGGAAGAAGAATCCAGGGGCGGTGGGGCATCCACCTCCGTCGGCGATCGTGAAGATCCAGCCAAAGACCTGCTCCGTCATTTTGAATGTCTCAGGGTTGGCAATGAGGAAGAAGATGAGGGTGGAATAGAAGGCATATTTTGCTTTCAGAGCCATGGAAGGTGGTGGGGCGGCCATCTAGAGAGCCGGCATATTTTTAGGAACCGAGACTTGGCTTTGCCAAGAAACTCGATAGACTACACGCCTTCAGATCATCCTTGATCAGTAGGAGATATTTGCGAGAAAACACAATGAAGGAGATGAACAGTGTAGTGTATTGAAGAGTCGCATCTTGTAGCTTGAGAAAGATAGCATCCGACCAGATTTTCTGGGCGGCTGGATCTGCTACAATCTGGCTCACGTTGAACTTCTGTGAAGTACCCTTCTGTGTGATCTGGAATGTGTCATTCATGCCGTCGAGTTTCTGGATCAAATCTGCTGCAGGAATATTCACGGAGTAATCACTCGGCATATAGACCATGCTTGGATAGCTGACTAGATCCTTACCGGCTTGGAGTATGTCACCGTTATATTCGAGATCCATAGGGGGATTGAAATAGACGGATGGATTTCGCATCAGTAGATCTTCGAAAATGATCTTTTCCATGAAAGCCATATCATCCACAAAACTGGGCGTGGCCTGCTGATAGAACTCGACATAGATTATCTTTAGAATCGCAATAGAAGTGGGGTTGAGTTTATCCGATTTGATCACCTGGAGCCCGTATTCTGTAGGGGTCCCTTGCGATGTCTCATTATTAATAAAAAGAGTCTGCGCGGTTTCCAGCAGATTGAAACTCGTATTGACGATTGCATAGAGCACGTCCTTCTGGGGGCTGGAGGGCATGATTTGCTGGACTTTGATTATGATATTGTTCGTAATCGTGTCGAACACATCCTTGATTCGCTGTCTTTGTTCTGTCATGGTCTGTGAGAAGAAGATGGTCTTCATAAAGAACGTGACGAAATAGTTCAGAAAGCACGTGGCATTGGAGACGACACTGAGCGAAGGGGGGGCCACGCGGGTCATAATCTGCCCATAGAGTTGTTTGAACGCATTCCCAGCGTTGGGAGCAATATTCTGTGGGATTGTGTATTGATTCCCAGCCATTATATTTTGTCCCATGTTGCGTAGGCTGTTGATCATATCTTGTGTACCGGCATCCTTTTCATTCATTTGCTTCTGCATCTGATTGACGGTTGCCTTCAATGTTTGGAGCTGTGATTCGAGCTGGGTATTCTGCTGTTCAGCGTTATCCGCACGATTTGATGCCGCCTGGGCCGTATTAGATACGGCGGTTAGTTCTTTTGCAGCGTTATTTGCGAGATTATTAAGTACATCCGTGTGATATTCTTCTTTCTTGACAAGTGCATCTTGAATCATCGCCCCACCTTTCTGTGTAATCTTTTTCGCCACAAGTTCATTCTGTGCGGCCAAGGCCTTCTTTGCAGCCAAGGCATTTTCTGTAGCCACTGTTGCAGAGTTCGCCGCCGCTGCTGCATGTTCCGCCCTTGCAGTATCTTTCTGGGACAATGTTGTTGCGCCAACGGCCGCTTGGAGTGCCTTATTTTCCGCCTGTAATTTTTCCAGAATGATCGCAACTGCGGCCTTATTCGCTTTCAACTCGGCCTCGATCTGACTGACAGGTTTATCTACAGGAGTTGCAGGAGTTGCAGGAGTTGCAGGAGTTACAGTTGCTGCCTTTTGACTCTCAAGAAGACTAAGATTATGGCTGGCCGCGCCGAGTTCCGCATTGGACTTATTGAGTTCAGCCGTTTTCTGGGTAAGATCTTCTACAGTATCCCTTTCCTTTTGTTGCGCCGTAGCGAGATCATCCAAGCATGTTTTGTTCTTCTTCAGAATCCATTTTACGATTTCGAGGAATCGCGTCTTATGATCCTTTACAGTGGCTTCAAGTCCTTTAACATACTCGTTAAACTCGGTCAGGATAGCTGGGACGGGTTCCGTATCGCCGCGAATGCCGTATTCGAGTCTTGCAGATTCAACGACCTGTGTATAGATACTTCCCAGCTCATCCTCCACAAGTTTACCAACAAGCCCTATAGTATTATCGGTCGCATCCAAGACCTCCGCAATAATATTAGGAATGGCCTGGGGTGGATCCATCTGACTAGCCTGTTCGTTCCAGGTTTTAATGTAGGCATCCATATCGTCCTTTGATATCTTAATATTATTCAACATTGCCACCATTTCTTTTGCATCTCTTGTTATGTAGTCAAACTTTTTCACAGGCATTTTAGCCTGTAGAGTCATGAAGGCGAACTGACGCAGGAGATCGCGCACTTGGTTGTCGAGTTCAAAGTTCACGGTTTTGAATCCCGCGGAACTCCCGTCGGCATTGTACTCCTGACACATCTTATTTTCGAAGGATTCGACAAGTTCTTCAATCAGAATACGAATACGTTCATAGAGTTCTAGCTTTGCCCGAATACGCACGTTATCACCTACTGCAGTTCGCAGACCCTGCATTTCCGTATTCAAAGTATCTAAGCGATTATTCAGCCCACTGATCAATATTTTCATGTCGTCATCGTCACAAGGTGGTCGAAATACAGAGTTCGAGTTAAATATGTCACGACTGAACACCCTGCTGAAAATGGATCTCGCCCCGTCCAACTTATCTTGGCCTGGAAAATATGCCTGCGTAAAGCCCACAACGTCATTGTATTTGGAGGGATCAAATCCAGCATCTTGTAGCCGCACTCGTTCACCTGCTATTATAATCTCCTGCTTGAAAATCTTGACGCCAGTAGCAGTCTTAGCCAGTTCTTTTTTCATAAAAAACCCCTTCAGTTTAGATTTAATAGATTGAAGTTTGTCTAAAAATTTGCTACTGGGCTTCGATAGTGTGTGAACACCTGCCTGAACACCTGCCTGAACACCTGTCTGCATAGCTTTTGCGTCTGTAGTACTCTCTTTATGCGCCAAAATATCGTAGTGATTCCTGCCTACATAGATGAGTTTGATTCCCACATCCTTTGGAGGATCCGTGGTGTATGTTTGCAGTAGATTATATTTCCCTCCTTCCTGCTGATAAATACTTATGTTTAGATCTGCGAATTTAGCCATAAACATTCCGATGAGGCCAACATCGGGCCACGCAACAGGCCCTCGCGATAGATCTTTCGGATCTACTGGAAGTCCCATCTTGGTGATATAATCCTCTACTGATGCAAACGGCTTGCCTTGATTATCCCTCAAATATGGCCCGACATTTGTACCAGCATACGCTTCTTTTGCAGCCTCAATAAGTGTCTTTTTAAGAATAGCGTCATTTTGAGCGTTGGGATTTGCATCAATCTTTTCTAGAGCCTTTTTTAGCTGTTCTGGATCTTTATCTTTAATATCCCTATCATCTAACATTATTTGGATGGTGCTACGAAAATCGGCATCTTTTGATACTACATCAAGTAGACTTTTGCTGATACCTTCTGCAGTTTTCAACGCAAGTGGTTGAAACTTAGCATCACTCAGATTCGGTATAGTGTTTGATTCTAGCAGCATACGGGCAGCTATCACGCTTGTGTAAAAACACCAGCCATCGCCAGGAACCTGTATTACATTATATTGGTCTATTTGTAACGTTTTATCTGGTTCGGTCGCCATCTAATATGTAGAAAGGTTTCCGAGAAGCCTAAACCCCGCGCACTATATTTATAGAGGAATATGACAGATACTAAGGTTTGTAACCCATGGAATCCTAAGAATAAGATCATTCCAGAAAAGGAAGTTGCTCGTATTCTTACCATATATGGGGTGCGTATCCCTTCTGACCTCGCCCTTTTCAGGCAGGCCTGTGTCCATACAAGTTATGTGGACAAATCGGATGTATGGGCGAAGCAGGAGGAGGCCATGGTGCTTGCAGAGAGACCGACGAACTGTCTTCCTCTACAGGGGAGTGACAACGAGGAGCTCGAGTATGCAGGAGACGGGATTCTGAGTGCGGTAGTTGCGACGTATTTGAAGGAGCGGTTTTCGGGTCAGGGCGAGGGATTCATGACAAATCTTCGCACTGAGATTGTGAATAATGATCGTCTGGGAGAGTTGGCGAAGAAGGTGGGATTCTCACCATGGCTCGTGATTAGTCGTCATGTGGAGGAAGTCTGTGATGGGCGTCAGAATCTGCGTCTGCTCGGGAGTATGTTTGAAGCATGGCTGGGTGCTCTATACTATTCGGCTGGGAAGGGTGGAAACGGGTTCGAGGCGGTGCAGAACTTCGTGACAAATGTGATGGAGAAGCACATCTATTTCGTGGAACTCATTACGAAGAATACCAACTATAAGGACCAACTTCTGCGCTGGTTTCAGGCAGAGTACCACAAGCCTCCCAAGTACACCGTTGTACATGAAGAGGGTCCGTCACACGATAGGATCTTCACTATGGGTGTTCTATCGCCCCAGGGGGCTGTCATTGCTACCGCGGTTGCGAGGAACAAGAAGGAGGCGGAACAGAATGCGAGTCGTAAGGCGTTGGAGATCCTGACCGCGCTTTCAGCAAAGAAATGATATCGTGCCCCTTTTTAGAATGGACCCGAAGACGAAGGGTGTTAAAAAGAGATTCGGTGTAGGGAAACAGGCACCCCCCGAGTTGCTTGCACAGCCTACTCCTAATGAACAATCACAAGACATCGTTCCGACAAGGACCGGATCCGTGGCGCGTCCGATGTTTGCTAAGAAGGCAGCCCAGATAAAGGCGCCTGCAAAAACGGAGGGACTTGCGGAAATTCTGGAACGGAAACAGGCGCCGAGGGCCCAAGCAGAGCCTGTGGAAGTGGATCTTGGGTCGGAACTTCCTTTGGAAGGAGAGCAGGTCGAGGCGACAGAGGCTCCAGAGGCACCAGAACAGCAAGATAAAGATCTTTTCGGACTGGAAGGTGAGTTCAAGGAGATGGGCGAGCTGATTCTCGATGGTGAGAAGAATAACTTGTATAATACGACGGTTCCTAACGAGTATGTCCCCCAAACCCGCCGTGGCTTCTCTGATTTCATCAAGACTACATATGAACCATTTACACTTCCTGAAGCGGCCATTCAGATCCCAGAAGGCGAGAAATACTATCCCTACCAGAAATTCGTCCGTGATTACATGCGCAAGGAATCCCCCTATCGCGGTATCCTGGTCTATCACGGTCTCGGTTCAGGAAAGACGTGTACCTCTATTGCTGCATCCGAAGCCATCTTCGCCTCCTCGAAAAAGAAGATCATTGTCATGACACCCCGTTCACTGAAGAAGAACTTCCTGAAGGAAGTGAGTTTCTGCGGATTCAGGCACTTTCAACTAAAGAACCATTGGGTTTCTCTCGATGTCTCGGACCCTACCGCGACTCTTTTCGCGAATCAGATATATGGCCTCTCGGGCAAATATATCAAGTCGGCAAAACATATCTGGATCCCAGATTTCAGGAAGCCCCAGTCCGAGTCCAACTTTGACACTCTCCCTGAGGAGGATCGTATTGAGATCCGTAAGCAGATTCTCTCCATGGTCGAATGGGATCCGATCAAGAATCCTTCTGGTCGTATCCGTTTCATTTCCTATAACGGGATTACTGCGAAGAAGCTCAAGGAAATTGCATGTGCGTCGGAAAATAAGTTTTTCGATGATGCCGTGATCATTGTGGATGAAATACACAACTTGATCCGTCTCATGCAGGGGAAGATCGAGCCCTATCTAACAAAGTTATTAGCGGGTAAGAAGGTTCGGCGCACGGTCCCAGTAGAAGTCGTTACTCCAGGACGTTGGAAGCCGACGCTATGTCCCCAGGAAACGAAGAACTATACCCGCGGCTATCTGTTCTATCGCCTACTTCTGGACGCGCAGAACTCCAAGATTATCGGTCTGAGTGGGACGCCTCTCATTAACTTCCCAGAGGAGATTGGCATCTTAGCGAATGTGCTTCATGGATATATCAGCGTGGTGGAGGGTGTGATTCCGGAATCTGGAAAGGAGGTTCAACAGAAGGCGGAAGCTGTGGCGCATGCGCACCCCTATGTGGATTTCGTTTCTGCGAAACAGGATTCGAAGGGGGGTGGGACCCATGTCCTTATGAGTCTGCTCCCGAGAGGAATCCGAAAGATCGAGAATGACGTGGGTGTTCTGCGGATTCCAGAGGAAGATGAGGCGCCTGGGAACGAGGAGGTGGTTGAATCGATTCGTGCAGCATTTGAGGGGGCGAAGATCCCTTTAGGGCGGCTCGAGAACACGGCGAAAGAGTTGCTGCCTCCTTTCGGGGAAAGCTTTAGGAATGCATTTGTGACAGGACAGAGCATCAAACAGAAGGCCGTGCTTGTAACACGGCTGACGGGCCTCGTGTCGTATTATAAGGGGGCGAATCTGGAACTGATGCCTCGCGTCAAACTCGATGAGATTGTGCGCGTTCCTTTCAGCAACTATGCCCAGAAGGCCTACTCTTTCAAGCGGTCTACAGAAGTAAAGTCTGAAATGGAAAAGACTCCTGGGAAAACGCTAGATGCCGTGTGGAGCCAAGTATATGAGCTTGGGGATTCCGCCGATGCGAATAACTACAAGATGGGGTCGAGGCAGGCGTGCAACTTTGCCTTCCCACCGAGTATTACTCGGCCAACACCGAATCCGAAGGATCGAAAGGAAGAGGCGGCACAGGGTGTTGCAGTAGCGGGGATTGTAGAGTTTTCTCCTGAAGAGGCTGAGCTGGGCGACGAGGTGGAAATGACCGATGATGTAGAAGACATTGAAGCAGTGGCTGCAGAGGATGCAGCAATCGAACATGATATGTATGAAGGGACAGAGGCTCCTGGGGAACTAGAAGCTGAAGAAGCTAGACCCAACACCACCCGCAAGGCCACCCAAGTACCAACCGACGATGTACGTTTCTCCCAGAGTCTCAAAAACGAATACAGAATGTTCGATAGCTCTGCAGCTACGCCAATCACGATCACAACTTCTGGTGAAACGGACACCTTTCCCACTGTCGAACATTATTACCAGGCCGTGAAGTTCCAGCAGACGGACCCCGAATGGTTTAAGCAGATTCGTGATGCACCTACCGCAATAAAGGCACGTGAAATGGGCGGTTCAAAGGACCATAAGGCGGACCCTGGATTCAAAGAGATTCGTATTCAAATTATGAAACGTGCACTCGAAACGAAATTCACCGATCCCAAACTTGCAGAGTTACTTATTTCTACAGGTGATAGGAAGATTGTGAACGCTTCGTCCAAGAATAGCTATTGGGGGGAGGGTGCCGAGAAGTTGGGTGAGAATCATCTCGGTAAACTCCTTATGGAGTTACGTGGCGAGCTCAGAAGTAGGGAAGGCATGCCTGTTCTAGAAGGCGGAGGCAAAACACCTGCCGAACTACGCCTAATGGCCGAATGCAAGGCAGGCACGAAAGCTGGAGAGAAATATCCAGACGCTTGTCGAAGGGCGAAGGAATGTCTCAAAACTATTGCAAGACCCAATATGATTCTCGGCGGCCCCGATGGGCTTGCAAACTATTCCGCCAAATATGCAGCCATCTTGGAGAGGGTCGCCGCTGCACCAGGCTCCTCTCTTGTCTATAGTGAGTTTCTCGATATGGAGGGGATTGGTATTTTCCGCGTAGCCATGGATGTGAATGGATATGCCCCTATAGAGATTACGAGTGTGGGCGGCGCTCTTGCATTCACCAAGGCCACGGAAGAATCTCTCCGCAGGAAACAGCCCCGTTATATTACCTTTTCAGGGAAAGAGGACCAGGAAGTGCGCCGTACTGCACTTGACCTCTTTAATGCAAAAATCTCTGAGCTCCCAGAATCCATGGCGAAGATCCTGGGTGAAGCTGGATACAAGGATAATAAACTGGGCGAAATCTGTAGGGTCTTCTGTATTACAGCTGCCGGTGCAGAAGGTCTCTCACTCCGCAATGTCCGTGCAGTACACATTATGCAACCCTATTGGAATGAAGTGCGTTTGAGGCAAGTGAAGGGGCGTGCCATTCGTATTGGAAGTCACTTGGATCTGCCTGAAGACCAGCGCGATGTCAGTATTTATACCTATATATCTTGTTTCTCTGAGACGGCTCAGGGGGCGCGCACAGGAGATGACAAGATCGATGAAACCATCTTGCTCCACGACAGCGTCGATGCAAAGGCGGCAGCAGAATACGGCCTCCCTATAAAGCCTGGTATGACGAACTATGTTCTGACGACGGATGAAATGCTGTTTGCGATTTCTGAGAGAAAACGCAAGATTATTGAAGGGCTAGAATGTATCATGAAGTCGGCGGCAGTGGATTGCGAACTCAACTACAAGCAGAATAAGGACGGCACCTTCCGCTGTCTTCCTCTAAAGGGGAAAGTGGGTGATTTCATCTACAATCCCATCCTTGAGAAGGATCTGATTGAATCGAGTAAGTTTGAGGATGATGCAGTCTGCTCGGGCGAAGTGAAGCCACAAGAGATCTACAAGGCGATTAATAAAGTGAGCTACATGTTGCGCGAAGTGTTCGGGCCTGATAAGATGGTGATTGGATACGACGTCTTTGAGGCGACAGAGAATGTGGATCCTAAGAACCCTGCAAGAAAGGTGGCGAAGAAGAAGGTGCCTGAAGTAAAGGTGGGGACGGTGGGTGTGAAAATCGTGAATGGAGTACCGCAACCTGGACCTCCTGTGAATATTACGCCGGCAGCGAAGTGAGAAGACGCGAGTTACAAGTTCCCTGTTCTGCGAGAGGTGGATCGGCCCATAAGGCGATACCCCTATGTAACATGAGCTGATAGTTCATTTCCCAATCTATGATTTCCCTGAATGGCAAGAACGTGCCCTTGAGGCGTTTCATATAATCGGTCGTAAAGAGCATGGAGTC
>Ga0209550_10003214_pt1 | contig 15583 bp, 7 predicted proteins | sample LauGreSuBDMM15SN_2_FD_187567 | JGI IMG/M metagenome (GOLD analysis project Ga0209550, IMG submission 187567) | Freshwater lake microbial communities from Lake Michigan, USA - Su13.BD.MM15.SN (SPAdes) (version 5) | ecosystem: Environmental > Aquatic > Freshwater > Lake | place: Lake Michigan, USA...
AGGTCTCCGCATTCTTCACCGTCAATTTCAATGGGTCCTGCTCCAGGCGAACCTCCACGTCACCGTGGATGTGACGCTTGAGCTCCAGACGCAGCAACTCATTTTCCAACCTGAGCGTTCGGCATGCATCATTGAGCACGTCGTGCTCTTCGGCCAGAGAGTGCAGTTCCTCGGATCCGCGTATCACATCGTCGCGCAGCTGTGCGTTCTCGAGGCCAAGCGACGATTTCACGGTAACAAAGGCGCTCAGCGCCTCCTCGAATTTGGCGTCATTCAGGACGATCTGATCTTCCAGGCGCTTTGAGTACGCCAGGTGCTCGGCGGCCGTCTCGATCTCACGCATTCGCGCGGCTTTTAAGGCCGTCGCCTCAGCCAGCGCCTCGCGCCGGTCGCCCTCGGCCTGCCGCAACTCGGATGTCAGCGTCGCACGGCACGTCTCGCCCGCGGCGCGCGCCTCATCGAGCTCGCACCGGATGTTGCGGTCGTCCGACACGTGCGCGATGAGAGCGGCCTCCACACAGATCTCGAGGGTGGCCGCTGCTGACAGTAGGCTGCCAACGGCTGCAAAGCAGCGCTCGGTTGCCTGACGCAAGTCCTCGTAACGGTCCCGCTCGTCGTACTTGCGGCCAAAGGGCCCGCCGTCCCTTTCTTCTTGTTTGAGCAAGCGATTCAAGGCCGCATGCTCTTTCTGTGCCTCGGTCCGCGCGGGAGAGATAGCTGCAACCGCCTCCTGCAGCTTGTACCATGCCCATTCATTGGCATCCGCTTGAGAAGACAGCCGCCTCGCAAGCAACGGATTCGGAGTCGGCGCCTTGTTCTTCGCACGTGACACCGCGTTCGGAAGCAAGCGAGGCGAGTTCGGAGAGGCCCGCGCACTGCTTGAGGTCCGTAATGCAGCTGAGGACGGTCGAGGGCTCGCCATCGCGCGACGCTCTCGTGTGAGGGTGCAAAAAACTTCACATCAAAGGCCGACTGATCAATGCGCACGCGTCTTCGCGAGCGTACCGGTACCGGGTGGGGAGCACAAAGTTTTCGGCGTACATATTCTCCTTCATTCTCGCGCGCCGCGTCTCTATTGGGAACGCGCGGGAAAAAGTGACTACTTGAGGAGGAGGATTTCCTTCGTACGGGGAACAACGTCACTCACGGCACACGGGGTCGTGCTGTCCAGAACCTCATTCAATTCCCATATAGTCCACAGACCACTAAGTAAGTAAGTAAGTAATTCGCGCCTACAGGCAGCGTACACGTGGCGAGGGGGGTACCCAGGCATACAGGGCGTGTACGGTGTTCAGCCCTGTCGAAAGTCATCAGTCATCGTTCACTCGCCCGCGGCTTTCAAGTGAGCGGAGTAGCCGGTAGTGGCCACGCCCGGCTCAGGTCACAGGTGCGACTGTCTCGCTGGACTCCCGGCCCTAGTTGGGCCTCAATCTTAACCTGCGGTAACAGGTTTACGACCTGGACGCCGGACGAAACCTGCAATCCTCGCACCTCATCGAGCGAGAAAACTAAGAGAAAACCCACCTAAACCACCTATTTGTTTCGTCCTTTTCAGTCCGTCCAACCTCTGAAACACGGCCTCCATATGTATCTATCCTCTCTCATCGAACGACGCCTCGCGCCCTCGGCGACGACCCGCCTCAGAACCATATGGCATCTACCTTCTGCTTCTCTCGGTGCCGCATGGCCTCTTTCATTGACCGGCGTTCTCGGGCGGCGACTCAGACGACGCCCGTCCACGAGGAGACGGTGAACACCTCCTTGCCAGTCAGCGAGTGGGTCGCCGTCGGTCTGCCAGCCTGCGCCAGGTACGTCATGAACTCCTTGCCGTCCGTAGGTACCTGGAGCGGACGTCCGTAATCGTCCGAGCCTGGGTAGAGCGACCAATCGCAGAGCACGACGGTGCCCTTCGTGATGAGCCCCTCGGCCTCGAGGCGCTTCAGGTCGGGAAGGTAGCTGTTTACGTCGTGGTCGAGCAGCACGGCATCGAGCGGCCCGCTCAGGCTGTACTTTTTCTGGATGGCCGCCAACCGGTCCTTGACGGTGCCGATCTCGACGAAGACGCGGTCGCGCAGTCCCGCGTGCTCGATTATTTTGGTGGCAATTGCCGCATACAACGGGTCCATCTCGACGGAGATCAGCTTGCCGCCCGGCGGCACGTGCCGACCCATGCGCACAGCTGTGTATCCACAGTAGGTGCCGATTTCCATTGCCGTTCGTGGGGTCTTCGCGCTGATGGCGTCGTCGAGGGCCTTTACGCGGAGTTTCCACTGCGCAGTGCCCTCGCCGTTGAAGTACGTGTCCCAGAAAACGTCCATCGCCTCCGTGACCGACTCAGGTTCACCCTCGGTGGACTTGGCGATGACGTACTGCAGCAGCGAGCGCTCGCGCAGCTCGTGGAAGTCGCTCTGCGGGAGAGGTCGCCGCGAGCTCGAGGGCTGCGTACTCAGTACTCGGGCCCGGGACCGCGCGACGCGGCTTGACGTCGCGGCAAGCGCCACGCTGCAGCAGGACGTCCGTGCCAGACGAGCAAACATCTCGTCCAGTCAGAGAGGGAAAGTCAATCAGTTTCGTCGCGGTCCCTTCGCGCACACCACAGCTCAAAAGACGGCTCCGCTCCCGGTCAACACAATTAACTGAGATCTCGCTCGATCGGGCTACTCAATTTCGCTAGTGAGGTCGGAGGTCGGTCTATCCCAGCACACAGTCTCACCATAACACCATGGGTGAAAGTCTAGAAAGTGCAAAGTCTCATCAGTATGGGCACGTGCACACGCGCCCCGGGGCCACTTCAATGCTTCCTCCGCCACCGCCCTGAAGTACGTGCGGGTCCTTGCTGCCCCATGGCCGGTGCCCCACGTCCGCAGGGACCGTCCCGCTTGCCACCCACGCCTTTGGCACACCACAGCAGTTATATATCGACTTTTTTCGCGTGATTGGGCTGATCCCCGCTCGCCGCACGCTCCAGTTTCGGCTGTGGATGACGGCCAGCCAGCGGCGGTAGCTCGCTTGCGTGCGCTCGGCGAGGTCGCGCCCGTCAACGTAACCGTCAACGTCGCCATCGTCGAGGCTGGAGTGCAAGCCCGCACGCAAGCTCCCTCGCCACGCCTGGCCAAGGCGGCTCCGATTACTCAGGATCCAGAACTCGTCTCCGTATTTGCCGTGATCCAAAATGTGCTCGTACCCATTGTCTAGCAGTACCGCCCTCAGGACGGCACTGGGTCGCTCGACGGCAATCGTCAGGAAGTGGTAGCGCTTGAAGTCGTGCCCCGCGAGCACGCGCTCCTCAAAGCCCTCCACATCGAGCGAGAGGAAGTCGATGACGGGCGGTGCGCGTAGGTCGGCGAGGATTCGGCCTAGCGGCACCGTCTTAGCGGTCAGGGCCTCGGAAGAGTGGTGGACGAGTGAGCGATTCGACGCGTCTGGCCGGATGGAGGAGACGCCGTTGCCGTGGTGCCTGGCGATGTCAAATGTGACGCTGCGTACAGAGCTATCTACCAGAGTGCAAACCACAGAGCACCGCCGTCGTCCAACGAGGGCAGCAATCAGATGTGGATTGCCTTCGATGCAGATACCCGACCATCCCCAGTCGCGCTCTAATGCACGGGTGTTTGAGAATACTACGGGGCTGTTGGCAGCGAGGTCAACAAAGAAGCGCGCTCTGCCGGTAGGGGCGGTGCCAAGAATGCTGGCAACGGTATGGTCTTGGCCTGACTGAGAATGCCACATGCCTGGGCGATCGTCCGCATCGTGAACAACGTCCAAGTCGCGCAAGCCGGTTGGAGCTAAGCCGACCTCATATGTTCGCAGCGAGAGCTCGCTGGTCGCGTTGTTGAACTCATACATGTAGGCGTGGTATTGTTGCATCATCTGATTTCCTCAATACTCCAAGAGTAACTCCATGCTCGACTGGGGCGGCGACGGCGTCTGCGTGAGGCGTTGGCTCGAGCAGTTGCCAGAAAACGGCCGCATGCAACAAGAAAAAATTAGCTGCTCGCCGTAGCGCTCGCGACCGGTATACTATTACCCGCGCCTGTGTGTGTGCTCGGCTCGCCACCCAGCACCCCGTACGCGCACTGCGCCACGCACGGTCCCTGCTAAGGACGGCTCTTGTGGGTATGCCGCTAGCAAGGTATGCGCCCGGCGCCCGACTTGTCCAGGGAAGCCGTCGTACGATGCAACGATGTCGAGTGGTGCCCACTGCTGCAACAATCTCCGTGCTCGCCGCCATCTCCTCTGACCGCGCTGTACGGGTGTTCTCCTCCCTCGTCCCCTTGCCCAACACCCTCTGTTCGATGCCGTCCAAGACCGCTCTGGTCTTTGCCGTCGCCTTCGGAGCTTTCCACAGAGCTCTCTAGAAGTCGAAAAGGTCGAAGCTGGCCGCAGCGGCGCTGGCGGCCATGTTCTTGATCATTGACGAGCCACTGCCGCTCTTGCGCCGATTGAAGGTGGCGCCCTCGGAGCCACTGCCGCCACCACCAAGGCTGCGCGATCGCTTCTGATCCTTGGACGCAACCTCCTCGGCCTCGAGCTCGCGCTCTGGTGGGCGCTTGGCAGCCGGCGGTGCGGCCATCGGTGCGGACTGCGACCGGCCCGGTACCACCGCAGGGGCCGACAAGGACTTGGCGGAAGCGGGCGCGGGGGGCTTGGCTGCGGACGACTTGGGCGCCGTGGTGGGCGCAGGCGGCTTGTCCACCACGGCGGGCGGCGCGAGCTTGACCAGAGGCGGTGGCTTGCAGCTTGGGGTTGTCTTGCCCGTCGGCCGCACAGGCACCATATCCGCGGGTGGCTCGCGGGCGTTTTCCTTATCCGGCAGCACCGCAGGGAGCGCTGCAGCGAGAGCGAGTGGCGTCGCCTTGGATGTGCCACTGCCGCCGCCGCCGCCGCCGCCACCCCCGAAGTCATCGCCGCCTCCGCCATCACCATCACCACCGCCCAGCTTGGAGGCGGAGCCGCCGCCGCCGAACTTTGAGGTCGAGGAGCCACCGCCGCTCCGGCGGCGGCTCACTTGCACAGCGGGCAGATAGTTGGGCGCCATGGTGGGCGCACCGAGAGGCGGTAGGGGCGGCAGCGCGGCCCCTTCCGCCATCTTGGCGTGCATGGGCGCAGCCGTGGGGGGCGCGGCCTGGGAGGGCTGGGTGGTACCGGTACGCTGGGCGGTGGCCTCGGCGTGGGCCTCTTGAGCGACGGCTTGGGCGGCTTGAGTGGCGGCGTGCGCCTGCTCGAGCTCATCCTGAGTCGCGCGGTGCTGGGCATTCACCTGCTCGAGCTCATCCTGAGTCGCGCGCAGCTGCTTCTCAAGGCGGTGGAGGGCCGCCTGATGAGCTGCCTCGAGCTCGCGCCGCTCCTCAGCGCGCCCACGCGCCTCCACTTCCGCCTGAGCACGCAGCTCCGCATCAGCAGCCTCGAGGGCCTCGACTCGCGTCGTCGTGGCTTCGAGTAGCGCCGCGCGGCTCTTGTGCTCTTGCTGCACCGCGTCCCACTCGCGCTGCGTCGCCGCCCGCGAGTCCGAGAGCGTTTGCTGCGCGGCGGCGTGCTCAGCCGCGGCGGCGGCCGCCGCTGCCGTCGCTGCCGCTGCCGCCGCCTCCGCCGCCTCCGCACGCCGCTGCTGCTCGCCCTTGTCGCGGAGCGCCGCCTTGAGCTGATCGTCGAGCTGCCTCGCCTTGGTGTTGGCCTCGTGCAGCTTGCTCACCTCCTCCATGTGCGTCTTGAGCTGCGCATCGCTCAGGGCCTTCTCGGCCGTTTCCTGCTGCGCTGCTGCTGCTGCTGCTGCTGCTGCTGCTGCTGCTGCCGCGCGCACTTTGTCCTCCTCGAGCCTCTCGACCGTTGCTCCGAGCCGCGCCGTCTCGGCCTGCGCCGCCTCGAGTGCCACCTGCACCTGCGCGCTCTGCGAGCGCAGCGCATCGAGCTCGGCCGCTGCGGAGTCGATGGCTGCGCCCTTGGCGCTCACCTCAGCGCGCATGGACTGCACCTGCTCGGTGAGCAACGCACTCTGTTCATCGTGCGCGTGCGCCGCCGCCGCGCGCTGCGCGAGCAGCTCGTTCTGACGCTGCTGCAGCACGCTCAGCTCGACCGCGAGCGCCTCCTTCTCCTGACGAAGCGTCTCGTGCTCGGCCTTGGCATGCGCCTGCGCGTCAGCGAGCGTCTGCGCCGCCTCGTGCTTCAGCTGGGTCACCAGGTCGACCGATTCGGACGAGACGCGTCGCACCTCGACTATCTTGGCGTGCAGGGCGCCCTCGGCGGCCGTGAGCTCGGCCGCGATCGCCGCGATCATTGCTGTGCCGTGCGACTCGTGGGTGGCCGCCGCTGCGGCCGCGCTCACATCGTGCTCCACGCGCAGCGCCTCCAGCTGCGCGGACGCCACGCGCTCCGCTTCCGCCGCAGCCGCGCGCAGCTGGTCGTGGGTCGCCGCTACCTCTGCGCGTAACTCAGTCTCGCGCTGCTTGTGGTGAGCCTCGGCCTCAGCCAGCTTCGCCTTGAGTTGCTTGACGCGCCCCTGGAGCGCCGTCACAAGCTTCTTAAGCCGTGTGCGATCCTGCTGCAGCTCCTTGAGGCGGCCGACTTCGCGCGTGAGGCGCGCGAGCACGTCACGGTGGCATCCCGAGCTCTCGTGCACATCCTTGAGGATCGCATGGTCCTCGTCGTGCCATGCGGACACCTCCTTCTGCTTCTCCACAATCTCCTCCATGAGCTGTGCGTTGTGCTCGAGGTCGCCGTGCAGCGACTGGTCGGCCTGGCGCCGCTGCTTCTCCTGCGCCAGCTGAAGCGTGAGCTTCTCGACATCCTCACGCAGCCGCCGGTTGAGCTCATCGGCGTGGACCTTCTCGCGGTGCATCTTGTTCTTGGCGTCCTCGGTGGTCATGCTCTCGAAGTACACACTCTCCACGCTCCGCAGCAGCATCGGCATGTTGGCACTTGGGTCCGATATGTCGAGCGACGCGCGAGCATGTGGCGAGTGGGATGTCGACCGGGACATGCTCACCGACATGCTGACAGACTGGTGCGCACCGAGCGCGGCGAGTGGCGGCGAGTGACCGACGCGTGCCATCCTCCTCGATGTGACAACCACAGGCGCCTCCCGGCTGGCCGGCTCTGGCTACTGGTACGCGTTTTTCCTTTCATTCGACTTTTAGCATGCAAACCCCCAAGTAAATGGTGTTACGTCTTCATCTTGAACGCCACGATTCTTATTCTGTTCACTTCCTTACAACTCGCGGAGCCGGACGCGGTGTGATTCACAGCTACCGGTATGAATCACGACCCGCGCACGCCCTGCGCTCGACTTCGCCCGGCCGGTCCTTTATGAGGGCAGTCAACTGGCTTCCGTCGCGAGCCACCGTGGGACTTCTCTTGGTACTCGCTCTGATCGTAGCAGGACTACTGGGAATCGTGTGGATCTTGAGCTTGCGCATCATTCCGCTCTTCTTGCTTGGGGGTGCTCTCAGAGCATCACAAATGCCATTCGGCAGGAGTGCTCTCCTGACCACATGTGTGGCCATCTTGAGTGTTGTGTTCCGATCGGATTTGGAAGCCGAGCAAACGCCGCCTTCCTACAGTATGGCTTCGGCTCCCTCTGTGCCTCGTCTGCCTCCTCCTCCACTTCCACCACCATCACCACCAACATTACCGCCATCATGCTTCATGGCATGTATTCTCCGCATCGTGGGTCCAGGAAAGACGAGCACGACTGACAAGCAATCGAAGCTCCGAGAAGCGCTCGGCGCGGCAGCCGAGGTGCCCTCGGCTCTGAGAGCCGCCTCTCACGACGCGCTCGTGTGGTTTGGTCCGCAAGGTACCTTTGCTCGTGACGCGTGGCCGGTTCTAGTCCTCTCGGGCCTGGTCGCCATGGTCTCGCTCATCTCCGTCTCCTGGCCCGTGCTCGGGGTCGTGCTGCGACCGGTGCTCGCCGGCATGCGCGCACTAGCGCCTCGGCTCCAGCGTGCCATTCGACCACTCGCCACGCTATCTCTTGTGGCTATGGCCGCAGCCATTGCCGAAGATGCATGGCTGGCATATGCAGCGCAGACGGCGCAGTACCTACGCTTCACGGCCCATGTCGTCCCGAGCGGCGCGCCACTCATATGGCTCGCATTGCTTGTAGCACGGGGTCCGAGTCCCACCGAGCCGATCTCGCGTAGCCAAGCGGTTGGCAGCATGGCCTCCGCTGCGCTGCTCGTGGGCGCGGGCGTCGGCGCGCTCGTCGCGCTTGCGCTCTGTGCGACGGCGCAGCAGCTGCATGGCTGGCAGCAGGAGGAGGCGGAGGCCCACCGTCCCGCGCTCCAAGTCGGGCACATGCTCGCTCGTCTTTTCAACCGCACGCTGAGTACTGGCCACGCGATGGTTTCGGACGAGTGCCCACATCTGCATCGGCGCTGCCTTCTCGCCGTAAAGGTTGCCAGCGCGCTCAGTGCTTGGCTCTCTCTTTGGCTCCTCGGTGTCGCCACAGGCAGCGAGCCGTTGCTCTCGTGGGTCAGTGCACCGATCCGCCTTGCCGCCAACGTGCTGCGTGTCGTGTACCGGAAGATGCTCTTCTTGGCGCCAGTGCTCCAGCGCGTCGCGATCAGGTGCGTCGTTGCGCCCACGGGCTCGCTCGCTCGTCTCTCGAGCCGTCGATGGCGCACGCTCGCTGGCGTGCTCCTGGGCGCCCTCGCGGGCGCTGGGCTGCACGCCGAGCTCGGCGCCGCGTGGCCTGCTCCGGCGGCCCTGGTCGCAGAGTGTGCCAGCGCTGGTAGCCAGATCGGCGTGGCGCTGTGCTGGAGCCCTCTACCGCTGCGCCTCTTCGTGCGCGTCTTGTCGCTGTATGGGGCCACATGCGCGGCCAGCTTCGCCCGGACGCTCTGTGCCCTCATGTGCGCAGCTGGCAGCACAGAGCTGTTCCTACGCGACCTGCTCCTTGTCCACGGCAGGCCGGTCCCGCTCATCTGCGTGGCGCGTCTCCCTTTCAGTGCGCCACTACAGGCGCTGCGCCGTCTGATCTTCACGCCGCCAGCCGCGAGCGTGCACTTGGTCCGGGATGGGATCTGCCCAGTAGCTCTAGGGCACCTCCTCCTGCGACTTGCCCTCCGAGAGCCACCAATCTGCTGCGGACCTGCAGAGTACCCCGCTCTCAATGAGGAGCACGACACGCTCATTGCACGCTTGTTTGAGGGCGCCATCGGCGCGGTCGTGCTGCACGCAGGGGCTACCGTCTGCTGGCACTCCGAGGTGCTGGTAGCGAAGGCTGCAAAGGCCTTCTGCATCCGCGCGGTGGCTGCTGCTTCGGAGCGCGCTCGTGCCGCCGCCAGCCACGGCCTCGGTCTCTTGCGCGTGGTGATCCACGCGGTGCAGAGCGTGCTGCTGCGGCTGTGGGACGCGATCCATGCGTACAGGCGCGCCGTCTCGAGCGCCATGTGGAGGGTGCTCATTCGACCCGCCACTCGGCTGTGTTGCGCTGCGGGCGGCGCGTGCTACCGCGTGCTGGCCAGCGTCGGCCGTGCCGTCTGGCGTTGGTTCGCGAGCGGTCTGCAGACTCTGCGGCGCGGCATCCGCATGGTCGCTCGGCAAGGTACGAGCGTGGCCATGATCTGCATTCGGGCGGTGCGGCGTTGGCTCGATCGCGTGGGCGGCGCCTGCGTAGCGGCTGCGAGGCGGCTGCGCGTGCACGTGCTCGTGCCCCTCGCGCGCGCCATTCGCGACGGGCTGCTTGTGCCCTTGGCTCACACAGTGCTCAAGCCCCTCGCCATGATGGCCGCGCGACACTGGCCATTGCTCAGCTGTGGCTTCGCCCTCATGAGCGCGGCCCTCTTCACACGTGCGGCGGCTCTCGAGTTGATCGCAACTGGCCATCGGCCTCTCCAGAGCGCTGGCGTACTCGGTGCGAGGAGCCCGGCGCTCACTCCGGCGCTCATCGTGCTCTCTTCGGCCTTGGGTGCATGGGCTACAGGCTCCGTCGGCCTCCTGCTTGCCGGCTACTCGCTCGGCAGGCCTCGGCTACAAGCGTGGGGAGCGGGGGGCATCCGGAACGTTGACCTCGGCGTCAGCTCGCTACTTGGGACGATTGGCCCGGCAGCGTCGAAAATACTCGTCCTGCTCGTCCGCTTCGTGAGCGAGCGGCTCCACACGCTGCGCCAGCTGGTTCGTCACACCGTCCTGGGCGCATTGGGCTTACTGCACCGCATCTTTGGCGTGGTCTTCCATTTGGCGACGTCGCTGCTTCGGCGTGTGATGAGCGTTGTCTTCCTTGTCTTCGATCGTCTGGTGCTCCACCCGCTGCAAGTGATTTGGCACTCGCCGATGGCGTCACTGTTCCTCAGTGCACTCTTGGCTACGGCTGCCTACGCCATCCATCGATCGGGCATTTGGGCGCCACTAGTGGGCTCGGTGGCTGCCTTTCCCTCGCTGGCCGTGGTGACATCTCAGCTGACGCACGTGTCGACAAGGGCTGCGGCCGTTGTCCGCCTCACGGCGGCGTTCATTGCCGGTCCATTGCCGGTCGTGCCATCTGTGGCGGCAAGTGTCACTCGAGGCGTACTGGCCGCTGCCGAGGAACAGATGGCGGCCCTCGAAGCATCCTTCACCTCCGCCGGCCAGCTGCATGCGCAGCCTGCGTTCAGCCTCGCCATCTGGCTCCTCTTCGTCATCATCGTCAAGGCATCGCCCATCCTGCCACCGCCCCGAGCGCTCGCTGCGGTCGAAGCCGGCGTGGTCCTCATCTTCGAGCGAGGCTCCGCACGGCTGCTGCCCGTCGCCGCGCTGCTTCTGGGCGCCTATCTCTACTTCGCAGCACAAGCCTCGCACCGAGCACGGCAAGAGCAGGCTGCGGTGCAAGAAACCCTCCGCAATCTCAAAAGGCAGCCCCAGGGCACCGCACGCCTCGCCGCCGCGCTTGCAGCGGCACCGGAGCCTGAGAGGGTCTATGAGACGGAAACCTGTGCCATCTGCCAAGAGGCGCTCAGGGAGGATGAGGACGACGTGGCTGAGGTGCCCGCAACCTCGCCGGTGGGCTTGAAAGACACACACACGTGCCGTGAGAAGCTCGAGGAGGCCCTTCGGAAGGTGCATGATCTCGAGAGGGAGGTGCATGATCTCGAGAGGGAGGTGCATGATCTCGAGAGGGAGGTACAAGCTGCCAAGGCGCAGGATGCGGAGCTCAAGCGGATCGTCGAGCAGGATCAGCAAGCGCTTGAGCTGGCCCAGAAGCAGGCCGACAAGGCGAACCAGAAGTGGAACCTACTCGGGGCGGGGGCACAGAAGCAGAAGGCGCTCCACGCAGTGGCGGAGCAGCTGACGAAACAGGCCACTGACGTGGCAAAAGCAGCGACCGCGACCCAGCGTGTGACGAGCCTCGGCGTCACGCTTGAGAGGCAGACGCGCAGGCGCGACGAGCTCCAGCGCGAGCTCGAGCGAGATATGGCGGCGACCACAGCACCAGGCTCCGCTCCGGCTGCACCCGCGTCGTCCTACATTCGATGGCCCTGGGAGCCGGCTTCCAAGCCTGCGCCCGCGATCTCGCACGCGCCCGTCACACCCAGCCCTAAGCCCCCGCCAAGGCCCGTCTCAACCCTACGCTGTGGTCACCAGTTTCACGCGGACTGTGCCGCCACGTGGATCAGAATCAGGACAGTGTGCCCGACCTGCATGCAGCCGATTGACATGCGTCGAGCGTTACTGGAGGGAGCCTTGGGGGTAGAGCGGTAAACACGATCGTGATCGGCAGCTCTCGAGCGTCCAGGTAGTAGTTCAGCGACTGACTTAACGTAAGTTGACGGTGCGATCGCGCGTGATTGTGTATGTGTTCGGGAGGTGGATCTGTGAAGGGTCAGTGAAGGGTATCGTGTGAAGCGTGTGCAACATTCGAGTGCGACATACGTTAAGTGCCCACTGCGCACGCGAGCACATACGACGTCCGGTCCTTCGAACCGGCGGTCCTCCTCGAACTCGTCAGACACACTCTCCACGCTCAGTCTTCTACTCTGTGCGCTGTGGGTTAAAGCAGCAAGAGAGCAGACGCCAGTTGGTGTTGCCTCGACCCTCCCTTGACCTTGCCACATGCGCGATGCCGAAGGGCGCTGGAAGTGCTTACGCTCCCCCGCCCAAGGCGCCACCCGGACTCCCCGGTGTCCGATGCCCATGAGGCGGCGAGAAGGGTACACGCGCGGCGGTGAGTAGCTCGGTGAGGCGAGAGATCTCTGAGCTCTGCTGCGCGTTCGCCGCCTCGAGAGAGGCGACGCGCCGATGCAGCTGCTCACGCTCCCCGAGGATCTGAGCGCCCGCGCTGCTCGAAGCGGTGGACCAGCTCGATCGGAGCTGGTCCAGCTCGCGCCGGTGCACGTCGCGGGCATGCTGCGCCGCCTGCTCGAAGCGCTCGGCGAAGGCGACGATAGTCTCTAGCGCGATGGTCTCGCCGCTGTCGCGATCACCATTGCTGCCGCCCGCGCCTCCGGTGCCGTCTCTCCTCAACCATTCCTCAGGCTGCGGTAGCTGCACACGCCGGCAGCGCCCCCGCAGCGCGCTCACATAGGTGCCGTCCTCGGCGGCTTGCCTCAGAAGGCTGTTCACAGCCCGCAGCCGGTCGTCCACCGCGGTCCGCAGCTGTGTCGCCTCCGCCAGTCGGTGCTTGGTCACGTTCGCCAGGCCCACCGCCCGTTCGGCCACTTGCACGAGCTGACGCAGCCGGTGGAGGTACTCAGCGCTGAGCGTGCCACGCAGCCAACGAGGGTCCCATGCGCCCAGAAGCGAGGTCGGCGTGAGCGCTGACTTGAGGTGCCCATTCAGCATGCTCAGCACGGCCTGCAGCACGACGATTGCCGATTGCTCGTACGCCTCCTCGAGGCGCGCAACCACATCGTCCGGAAGCACGACCACCTCCCGCAGTTGACGGCACGCCGCCATCGCCTCGAGCGCCGCCGTGCCGTGTGTGGGTACCGCGGACCGCACCATGCCGGTGTACACGCGCTCTGTCGCAGTCTGGATTGCTGCGATGCGCTCTGCCGCGATGCGATCGATCTCGCGTGCGGCGTGCGGGCTCGTCCAGCGCTCAGGGTGCGCCTCGGCCTCTCGCTGGGCATATTCACGGAGCTCCTGCAAGCTCTTGAGATTCTGCCTACCGCCGTCACTGAGCGCCTGATGCAGTGCCGTGGCAAAGACCGACTCGCAAGACGTGGGCGCCAGCATGCGCTGCTGCACAGCGAGCTCCTGCCGCACCTTTTCGGCGCCGACCTCGAGCTCGTGCACCTTGGCTGGTGGTGCTGTTAGAGCACTTGGTCCAGCTTCATCGGCGACGCTCAGTGCGTTTGAGAAAGAGGAGACAAGGGAGTCTGCCTCCGTGTCAGAGTCGTCCTTATGCAGGTCACGCAGCTCAAGCATGAGAGCAGATTTGTTGTACACGAGCTGTTCTGCCATGTACGCACCCACATCACGCACGCAACAAGTGGACGAGGTTTGTGACGATTCGTGTTCGAATTCCGCCGAATTCCGCCGTGATGATCGACGAATTACGCCGGGTCACACGCAACCCAAGGTGAATGGGGGGACACACACGCCGAGCGTCCTCACACTGTGGGAAAACGGAGAAAGGGTGCACAATGCGAGCCGTCTCGGCAACTCCATCCGGCAACCCCTTCCCTGCCTGGGCCGAGTCCCAATACCGGTGCATTCGCCGCATCAGCCAGGCGACGACGGCAACCGTGTGGCTCGTGCGGCGCGTCTCGGGCGACTCCAGCCGGCTGTATGTGCTCAAGGAGCTGCACTTAGACCGCGAGTTGGACGCCGCCGCTCTCGACGAGCCTCAGGAGGTGCTGCTGCTCACGTCGCAAAAGCATCCGTTCATCATCCCCGTCGTGGAGATGCTGAGACCGTCGCCCGGTCAGTTGGGCATGGTGACCGAGTACTGCGATCAAGGCGATCTGCACTCGCTGCTCATCGAGCTGCGGCGGCGTGGCGAGCATGTGCCGGAGGCGCAGGTGCTCGCGTGGTTGGCGCAGCTGTGCCTTGCGCTCTCGCATCTGCACAAGCAGCACATCCTACACCGCGACGTCAAGACTTCCAACATCTTCGTCACGGCCGACCGCACGCTCAAGCTAGGCGACTTTGGGCTCGCGCGCCTGACCGTCGAGCAAGAGGCGATCACCTCGCGCGTGGGCTCGCCCTTCTACATGTCGCCCGAGATCTGCCTGCACCAGCCGTACGGGAGCGCGAGCGACCTGTGGTCACTCGGCTGCGTCCTCTACGAGATCATCTGCCTCGCGCCCGCCTTTTACGCAGAGTCGATGGGGCTTGTGCTCGAGCGCATCTGCAAGGCGCAATACGCGCCGCCGCCCGAGGGCGCGTGCTCATCGGGCGTGCGCGAGCTGCTCAGCCGGCTGCTCACACTCGACCCGAAGGTGCGCATCTCTGCACACGAGGTGCTCGAGCACCCGGCTCTGCGCCCCGTACTGGAACAGCTCGAGCCGGAACAACCGCCGCCCGCGAGCTTCTTTGCGAGGCTCGAGGCTGACTCGGATGACGCGGCTGCGATGCGGGCGGCTGTGCGCGCGGCGGCGGAGTTGGCGGGCAATGATAGCGCGGCCGAGCCCGAGGCGACGGCGACGGTGGGCAGCGGCGCCTTCTCGCTCCTTGGCCTCGCTCTGCTCGCTGAGCGAGGTCTGTCGTTGCTCGGGCTTGGAGGAAAGGCGTGGGCTTCGGCTCCGGCGCAGCGGCCGGCGGCGTCCTCGCCTGAGCCAGAGCCTTCTCCGTCAGAGCGCGCGGCAGAGATGCTCACGGAGGTCCAGAGCAGCTTGCACGCGATGCACGCCCGCCTCGACACGCGGCTCGGCAAGGCGAGGCTCGACCATGCCCTGTGGCTCGCGACGAGTGGTTTACCGGCTGAGCTCGAGGACGGGGCTGCATGGAACCGGTGGGAGGCTGCCAAGGCTGTCGAGCTCGCTGCCTACCTTCGCAGCGAGGGTGCGCCACCCTCGCCACCTTCGCTACCTTCGACGTTCTCGCCACGCTCTTCGCCCTCGCCGCCCTCCTCCCTCGGCGACGGTAGCGAAGCGAGCGTCGCGCGAGCCATCCTCGCACTTGCTCTCTGGTCGCGTGTCACCGAGGCCGAGGCCGCCGGCGGTGGCGACCAGGCGCTCTCCTCGCTACGTGGTCAGCGGAGCAGGAGCTCTCTCTTGAGTATTCTCTTTTGAGTACGCCGTAACGCTACTCGTCGAGATTTTATGCATTATGGAGTAGAGGAAACGGTGTATCCCACAGAGTGGCCGCTAACGGGTCCGGTCCTCGAGAAAAAATGTGATTGATTTGTCAAGTCGAAAACGAGTTGACTGCTATCCCAAACCCTCGCCTCACAAGAATACGTACTCCTGTATATTAGGTTGTAGGAAGTAGGATGTACACATGTCGACAGGTATGTATGCTCAACCCATTAGGATAATTGACATGATAACAGATGCCGTCACTAGACAGGCACGTTTGGTCTTGCTAATCACATGGCATGGAGTGGAACAGACATATCGGTTGCTCCTGAGTAATTTTACACGGATTAGGTTCCACTCTAGATGATCCGATATGAAAAGCGCCCAACACGGCGCGTCATCACTCTCCAGTATGAGGTCGGGTC
>Ga0209550_10003215_pt1 | contig 15579 bp, 15 predicted proteins | sample LauGreSuBDMM15SN_2_FD_187567 | JGI IMG/M metagenome (GOLD analysis project Ga0209550, IMG submission 187567) | Freshwater lake microbial communities from Lake Michigan, USA - Su13.BD.MM15.SN (SPAdes) (version 5) | ecosystem: Environmental > Aquatic > Freshwater > Lake | place: Lake Michigan...
TGGGTGGGTGTGCGCGACATTTGGATGGACTACATCAAACCCGTGGGCGTGCGCCTGGGCTTGCAAATTTTCACCATGGTCTGGCTGGTGTCTTGCACCGGCTGGGCGATTCAAGTTCTCTGGAGGCTGTGACCCATGTCTAGTTCAAGTTCCATCGCCCGACGCAGGTTCGATGTCGTCATTGTCGGCGCCGGTGGCTCAGGCATGCGTGCCTCGCTGCAATTGGCGCGTGCCGGTCTGAATGTGGCCGTGCTGTCCAAAGTTTTTCCCACCCGCTCGCACACCGTGGCTGCCCAAGGTGGCATTGGTGCGTCCCTGGGCAATATGTCTGAAGACAATTGGCACTATCACTTTTACGACACCATCAAAGGGTCGGATTGGCTCGGCGACCAAGACGCCATTGAGTACATGTGCCGTGAAGCACCCAAGGTGGTGTATGAGTTGGAGCACATGGGCATGCCCTTTGACCGCAACCCAGACGGCACCATTTACCAGCGACCATTTGGCGGCCACACCGCCAATTACGGCGAAAAACCTGTGCAACGCGCATGTGCTGCTGCCGACCGCACTGGTCACGCCATGCTGCACACGCTCTACCAACAAAATCTGCAAGCCAACACCACATTCTTTGTGGAGTGGATGGCCTTGGACCTGATCCGCGATGCCGAGGGCGATGCGGTGGGTGTCACAGCACTGGAAATGGAAACCGGCGAGATGTACATCCTGGAGGCCAAAACAGTGATGTTGGCCACCGGTGGTGCAGGCCGCATTTTTGCAGCATCGACCAACGCTTTCATCAACACGGGTGACGGCTTAGGGATGGCCGCACGCGCTGGCATTCCCTTGGAAGACATGGAGTTTTGGCAGTTCCACCCCACGGGCGTGGCCGGTGCCGGCGTGTTGCTGACCGAAGGCTGCCGTGGCGAGGGCGCGATTTTGCTCAACAGCAATGGCGAGCGCTTCATGGAGCGTTATGCGCCCACTTTGAAAGACTTGGCCCCACGCGACTTTGTCTCGCGTTGCATGGACCAAGAAATCAAAGAAGGCCGCGGCTGCGGCCCCAACAAAGACTATGTGCACTTGAAGCTCGACCACCTCGGTGCCGAGACCATCATGAAACGCTTGCCTTCGGTGTACGAAATCGGCCACAACTTTGCCAACGTCGACATCACCAAAGAGCCCATCCCTGTGGTGCCCACCATCCATTACCAAATGGGCGGCATCCCCACCAACATCCACGGCCAAGTGGTCACGCAAACCGCCACCGACCACAACGCGGTGGTGAATGGCTTGTACGCGGTGGGTGAGTGCTCTTGCGTGTCGGTGCACGGCGCCAACCGCTTGGGCACCAACTCGCTGCTCGATTTGCTGGTGTTTGGCAAAGCGGCGGGCGACCACATCGTCGACTTCCACCAGAAAAACAAAACCCACAAGCCGCTGCCTGCCAATGCCGCCGACTTGTCCTTGGCCCGCTTGGCCCGACTCAATGGCAATGCCGATGGCGAATACGCCCAGGACGTGGCCAACGACATCCGCGCCAGCATGCAGTTCCACGCCGGCGTGTTCCGCACCCAAGCCAGCATGGACGAGGGCGTGCAAAAAATTGCCGCACTGCGCGAGCGCGTCAAACACATTGGGCTCAAAGACAAGTCCAACGTGTTCAACACCGCCCGCATCGAGGCCTTGGAGGTGGAAAACCTCATCGAATGTGCCCAGTCCACCATGGAGTCTGCGGCTGCCCGCCACGAAAGCCGTGGTGCCCACACCGTCAACGACTACGGCGATACCCCAGAGCACGCCGCCGGTCGCAACGATGCCGAATGGCTCAAACACAGCCTGTGGCACAGCGCCAGCAACAGCCTGACCTACAAGCCGGTCAAGCTCACGCCTTTGACCGTCGACAGCGTGCCGCCCAAAGTGCGCACCTTCTGATCGAGACCCCCCCTCCCGGCAACCCTCTTTAGCAGCAAAAACACCATGAAACGCACGTTCAAAATTTACCGCTACGACCCTGAGCGCGATGCCAAGCCCTACATGCAAACCATCGAGGTTGAACTCGACGGCCACGAGCGCATGTTGCTCGACGCATTGATGAAAATCAAAGCCCAAGACCCAACATTCTCTTTTCGCCGTTCCTGCCGCGAAGGCGTGTGCGGCTCGGACGCCATGAACATCAATGGCAAAAATGGCTTGGCCTGTTTGACCAATATGCTCAGCCTGCCCGGCGACATCGTGCTCAAACCCTTGCCTGGCCTGCCCGTGATCCGCGATCTGATCGTGGACATGACACAGTTTTTCAAGCAATACAACTCGATCAAACCTTATTTGGTCAACGAGACCATGCCACCGGAAAAAGAGCGTTTGCAGTCCCCCGAGGAACGCGATGAGCTCAACGGTTTATATGAATGCATTTTGTGCGCCAGTTGCTCGACCAGCTGCCCCTCGTTTTGGTGGAACCCCGATAAATTCGTCGGCCCGGCCGGCCTGTTGCAGGCCTATCGCTTCATTGCCGACAGCCGCGACCATGCCACCGCTGAGCGACTGGACAATTTGGAAGACCCCTACCGTTTGTTCCGCTGCCACACCATCATGAACTGCGTCGATGTTTGCCCCAAGGGCCTGAACCCGACCCGTGCGATTGGCAAGATCAAAGAGTTGATGGTCAGCCGCACCGTCTGAACCCGTGCCATGAACACCGTTGTCCACCCCTCTTTGGCCGACCACGAATGGATCGGTGAACGGGCTTTGAGCAAGCTGCGCTGGCGCTGCCGCCGTGGCTTGTTGGAGAACGATTTGTTTGTCGAACGCTTTTTCCAGCGCCATGCCCACAGCTTGACCACCTTTCAAGCCCGAGGCCTGACCCTGCTGATGGACCTGTCTGACAATGACTTGCTCGACCTGTTGCTTGGACGCACCCCAGCGCCCAGCGATGTGTCAGATGAATTCACGGCTGTGCTGCAACTGTTGCGCGCCACGGCGATGCCTGCCACTTCCGCTCCCACCCCTGCCTAGGAATAACACCATGAAAATTGCAGATTACAAAGCCACCCTGTCTTTCAGCAACGGTCAACCCGGTATTGATATGCCGGTGTATCAAGGCAGCATCGGCCCAGATGTGGTCGATATTCGCAAGCTGTATGGCCAAACCGGCATGTTCACTTACGACCCAGGTTTTTTGTCCACCGCGTCTTGCCAATCCGCCATCACCTATATTGACGGTGACAAAGGCGAATTGCTGTACCGCGGCCACCCGATTGAACAATTGGCCACCCAATGCGACTTTTTGGAAACCTGCCACCTTTTGCTCTACGGCGAGTTGCCCAATACCAAGGAAAAGTCTGATTTCACCCACTTGGTCACCAACCACACCATGGTGCACGAGCAAATGCAGTTTTTCCTGCGCGGTTTTCGCCGTGACGCCCACCCGATGGCCGTGCTCACCGGCTTGATCGGCGGCCTGTCGGCCTTCTACCATGACAGCACCGACATCAACAACGCCGAACACCGCGAAATTGCGGCCATTCGCTTGATCGCCAAAATGCCCACCCTGGTGGCCATGGCCTACAAATACAGCATTGGCCAGCCTTTCATGTACCCCAAGAACGACCTGACCTATGCAGGCAACTTCTTGCGCATGATGTTTGGCAACCCTTGCGAAGAGTACAAAGTCAACCCGGTGCTCGAGCGCGCCCTGGACCGCATCTTCATCTTGCACGCCGACCACGAGCAAAACGCGTCCACGTCGACGGTGCGTTTGTGCGGTTCTTCCGGTACCAACCCCTTTGCCGCCATCGCAGCCGGTGTGGCCTGCTTGTGGGGCCCGGCCCACGGCGGCGCCAATGAAGCCTGCTTGAACATGCTTGAAGACATCCAAAAAATGGGTGGCGTGTCCAAGGTCGGCGAGTTCATGAACCAGGTCAAAGACAAAAACTCAAATGTCAAGCTCATGGGTTTTGGACATCGCGTTTACAAAAACTACGACCCCCGCGCCAAGCTCATGCAAGAGACATGCAATGAAGTATTGCAAGAGTTGGGTTTGGAGAACGACCCCCTGTTCAAACTGGCCAAAGCCCTGGAAAAAATCGCCCTGGAAGACGATTACTTTGTCTCGCGCAAGCTCTACCCGAACGTGGACTTTTACTCCGGCATCGTGCAACGCGCGATTGGCATTCCAGTGAACTTGTTCACCGGAATTTTTGCCCTGGCCCGCACTGTGGGCTGGATTGCCCAACTCAATGAAATGATTGGCGACCCCGAATACAAGATTGGCCGCCCACGCCAGTTGTTCACCGGTGCCGAACGCCGCGACGTGTTGCCCTTGGCCAAGCGCTGAAGCCCCACCCCGCTGCGGCGGGGTTTTTTGTGCCTCCCTTTTGCCGTGCAGGATCACCATGACCGACTATGTCCCCTCTCCCGAGTTGCAAGCCCGCGTGGTGGCCCGTCGCGGCCAGTTACACGCCTTCTCCCACATGGCGCCCCAGCGCACCGCCTTGGTCGTGGTGGACATGCAAAACGCCTTTGTCAAAAAAGGCGCTGGCCATGCGTGGATTCCGGCGGCAGCGGACACTTGTGGTGCCATCAACCGTTTGGCAGAGGCCTTGCGCCACAAAGGGGGCACCGTGGTGTGGATCCTCAACACATTCACCGAAGAGTCCTTGCAAAGTTGGTCGCACTTTCACGAAAACCTCTCCTCCCCCGCAGGCCTGAAACTGCGCAGCGAAACCATGTCTGCGGGACACATGGGACACGCTTTGTACAGCGATTTGAAAACCGAGGCCAGCGATTGGCATGTGCCCAAAACCCGCTACAGCGCCTTCATCCAAGGGGCCAGCGACTTGCACGAGCGCTTGCAAAAAGAGGGCATTGACACGGTGCTGATTGCCGGTACAGCCACCAATGTGTGCTGCGAATCCACCGCCCGAGACGCCATGATGCTCAACTACAAAACGGTGATGGTCTCCGATGCGTGCTCAGCCTTCACGGCGCAAGAACACGCGGCCAGCCTGGATTCGTTTTTGCTGAACTTTGGCGACGTGCAAACCACCGAAGAGGTGATGACCCTGCTGCGCGCCAGCCAACACTGATCAGCGCAAACCTGCCGCTGATTGGTTGGCGCATATCCAACCACTGGCAAAGGCGCTGAGCAAGCCATTTCCCGACAAATAACCCCACACCGCATTGCCAGATACGCCGCGCGCCGCGCCGCCGCCGGCAAACACATTGGGCCAGGGCTGACCTTGCTGCGACAAGACCTGACATTGGGCATTGATGTCCAAACCACCTTGGGTGTGAAACAGCGCGCCCGTCACCTTGAGCACATGGAAAGGGGCTTGCAGCACCCGCCCAATGCGCCGACCCCAGGCATCGACCTCACCGGGGACCATGGCCGCCAAAGTGGCCGACAAGCGCGCCGGGTCGCAGCCCACCCATTGGGCAATTTGCGCGATGTCAGCGCTGGAGCGCACCGCACCGGCAGCCTGGGCATCGCGAAAATCAGGGAAATCTTGGGCAAAGCGCAAGATCGGGTCATCAAACACGCACCAGGCCATGCCGCCGGGCTGGGCCAAGACTTGGGTAGCGGCCTCGGAATAACCTTGGTTTTCATCGTGGAAGCGATCGCCCCATTGGTTGACCTGGATGCCTCCCTCCATCATCAAACCCCATGAGACCAGCGCACCTTGTGGCATGGCCCAAGAGCCATGGCCTTGGTAAGCACCCATGTCGGCCAGTCGGGCCCCCATTTGCTGGCCCCAGGCAATGGCGCTGCCGTCGTTGCCGGTGTGACCGGCAAACACCGCGTCGGCCATCTCGGGCAGCCATTCGCGCAACATGGCGGGGTTGCCCCCAAAGCCATTGCAGGCCAAGACCAGGGCTTGGCAGGCCAAATACTCCATCTGTCCGTCAGGCCGCTCATAGCCAACCCCCATCGCATGCCCTTGGGGGTGCAGCCATATCTCGCGCACCGTGGCCTGGGTCAGCACATCCACGCCTTCGCGCTGGGAAATATTTTGCAACTGGGCCATCAAGGCGGCACCCGAGCGCTCAGGGGTGGAATGCATGCGCAAAGCCGAGTGACCTGGGTAACGGAAACCGGTCAACACCTCCAACTGCAAGCCCAACTCAACCAAGCCATCGATGGCTTGCGCCACGGCTTGCGCATAGGCCTGCACCAAGTGGGGGGCCGCATCACCATGGGCCTTGGCTTGGATGTCTTGTTCAAACAGCGCCACAGTGTCTTCAATGCCTTGTGCGCGCTGCACCTGCGTGGCCGCAGCCGGAATGAAGCCTGAGGAGAGCGCCGTGGAGCCTGTGGGCTGCTCATCGCGCTCGAGCACCACCACCGCCACGCCAAGTTGGCGCAAACGAATGGCACACACCTGGCCGCATGCGCCGCCACCCACCACCGCCACGGCCACCTCTGGGCAGCCCTCTGGCATGTGATTTGAAGTCACGACGCGAACTGGGTTTGACATGCTGTTCTCCAAGGTAGAGGGGCTCAAAGCCCGAGGTAGCGGCGCTTGAACTCGGGGTCAAGCGCCAAATCTTGGGCTGCGCCTTGCAAGGCGACCATGCCGGTTTCTGGGATGTGCGCGGCTTTGGGGCTGGACAGCCAGGCCATGCACGAGATGATCAACATCAGCACGTCCTGGTTCACCGCATCTTTGAAAAAAACCATGCTCGAAGGCGGTTTGGCGCTCAAACCTCCAAGGTCGAGGGTGCAAACATTTCTTCAACCTGAACCACGCGGTCGGTCAGTCCTTGCTCATGCACATAGCGGGCAATGGTTTCCACCACCGTGCGCGACGCCTTCATGCCATAGGACTTGGGGTCGAGCTTCATGGCATTCGCCCCTGCGGCGTCCATCAAACCGGTGTCGAAATAGTCTTTCAAGGTGTCTGCCGCTTCATGCTCCACTTCTTTTTTGGCCGCCATGAAGCAATGGAATAAATTGAGTGCCAGCCAAGGGTGTTTTTCATACAAATCACGCTTGATGACCACCGTGTGGTTGATCGGGTAAATGCCTGTTTTGGCAAAGTAGCGCCGCCCTTCAGCCCTTGGGTCAGGGAACAGCGGTTGAATGATGGGGTGCGAATTCAAATCGATGGTGCTGCGGTCCACCAGGTTGCGGCTGGTCAGGTACAGCACGGTGGCGTCGAGCTGGTCGTTGAGCAGCATCTCACCGATGTTGGTCTTGGGGTCGATGGTGTTCAAGCGCACGCCGGGTGGCGGCTTGAAGCCGGTGACGCCGCCGTGGCTTTTTTCGGGGGCGCGCTCCATGAACCATTCAATGTCTTGCGCTTGCACGCCAAACTCGTGCGCCAACACACCGCGCGACCACAGCGCGGCGGTTTGCTGGTACTCGGGCACACCCACACGCTTACCGCGCAGGTCTTGGGGCGTGTGGATGCCCTTGTCCGAGCGGATCAATATATTGGTGTGGAAAAACTTGCGCGAGGTGTAGATGGGCAAGGCCACCCAGCTGTTGTCGCCCCGGGCGGTGGCAATGATCAAGGACGACAGCGACATCTCCGACACATCGAAGTCGCGGTATTTCAGTTGGCGCCAAAACATCTCTGAGGGAAAGACCACCGTGGGAATCAGGTTCACGCCTTGCGGGTGGTGCCGCCCTTGGGCGATGGGGCGGGTGCGTTCGTTGTCCGAAAAAGCAATGCTCAGGGTGAGCTTGTCCATGGTGGTGGCCTCTGTGGGTGGTCCTGCGCCGACGGCTGGGTCGGGGTGTGGCCGCATGATAGCGGCGGGATCACACAGGCCCGTGCGGTGGCGTCACCTGCGCTACCCGCTTGGGGCCAGGATCAATAAGACCAGCCCCATCCCAGGTGCAAAGTGGGCATGTTGGTGCTGGGCACATCCATCACAGCATAGGTTGCGGCGTAATCTTTGATCTTGGACTCGGGCACCGTCACATAGCGCAGCTTGGCGCTGGCAAACCAGGGGGTTTGGGGTTGGTAGCGCGCGCCAACCGACAAACCCCAGGTGGTGCCCTTGGTGTCGGCATCGATCAAATCCATTTGCCCAAGCGTGCCCCCCACTTGCATCACCCAATCGGTGTTGCGCCACACATCGCGGTCCACTGCCACGGCATAGGTATTTTGCAAGGTGCGCTTGGACAGGGGCAAACTCTGGTTCAAACTGGCGATGCTGACCCCATTAAAAGGCGTTTGCATTTGGCTGATCCACAGCGATACATCCACCGGCCAGCCATTGGGCCGGCGCCAGCCGTAGTTCAAGGAATAGCTCTGACTGGTTCCATATTGGGCGTTAGCGATCAAATTGGTTAAATTGAAAGCGGGAACTGAAAAGGGCTTGGTGTTCACATCCCCCGCAGGCGAGTAACCATATGACAGCTCAAAAAATCTTTTTTTATCCGCGCTGCTGTGGGTTTGCGCTTGGGCCCCCAAGGCCCCACACACCAAGACCACGGCCATGGCATAAGCTTTGTATTTCATTTTGTATCCCTGTGTGAACAATTGAATTCAATTGTGTCACACGAGCTTGGGCCTGAACTCAGGTCAGTGAGTTGTCACCCGCCATGTAGACGCTCACGTCCTCAAACAGGCCGCCGCGCAGGCGAAAAAAGTTGCAGTTGTGCTTGGTCCAGCGCTCGCCGTGGTGGCCGGTGTTTTCCACCCTGAACTGGCTGGCAATGCGCTGGGGCGCTTGCACCACGTGCACAAAGTCGCCATGCCAAACTTGTGCATAACGGGCAAACAAGCGCTGATACATACCGGCAATCTCAAGATCGCGGCCAACGAAATGCAGGCCATGGGTGGGGATGTGGAACTGGGCATCCGGCACAAACAAGGCCAGTGTGTCGGCCAGATCCATGCGGTCGACGGCATCGAAATAAGCCTCGACCAGATCGGTCATTTTCTGGGGTGTCATGGGGTTCCTTGGGGGTTTTGCATCACCTGATTTTGGGCCGCCGTGAGCATGGCTTGCAACATGTCCATGCGTGGGTGCATGGGCGGCGGGTAAGCGCGCACACTGTGGCTCAGGCCCAGGCCCAACAAGCCCAAAGCCGTTTGATAGCTCAAGGGGCCGGGGTTGATGATGGGCACCGGCAAGCGCGGTTGCAAATGGGCGTGGGCCTGGTGCATGGTGGTCGAGCCCAATATCAACACCTGGGCCCCGTCTTCGTCTATGGCACGCAGGGCGGCCTGCTCCAGCAATGGGAACACCGCTTCTTCTTTGCCGCCCAACAAGCCCAGGTTGTCGGCCGGCATTTCAATCGCCCGCACCGACACGCATTGGCGGTGCAAGCCCAACTCGTCCAGGGCTTTTTTGTACAAAGGCTTCCAGCGGCTGGCCATGGTGATGATGGAAAAATTTTCCCCCAGCATCAAGGCCGTGAGCATAGACACCTTGCCCGGGCCGACCACTGGGATGCGCAGCACCGAGCGCAAAGCGGCCACACCTGAGTCGCTCATGGTGTCGATGCACACGGCGTCAAAACCCTCTTGCTCGGCCAGGCACCCCGCCTCAAAAATCGACACATCGGCCAGCACAAAGTCGTGGTGGCTGGCATAGTTGACCGGGCCGGCCTTGACCGAGCGATATTCAAATGTGATGCCAGGGGGCAAGGCCAAGCTGTCCAATTGCTGGCGGCGAAGTTCGCGGTTGTCCTCGGACATGGCAAACGGGACGATGACCAAAAATTTTTTCATGCTCGCAACCTGGCTGGGGGGTGAAGGGGGTGTCGATCGGTCATTTTGACCCATGGCTTGGGGCCCCTCGGTGGCTGTACATTTGCTCCCCATCGATGGACCCACTGCCGCACACACCATGACGAACTTTCAAGAAGCCATTGCCCATGCCCAAGCCCACGAGGTGGCTTGGACCCGCGACCCCCACGCAGAACCGCTGCGCTATGGCGTGCACCACGACGACCCACCACCTTGGAACCGCTTGCACGGCCCAGTCCACGCGCGTGGGCCGGTGTCGGGGCAAGTTTGGATCGATGGTGAACTGCGCCAGTCCTGGGGCGAGCCTGAGCGGGCCGATCAAACCTTCAGCGTGGCCAAAACCTATTTGGCCTTGCTCGCTGGTGTGGCCCATGGGCGTGGCTTGTTGCCCGACGCCGATGCGCCCGTGGTGCGCCGCTTGCCTGGCATTGGCTTTGACAGCGACCACAACCGCCCCATCACCTGGGCGCATTTGCTGAGCCAAACCAGCGAATGGGAGGGCACTTGTTTTGGCATTCCCGATCAGGTGGACCGCTACCGCAAACTGGTGCTTGACCCCAAACCCGTGCAAGGCCAAAAGGGCGATGCGCGGCCTTTGCAAGCCCCTGGCACTTATTGGGAATACAACGATGTGCGCATCAACCAGTTGTCGCTGGCCTTGCTGCATTTGTTTGGCCAAGCCCTGCCCCAAGTGTTTGAGCAAAGCATTCTTCACCCCATCGGCGGCGGCGAAGGCTTTCACTGGGAGGGATACGACCAATCTTGGGTGGACTTGCCCGCCCGCGCAGGCCAGGCCGCACAGCGCGTGGCTTCGGTGCCTGGGGGCAGCCATTGGGGGGGCGGGGTGCGCATCAGCACCGCGGACCAAGCGCGCATTGCCCAACTGGTGCTTCAAGATGGCCAATGGACAGTGGATGGTCAACAACGCTCGTTGGTGCCGACGGCCTGGCTTGAGCGCATGCGCCAGCCGCAAGCCCTGGCACCGTTTTACGGCTGGCTCAATTGGCTCAACCCCCAAGGCGAGGCTTTTCCGGGGGCCAGTGCAGCAAGCCAATTCATGTTCGGTGCCGGGGGCAACTATGTGTGGATCGAGCCCGCCCACCAAGCGGTGGTGGTGGTGCGCTGGATCGACCCGGCGCATTTCCCCGGTTTCGTCAGCCGCATGGCGCGGGCCTTGGCCGACTTCAACGGTGGGCGTTGAACGCCTCGTTGGTGCTGAGGTAAATGCGGCTGGCCAAGCGCTGGCCCAAATCGGTTGACCCCAAGCGATCCATCACCGGGCCTTTGACCTCGGTCAACCACAATTGCACCCCTTTGAGGGCCAAGCTGCGCTCCAACTCATCGAGCATGATCAAAGCGGTGGTGTCGATGCGGTTCACCGCCGACAAGATCAGCAACAAGCATCGGGTATCGCTGTGCTGCGACAACAAATCGCCCACCTTTTCTTCCAGTGCCGCTGCATTGGCAAAAAACAAACTCTCATCGACCCGCAAGGCGATCAAACCGGGCAAGGTCTCCACCCGGTGGCGCTCGATGTTGCGAAAGTGCTCGGTGCCTGCAATGCGCCCGACCACCGCCATGTGCGGTCGGCTGCTGCGCCACACCAGCACACCCAGCGACAACACCACGCCCATGCCAATGCCGATCTCCACACCGGCCACCAACACGCCAGCAAAAGTGGCCAACCAACTCCATGCGTCCGCAGTGTCATAGCGCCAGGCTTGGCGCAGGGTTTGCACATCGATCAAGGTCAACACCGAGACCAAAATAGACGCCGACAACACCGCCACGGGCAAAACCTCAAACGCCTGCGAAAAACCCAGCATCACCCCCGCCATCAACAAGGCTGCCACCACACTGGCCATGGGCGTTTGGGCCCCGGCTGACGCATTGATCACGGTGCGAGAAAAGCCCCCCGCCACGCTGTAGCCACCGGTGAAGCCGCTGAGCACATTGGCCACGCCCAGGCCCAACAACTCGCGGTTGGGTGCCAAACGCTGCTGTCGCTGCAAGGCATAGGCTTGCGCCAGCGAGACGCTTTCGACAAAACCAATCAGGGCAATCAACAGAGCGGGCAGACACAATGAGAGCCATTGCCCGCTGTCCAAAAACACCCCTTGCCATTGGGGCAGGCCGGGCTCGATGGGCCCCACCACCGCCACACCCAGCGCTTGCGCACCACCGGTGAGGAGAACGATCAGGGTGGCCAGCAAAACCACCACCAATGGGGCCATGCGGGCCATCCACGCCCCAACCTCTGGGGCGCCGAACCAGCGGCCCCAGGCACGGGCCAGGTGGCTGCGCGCCCACCACAACAACGCCACCGCACCCAGGCCCAATGCGGCGGTGGGCACATGGATGTGCTGCACTTGTTGCCACACCCCCAAAAGGGTTTGAGCCACCCCACGACCTTCAACTGTGATGCCCAAGATGCCAGGCAACTGGCCGATGGCGATCAAGATGGCCACCCCCGAGACAAAACCACTGATCACAGGTTGGCTTAAAAAATAGGCCAAAAAACCCAAGCGCAACACACCTGCCAAGGTGAGCATCAGGCCCGACAGCAATGCCAAGCCCATGGCCAAAGCCACATATTCGGGCGAAGCCGCCACCGCCAAAGGCAACAAGGCGCTGGCGGTCATCAAAGAGGTCACGGCCACGGGGCCGACCGCCAGCACCTGGCTGCTGCCCAAAAATGCATAGGCCAATACCGGCCACACACTGGCGTACAAACCCATGGTGGGCGGCAGACCCGCCAACATGGCGTAGGCCAAGCTTTGCGGGATGACCAACACTGTCACCACCGCACCAGCCACCGCATCACCGGCCCAGTGGCGCCGCTGGTCAGCGCGCCACCACGTCGGGCCGCGCAGCCAGCCCATCAAGCGTTTAACCCGGGGTTGTGCCGAGGGGTCATTCGAAAGCGCGGGCCATGTCGCGCAATTGGGTGGAGCGCGCGCCCGAGCGGCAAAACGCCAGCACCGGGCCAGGTTGCTCGCCCAACCACTGGGCAAAAGCACGCGCTTGATCGGCGGTGATCATGCCGGCCACCACCGGCAAATAGGCATATGTCAACCCGGCCGCTTGGGCCGCTTGGGCCATTAAGGCGCTGGTGGGTTGGTCGGGACCGCCCTCGCCATCGGGGCGGTTGTTGATCACGCTTTGAAAGCCCATGGCGGCCACAGCGGCCATGTCGGTGGGCATGAGTTGGCCAATGGTGGCGAATGTGTCGCTGTGCTGGGTGACGGGCAATGACATGGACTTCCTTTGGATCGGGGGTGAGTAGAGGCGAACAATTTAACCCATGCAGGTTTAGTCGAAGGCCTGGGTGGATTGGGCGCGTTCGCGCAACACGAATTTTTGGATTTTGCCGGTCGAGGTTTTGGGAATGGGCTCAAAGCGCACCTCACGGGGCACTTTGTAGCCGGCCAGCAAGCCGCGGCAATGGGCCACCAAGTCTTCGGCCTGGACCTCGACGCCGGCCTTGAGTTCAACAAATGCCAACGGGGTTTCGCCCCACTTGGCATCGGGCTTGGCCACCACCGCACAGGCCATCACGGCGGGATGGCGGTACAAGGCATCTTCCACTTCCAAGGAGCTGATGTTCTCGCCACCCGAGATGATGATGTCCTTGCTGCGGTCGCGGATCTTCACATAGCGGTCTGGCTCCATCACCGCCAAGTCGCCGGTGTGAAACCACCCGCCTTCGAATGCTTTTTGGGTGGCGCTGGGGTTTTTCAGATAACCCTTCATCACGATGTTGCCGCGAAACATGATCTCGCCCATGGTCTGGCCATCGGCGGCAATCTCAGTCATGGTTTCAGGGTGCATCACCGTCATGCCCTCTTGCAGCTCGTAGCGCACCCCTTGGCGGCCATTGAGGCGGGCTTGCTCGGACACATCGGCCTGGGCCCAGCTCTCGCGCTTGACCGCACCGGCTGCTGGGCCATACACCTCGGTCAAACCATAGACATGGGTGATGTCAAAACCAATCTGGGCCATGCCCTCGATCATGGCTGCCGGTGGGGCCGCACCCGCCACCATGCCACGCACGCCGCGCGGCACTCCCTCGCGCAAGGCCGGGTCGGCCTGGATGATCAGGTTGTGCACGATGGGAGCCGCGCAGTAGTGGTTCACCCCGTGCTCGCGCATGGCTTGCAAAATCGACGCCGCGTCGACCTTGCGCAAACACACATGGGTGCCGCCGAGCATGGCCACGGTCCACGGAAAACACCAACCATTGCAATGAAACATCGGCAAGGTCCACAGGTAGCGCGGAAAGTGCGGCATGGTCCATGTGGCGGCATTGCACACCGCATTCAGGTAAGCCCCCCGGTGGTGGGTGACCACGCCCTTGGGGTCGCCCGTGGTGCCCGACGTGTACGACACCGCGATCGCGTCCCACTCGTCAACCGGGCCTGGCAACTGCGCCAAAGGTGGGTGGGCGGCCAACCAATCTTCGTAGTGCAAGTTGCCCACGCGCTCACCCGCGCCAGTGAACTCGCTGTCACTCACATCGATCACGGTGACCTGGCGACCGTGCACCTCGTTCAAGGCCTTCAAGGCCAAGCTGATGGTGGGCGAAAACTCGGTATCGGTGATCAGCACCTTTGCTTCGCAATGGTTCATCTGCCAGGCGATCAGATCGGCATCCAGCCGGGTGTTCAAAGCATTGAGCACCGCGTTGAGTGCGGGTACAGCGTAATGCACCTCGACCATTTCGGGGGTGTTGTGCAGCATCACGCTGACCGTAGACCCCTGACCCACACCCAAACTTTGCAAAGCCGCGGCCAACCGGGCCGAGCGTTCGCGCACCTGGGCCCAGGTATAGCGGCGCTGGCCGTGGATGACGGCGGGCAAATCGCCATACACCTCGGCACTGCGCTCAACAAAACTCACCGGCGACAGAGGCACATGGTTGGCGTTGTTTTTGTCCAGGTGTTGTTCGTAAATCGATGCCATGGTTGTCTCCTCTTTTGAATGGTTGCGGTCTCTCTTCAAGCCTGGTCCAAGGATTGATCGATGTCCCACAAGATGTCATCAATGTGCTCCAAGCCCACCGACATGCGCACCATGTCGGGCAACACACCGGCTTTGATTTGCTGCGCCTCGTCGAGTTGGCGATGGGTGGTGGATGCCGGGTGAATGATCAGGGTGCGGGTGTCGCCAATGTTGGCCAGGTGGCTCATGAAACGGGCCGACTCGATGAAGCGCACCCCCGCGGGCAAACCACCCTTGACGCCAAACACCAGCAGGCCTGATCCGCCTGGCACGCCATCCACGCTGCGCATTTGCTTTTTCACCAAGGCGTGTTGCGGATGCTCGGGCAAGCCCGGGTAGTGCACCCAACTCACCTTGGGGTGGTTTTGCAAATGCCGGGCCACCGCCAGTGCATTGCGGCAATGGCGCTCCATGCGCAGGGGCAGGGTTTCAATGCCTTGCAAAATTTGCCAAGCGCTGGTGGGGGCCAAGGTGGCGCCAAACACCCGCAGGTTTTCCATGCGCGCGCGCATGGTGAAAGCAAAGTCGCCAAAGGTTTCCCAAAACTTCACACCGTGGTAGCCCACCGAAGGCTCGGTCATGCCGGGAAACTTGCCGTTGTCCCAAGGGAATCGGCCCGATTCGACGATCACGCCCGCCAAGGTGGTGCCATGCCCACCCAAATATTTGGTGGCCGAATGGATCACCACATCGGCCCCCCAGTCGATCGGGTTGCACAAATAGGGTGAGGCCACGGTGTTGTCCACCATCAGCGGCACGCCATGGGCATGGGCCGCCTCGGCCACCGCTTGGATGTCCAGCACTTGCAAACTGGGGTTGCCCAGCGACTCGGCAAACACCGCCCGGGTATTGGCTTGCATGGCACCGGCCACGG
>Ga0209550_10003217_pt1 | contig 15573 bp, 13 predicted proteins | sample LauGreSuBDMM15SN_2_FD_187567 | JGI IMG/M metagenome (GOLD analysis project Ga0209550, IMG submission 187567) | Freshwater lake microbial communities from Lake Michigan, USA - Su13.BD.MM15.SN (SPAdes) (version 5) | ecosystem: Environmental > Aquatic > Freshwater > Lake | place: Lake Michigan...
AGCCACCGGCAAGTAAAAACCCTAAAACTCTAGATAAATTTGGATCAAGATTTCCTACCCTAGTAAAAACACTCTCGGTGGCAAGTGTGGCAAGGGATACCAAAACAGTCTCCCAGCCAACAAATATTAGGTAAGAAAGAAAGCCTGGAACAATATTTCCCTTCACACCAAAGGCTGCCCTAGATAAGGTCATGGTTGGTGCATTTGCTCGCTTACCAGCAAGAGATGAAATTCCCACTAAAAAGAAACTACTTACTGTTCCAATCACTGCAGCAAAGGTCGCCTGCCAAAATGAGATTCCAAAACCTAGGAAAAATGATCCATAGGAAAGAGCTAGAAATGAAACATTTGCTGCAGCCCATGGCCAAAATAATGACCGAGCTGAGCCTTTGCGCTCTGATTCATTAATAAAATTAATTCCATTTAACTCAATATTGGTAGAAAATTTTGACATATCAAATATATTAGCTAAATTTTATTAGCGCGGACGCTTACGTCGCTCATGCGGACGTGGACGAGATTTCTTCTTTTTACCGCCACCTCTTGACCTTGAACCTCGATACCCACCAGATCTACCATCGCCATCACTCTTTGCACCTTGAGCGCTAATAATAGGTATTCCAGATGGCTCTGCAGCCCCAGTTACCTTTATTAAATTAGCATCAAGTGGTCTAACTGTTGATTCATTTAATCTCACGCCTGCTCTTGCTGCTAGCCCGTGCACGCCTTTTCTTTGTTTATGGGTTGCAAGTGTTACCACTGTTCCAACCGCGCCAGCCCTGGCGGTTCGGCCAGCCCTGTGTAAATAATCCTTATGGTTCTCAGGTGCATCTACGTGCACAACCAGTGACACATCGTCAACATGTATGCCACGGGCAGCAACATCGGTTGCCACTAATGCATTGGTGTGACCTGCTTTAAAGGCTTCTAAAACTCTAGAACGTTGTGCTTGAGTTTTGCCACCATGTAGAGCGCCAACTGCAACGCCTGCCTCATTCATCTTTTTAGTTAATTTATCTGCGCCATGTTTTGTCCTAACAAAAAAAATACTCTTTCCTTTTCTAGCTGCAATTTGTGCTGTAATTAAGTCTTTGTGTGCTTGTTCCATGATTAATACATGGTGAGTCATATTGCCTGCAGTTGATTTCTCATTTGCCAAAGAGTGAGTTACTGGATTCTTTAAGTATTTTTTGACTAAAGAGTCCACATCCTTATCTAATGTGGCACTAAATAACATACGCTGTCCGTCAGGCTTAGTTTGGTCAAGAATCTTTTTTACATCTGGTAAAAACCCCATATCAGCCATTTGGTCTGCTTCATCTAAAACTGTTATTGAAATATCATCTAGTCGAATATGTTTCTTTTGAATTAAATCAATTAACCGCCCAGGGGTGGCAACCACAATTGGCACACCTCTTTTAAGGGCTTGGATCTGTTTTGAGTAAGAAAGACCGCCAGCAACAACTTGTGAGTTTAAATTAACTGTTCGAGACAGTGGCGCAATTACATCACTAATCTGCATTGCCAGCTCTCTAGTTGGTGATAAAACTAAAGCAAGTGGCTTCATTGGGGCAGCTGTTCTTCCAGCCAGACGGGTCATAAGCGCTAGACCGAAAGCTAAGGTTTTACCAGAACCGGTTTGCCCTCTACCTAAAATATCTTTACCAGCGATTGCATCAGGCAATGTAGCTTTTTGAATTGGAAATGGCTTTTCAATACCTGTAGTGTGAAGTGCTTTGATCAGCGCAGGATTAACACCTAAATCTTTAAATGACATAAATCAACCTAACAAGACATGATGCGCGTCTTGATGGTGATTGAAGATTAAGACTCGCAAGATACCTACAAGTTGTAGGTATCTGGACACTCAAACTATACAACACTTTTAATTATTCATTTACAACTAGTGATTGCTAACGACCAGCCTTATTTCCACCTGACAGTATTAGTAATAAACTTGCCACATGAATAGAAAAATACTGCTAGTTGGCACAGTCTCAAACGTCGCCAAAACTATCGAGAAAGAGTTGAAGGTAGTTTTAAAGGCTCTATCAATTTTTGATTTCGTTGAAGTATTTTTAGTTGAATCTGACTCTACCGATGATACAGTTAAAATTTTAAGCAATATAAAATTGAATAATAGTAATTTTAAATTTATTACCTTAGGAAAACTTAAAGGTGAATACCCGAATAGGATAGAAAGAATTGCATATTGCAGAAATATTTATGTTAAATATATTCGCGAGCAAAATGATATTTTGGAATGGAGTTACATTGCAATTGCTGACCTTGACGGAATGAATTTTAAATTATCGAAAAAATTTATAAACTCTTGTTTTGTGAAAGAATTAAACTGGGATGGTGTCATGGCCAATCAAAAATTTGGGTATTACGATATATACGCATTAAGAGCTAAAAATTGGGTTGAGCAAGATTGTTTTTACGAATTAGAAATCAATAAAGAAAAATCTATGATTCAGAGTAAAAATTCTAATAATTTATTTAATGCTGTTTCTCTATTTATAGAAAGTGACAAATTACGAAAAAAATATATATATCAAAAAATGAAAAAAATTACAATGAATTCCGAGTGGGTAAAAGTTAATTCAGCATTTGGGGGATTTGCCATTTATAAACCGTGGATTTTTAAAATTTGCACTTATGGAACTGGGAATGGGCCTGTATTGGAGAGTGAACATGTTGGTTTTCATGAATGTGCTACAAAAAAAGGAGCTGCTTTCTATATTAATCCTAAATTAATAAATAACTATTTTAATCCTTATAATTTGAATAAATTTAGATTAGTTAGGTTGCTCCGTATGTTAAAATCAAGATTATAATTTGATTTAAAAATTTTAATCTAAATATTCATAAGTTTTGCTTGTTCATCAAAATCTGGAACTTTATTGCGAACTTCTTGAAAAGTTCCGAATGCTTCGATTTGACCATTAGATATATATACAACCAAGTCAGCGTTTTTAACAGTAACAAGTCTATGGGCCACAACAATTACAGTTACTGACCCTTTTAAAGATTGAATTGAAGAGTTAATTCTTGATTCTGTAACGCCGTCGAGTGAGCTAGTAGCTTCATCTAAAACTAAAACTTTTGGCTGCGAAAGTAAGGCTCGGGCAATTCCAATTCGCTGTCGTTGTCCTCCACTGAGCTTGGTTCCTTTCTCGCCAACCTGTGTTTCTTTACCATTAGGTAATTGATTAATTAAGTCTGAAAGTTGAGAGATTTGGATCGCATTTTCTACAAAATAGTCTGATCCTGAAAACTTTTTATACCCCATTAAAATATTATCTTCAATAGTTCCATTTAGTATGACTGTATTTTGAGGTACATATGAAATTGATCCCGGCCATTTACTAATAGCATTTTGGGGCGCCACTCCAGATATCAAAACTTCACCTGAATTTGGTTCTAAAACGCCTAGAAGTAAATCGACAAGCGTTGTTTTACCAGCGCCAGAAGGGCCTACGATTGCCGTTATAGTTCCTTTGGGAATTTTTAACGATAAATCTGTAATTGCATTAGATGTTTTTTCCGGGTAACAAAAATTTACTTTACGTAAAATGATATTTGCTTCAAAATTTAAATAGTTTGTATCAAACCAATCGTTTGATTCATGAATTGGGTTAACATGGATTAAATCATGGATTAAATCGAGTGCTGGTGCGGCCATAGATGAACTGTTTTTTAAATTTAATGCTGTTTGCTGGATCCGCATAACGCCTGGACCAATACGGGTACTTGCAGCTAAAAAAATTGATATTACAGTAGCAGCTCTCCCAGCACTCTGAGTTGCGAATTCAATAGTTGAAATTATTACTATGCCGAAAATTAAAGTTATCTCTAAAATATACTTGCTAAGGCTCTGGTAAAACGTATTTGAGGCTAAGGACTCGGCTAGTTTATGTCTTAATTCACTTATTTCGCTTGCGTAATAGCTTCTACGATTTCTGACTATTAATTCTCTATAAGATTCTAAAACTTCAGAAATTTTTTCATTGCTTTTTACGGTAAATTTTAATTGTTCTGAACCAAGTTTTTTAATTTTCAAATTTAGAAACTTATAAATTAATAAACTCATTCCGGTAAACATTATAAAAGTTAATAAAGATACTAGGGGATCAATTATAAACAAACCAAAAACTAGAATTATTAGCATTGCTATATCTGCAACTAAATATATTATTGAACCTACTATATTTACTGCAATAGTTGTAACACCATAAGTGAGTGTATTAATAGTTTTTTGATAAGAATCTTTCTGTATGATTAAAATTGATTGCGAAAGTAATTTAGAAATTAAAGATGAAGAAATGATAGCAGCTCGTCTGCTCAAAAAAAATATACTTTTCCTAGATAGGTATAAAGAAATAAGGGTCTTGAAAACTAGTACAAAAAAAGCTAAAAATGCAAGATATACAACTTGTGTTTTCAGCGATTTTTCCAGAAGTCCCAGAAAATCTAAGAATTTTGCTGTTCGGTCGCCAATAGGCTGGTTACTTGATCCGGAGATAACCCTTGACCCTAATAAGCCCAACATTACAACCCCTATTAAATCTAAAGCTCCTAATAATACTTGTATGAGCATTACGATATAAATTTTTTTCCGCTCTTTTCTTTCGAATATAGAAAAGGACCGAATTATATTATTATCAAACATTAATTACACCATACTTTATTCTAGGTAATTTGTTTGATTTTCCTATCAAAAAGTAAATAACTTTTTTATCGTTTTTTAACTCACTAAAGAAATTAACAAATTTCATTTTAGTTTACTGATTGAATCCATGTGTCTAAATGCTTTCTAATTTCAGTACTTTTAGCCCACTCATAAAACTTATAAATACCTTCCTTAAACTCAGTTTTATTTGTGACACCGACAAGAGATTCTAGTACTGATCTATCTGCTAATGTGGTTTCAATATCATTTACATTTTTAGGCATTTTTACATATTTGATTTTGCTTGAAGTTAATAATTCAATTTCGTCTAACACTATTCCCATTGAAATTGGGTCACCGTTACCGATATTCACTACATCATGATATCCAGATTCTCTGCCAACTAACTCTTTTGCTAAATTTTTTATATTACTGATTACATCATCGATATACGTCAAATCTCGCTTTATCAAGCCGTCCCCGTAAAAATTTATGCTTGATTCTTCAAGTGCCCCGGCCATTAATCTAAAATACATCATATCTGGCCGCCCCCAAGGCCCATATACTGAAAAGAATCTTAAGCCCCTTGCTTTTGTTTCACTGTTAATAACCGCTGCTCTAGTTAGAATTTCATTTGCTAACTTGGTAGAACCATAAAAACTTTGAGGAACCAGATTCAAATCTTTTTCATTAAAAGGAGTAAGTGCAAGTCGGCCATAGACACTAGATGATGAGGCATATAGAAAGTTAGGCACTCTATTTTCAATTACTAATTGTAATACATTGGCAAATCCAAGTAAATTACTCTCAATATATTTAGACATTTCCTTTATGGTCAACCTGACTCCGGGTTGAGCCGCAAGATGAACTACCACATCAAATTTATGTTTTTTAAATAAATCTATTACACTTTGCTTGTCGCCTAAATTAATATCTAGCATCTTAACTCCATGTGGTGATACCAGGCTATGAACTCTCAATTCTTTCAAATTTTTAGAATAATAGTGTGAAAAACAATCAACTGCAATGACTTCATTCCCGTCAACTGAAAGCTCGCGACATAATGCGGATCCAATAAATCCAGCAGCACCTGTTACTAAAAATTTCATTTTTTAAGAATACTTAATGTGCGATCTGATTTAAATTTCATAGTCGTATTGTACACTCAAGTTATGATTAAGATGGAATCCTTATGAAAACATTGATTGTCATAAACTATTGTATGGATATTGATGATCCCGTACTTTCGCACCAGGTTGCAACAGTTAATGAGTTGTCTAAATACTTCAAACGAGTTATTGTTTTGACCGGAAGAATTGGAAATTATACAACAAATTCTAATGTTCAAGTTAAATCTTTTGATTACGATAAACGCAAAAAAATAAGAGTTTTGTTTAGATTTATTTTTATTTTTTTAAGAATTACTTTTAATCATGATCAAAAAGTTGTTTTTTCTCATATGACAGATATTTATTCTGCCATAATATCGCCATTCACTAAAATTATGAGAATCAAGCACTACCTTTGGTACGCACATATCCATAAGTCAATTTATTTACAGTGGTCACATATTTGGGTTGATAAAATTATTACCTCTACTTCCGGTTCTTGCCCAATTAAGTCGAGAAAAATATTTGTAATTGGTCAAGGAGTTAATTCCAAAGATTTTCCGTTTTTTTTAAGAGATTTTGAATCACGGAAGGAAATTATTCATATAGGTAGATTCGATCCTAAAAAAAATATTTCTAAAATTATAGAAACGGTAGCAGAGTTGAGAAAAATTTATTCACAAACACAATTAAAAATTATTGGTAGTTCAACATCTGTAGAATACTCAAAAATTGCTGAGATATTGAAATATGAAATTGTGCATATAAAGAAATATTCTTGGGTAGAATTTTTACCCTCGGTCACACGCTCCATGGTTCCAGATATTCTTAACTCGGCTGATATTTTTTTGCATGCATACGAGGGGTCATTAGATAAAACGCTCATAGAAGCTACTATGAGTGGTATCCCAGTTGTAACTATAAATAGAGAGTACTTATCAGAATTTGGCACTTGGGGGGAATCAAATAGCAATCAATTAACACTTTTGTCAGAAATTAATAGTTACTTAGAGAAACCATCACATGAAGTGATGGAAATAGTGCGTAGTAGATTCGATAAAGCATTGAAATTTCATTCGCTTCTTAATTGGGTGAATCATATACAATTGGCTTTAAATGAGTAGTCTTGGAGTTGTATGACAAAAAAAGTCGTTCTGTTGACTGGAGCCGCAGGTTTTTTAGGTTCGCACATCACTAGCAAACTCCTTCATAATGGAAATGCCGTAGTTGGCGTTGATAACTTTTTAAGTGGCAGGCAAGAAAACATAAATAAATTCCTAGGTAATCCAAGATATGAATTTATAGAGCACGATATTGTAAATTCATATGATTATAGTCAAAAACCTGATTATATTTTAAATTTTGCCTGTCCAGCTTCTCCAATACAGTATCAAATTGATCCAATTAAAACTATTGAAACTATATTTCTTGGAACCATGAACATGCTTCGAATCGCTGTTTCCTATAAAATTCCTATGATACAAGCCTCAACTAGTGAGGTCTATGGAGATCCAAAAATTTCTCCTCAAACTGAAGAATATTGGGGGAATGTGAATCCAATAGGAGTTAGAGCATGTTATGACGAAGGTAAAAGAGCGGCAGAAACATTGTGCTTTGATTATAAGCGTCAGTATGGAGTAGACGTTAAAGTCATTAGAATTTTTAACACGTATGGTCCAAATATGGCTATTAATGATGGCCGAGTAGTTAGTAATTTTATTACTCAGGCCCTAAAAAATGAACCGCTTACGGTTTATGGTAGAGGTGAGCAAACGAGATCTTTGTGCTATGTATCAGATTTAGTAGAAGGGATAAATAAATTAATTGAACATAAGGGTGAAGTTAATACCCCTATTAATTTGGGAAATCCAAATGAAATAACTATGGAAATGCTTGCAAAAAAGATATTAAAAATTACGAAATCAAAGTCGCATATAGAATATTTGCCTCTACCAAGCGACGATCCTATGCAAAGATGTCCAAGTATAGATAAGGTTAAGAATCTAATTAACTGGTATCCTAAAATAAGTCTTGAAGAAGGTTTATTAGAAACTATCAACTACTTCCGGTCAATTATGAAATGAAAAAAATATTTCATATCATAACAACCATTGAACGTGGTGGAGCCGAAAAACAACTATTAATACTCGTACGCGAACAAATACTACATAATAATGATGTAAGTATTGTATATTTAAAAGGTAACCCAGAGTTGTGTAATGATTTTACAAGTTTAGGGGCAAAAGTAATTTCAGATTTAGTTGGTCTAAAATTCTATAGGCAGATTAGTTTGTTTCGGAAAATGTTTTCTAGGCAAAGTCTAATCCTACATGCGCATCTTCCGAGAGCAGAACTTATTGCTGCTATTGGGCGTGGAAAGAACACTTTAATAATATCAAAACATAATGCAGAAAGATTCTATCCAAACTCTAATAAGGTACTTTCTTTTATAATTGCACGGATTGTCTTTTTCCGCGCAGATTATTGTATTTGCATTTCTAGAGCTGTATTAAATTATTTAGTTAAAATAAAAGAGATATCGCACAGAAAGAGTGTGGTTGTCTACTACGGAATAATTAGTGGGTCAACTGGTGGGTACGTTAAAAAATCTAATAAGATCGAACAAGCCTTTGGCACGGTTGCAAGAATTGTCGCACAAAAAGATTATCCAACTTTGTTAAATGCTTTTTCTATTGTAAATAGGGACTTTCCAAAAACAAAGTTGATAGTGACTGGTGAGGGTCTACTAAAGCAAAATATGATCGATTTGGCATTAGATCTTAATATTTCTGAAAATATCAATTGGAATGGAAAAGTCACGAATATCAATGACGTGTTGAAAAATATTGATGTTTTTGTTTTAACAAGTAAATACGAAGGATTCGGTTTAGTGTTGCTTGAAGCAATGACAGCAAAAATACCAATACTTGCAAGTAATACATCTGCTATCCCAGAAGTTTTAGGAGTTAATTATCCTGGATTATTTAATGTAGGGGGCGTTGAGGACTTAGTTTCTAAAATGAAACTAACGTTTGATAGAAACTATTTGGAGCACTTGTTGACTTTTTATCCTGCGAGGTTGGAGATATTTGAATCTTCTAAAATGTTTGATGAGGTAAATAATGTTTATGACAATGCTGTCGAATCAAGGAGTACCGTAAATTAACATTTTGCCCAGCATAAAAATACACTGTTGGGGGGGTATTGGCTCTCAACTTTTCACTTTAGCTTTAGCATTGGATCTAAATAAAAGATACCCAAAGCGACCTATAAAATTTATTTTCCACACAGGTGGTGTTACTAGGCGCAGTTTAGAAATTGATTTTCTGCCAGAAAAATTCCGGTATGAAGTGAAAGACGACTTTATAGAAATTAAAGTAGTAAAAAATAATAATAAATTTCATATTAGAAAAAAGCTAATTGGTCTACTTAGAATTGTTGCGCTTAAAAGTAATTTTCTCAGTTCGTCAAATAATGACGCTGAATTCAATAAAATTAAATTCTGGGTTTTTTCAATAAGAGGTCACTATTCTCTAAGAGAAATCTCTAAAGGCACTGCAGACACTATTTTGAATTTATATCGTGATAATAGAAATCTTAGCACTAAGAAAAATATAACAAAATCAGAAATTGCTTTACATTATCGACTTGGTGATTTGTATTATTCTAATATCAAGGATTATATTGATGTTAATTTAATTTCAAATTTGATTATTCAATTATGTGGAAAGTATAAAGTTACATCGATTGATATTTATTCTGATTCAGTAACTAAAGCAATAGACTTACTTAAAGAATTTGCAATTCCATGTAAAGTTAATTCAGTTCAATCTAGTTCTTTTGAAACAATTAACTTGCTATTAGATTATAAATATTTCATCGGCACTAATTCAAAAATTTCTATTTGGGTAATAATTTTACGCATGAGCAATAATACTAGGATGGTAAATTTCTACCCAAAGGAAATAGAACAGCAACTTCAAATTAATGTCCCGTATTTTTATCGAGCTAAATATTTAATTGTTTATCAATAGCTTTTAACTGTATAAATTAAAAACTTTAGAATAATGAGAATAAAAAATTCTATCTATACAAACTACAATATGTACTCAGAATTACAGGACCTGTGCTGAGATAAAGATTTAAATCCAACTTAGAATTTAATCTCATAAAATTTTCCAAACATACCGTAACAAAATATATAAAAGGCCCTATAAAAGAAATTGTATAAGTTGCCCATGCTAAAAATTGATACCTTGTTCTTTCAATAACTTGTTTTGAAATAATAATCGATAAAATTAACGAGCCAGATATTACTGTGGGTAATGCCAAGCGCGTTAATTCCCATTTATATTCAGAGATTTTAAGCATGGTGGGAATTGCTAACAATATTATTACTGAAAAAGTACCAGCAAAGAAAAATAGTTTGGCTTGCATGTGATTTAAGTTTTGAGATAACTTTAAAACAGTTCTATTTGATTTAACTATCAAAGCAAAAACTAGAATAATTCCAATTAAAGGGAAAAAAAGTACTCTAAAATTTGTGAGCAGAAAATTTTCTATAGACCAGATAGTTTCGCTGCTGCTTATACCTTTAGTGTCAATTAAATTTTTGAGATTCAATACTATTTTTTCACTTTCTTGAACAGTATTGCTTGGTGATGTTAAATTGAATGGAAAGCCTGGCAATAGATCTAATTTAAATACCCTAGTTTGGTCTACGTTGGGGATCTCAATTCTGCTTAGCATTCCTTTCGGCGTGAAAAACCCACCTAACGGAACAGATGCTAATGCTGGAATTAGAAAAAGTAGGAATTTCATAAATAGATTTGGGGCTGCTGAAGGTACTTTAATAATATAAAATGTAATAAATACAAAAATAAATATTAATATCGCAAAAAGATTTTGAGAGGCAACAAAAAAGCAATTTACTAAAAGAATTACTAATATAATAGAGTCCAACAAATTTAGTTTAGAAAATAACTTTTTACTCATATAATTGATTATTATTAGAAATATGCCTATTCCAAGCATATTATCGGTATAACCGTTTAGATAAATAGGATAACCGGAATCAATGATAGTTACATAAGTTATTGATAATCCTGAACCTAAAGTAAAAAAAATAAAAGCTGCAAGACTGGATGTTGATTTTTTTAAACCATATGATATAAGAATTTCTTTTATCAATATATATAGTGCAAAAATTGATATTGAGAGCCACAAACTTAAATATAGATATGGCGCCTGATGACCTGACAAAATATTAGAAATTGCTGAAAGCGATGATTGTCCTGTATTTTGTCCTAATACTGGAAAATAATCACAACTGGTTACTAAATTTGAAATCCAAGCATACCTATATGAATGTAAAGTGCCTACACTTCCAATAGGCTGATGGGAATCCTTAAGGTTTCTTAGCCAAAAAAGTGTTGTTAATAAATAAATTGTAGTTACACATAAAATATTTGTAAATATTAATCGATAATACATCAAATAATTAGATATTATGGTTCTTGAATAGATCACATATAATAATTCAAAAATAATTAAAGCAATTACAGCTAAACGATAACTAGTCGTTATTAGAGATAGAATTCGACTAAGCACAATTAAACTAGAAATGCCTATAAAAAAACCAAAAGCTAAATTATAGGAATTGCTGTTGCGTGATGCAAAATTTGATTTTATAAAAAGAGCTGTACCGAACAAAGTTGCAATTACTAAAGGTGCCACGAATCCGGTAAATATGTATAAAATTTTAATTCCTTTGTTAAAACTAAGAGTAACTTTACAGACGGTTTAAGGTTACCAGTAAAACTTAATATTTCTGCAAAAGGGAGCAAATTAATGTAATATCCTTGTATCCCTTTTGCTTAAGCATTAGACTGATTATTATGTTTGCTCTGAAAATGTACAATTCTTATAATTTTAAACTTCTGGTGATCTATGCCGTCAGTTTATTTGTGTTGTGGAGAAACAGCGCTGGTGACGATATCACTTTGGCAAGACAAATATACCGAAGTCCTTATAAGAGTGATTATCTCGGTGCAACAGGTACGGTTTTTTTTGGTTTGATACCAAATTCACCTTTAAGTTGGTGGCATTTGTTGTTAATTATACAACTTTCTCTCGCCGCTATCGGACTTTTTTTTATATCTCAAGTAATAAATTTAAAACGAAATAGTAGTTTTTTTATATTCTTTTCATATATAACCCTAATTTATTCAGGGGCTTCTTCTAGAGATGGCATAATGCTAAGCATTTTAATTTTTGCAATTGGAATGTTTATTAAAAGTAAATCTTTGCCGAATTTTTTATTTTCTAAAACTACAGAATTATTTGCGTATGCGTCGTTAATAATCGCATTTTCATTTAGACCATGGTTAAGTATTGTACTGTTACCAATATATTTTTGGAATAACTCTATACAGTGCAATAAGAAAGTTTTTTCATTTTTAAACTTAGTTTTTGCTCTATTTTTAATTGCGGCTCCGTTATGTGTGGATCAGGCAAATAAAAAAATGTTCCACCTGAATAGCCATTTTCCGCAGCAGATGGTTATGTTGCACGATTTAAGTACTACGTATTGTTGGGGGTCAAATTCTAAAGCAAGTGCTTATTCTGAAAAAGCCTTGAATTTGTTAGCAACTAATCCAGAAAGTTTAAAAAATATTTGTCAATTTTATCGTCCAAATACTTGGCAGGCAATCGTTTTTCCGAACAAAGACTTTTTGTCTGTTAAAAGCTTACAAACACCAATAACATTAATTGGAATGAACGATTTTGAGAAATATAATAAATTTCGCAGTTATTGGATTTCAACTATTTTAAATGATCCCTTTACATACCTACAAAATCATTTGACTTTTGCTGTCCAGGTAATGATATCTGGTGACACTCGAGGGCTAAGATTAGTGAGCTTCATCAAAAATATGTATGGCGGCTTAGATTATAAATATATATCAGGCTTGTTTTATGGCCTTTTTTTATTACCCGTTGATTTAATAACGACTTTTCACTTACTTTCTCCTTTATTAACGATAGTCGCCTTGCTATTAATTTATAGAAAGTTCTCTTGGTTTTATGCTAGTTTTGTTAGTTGGATAGGAATGACAACTTTGGCTTATGCAAGTGATAATGGAAGGTATACGATTGGTGGATCAATTTTGGCTTATCTTGGAATATTTCTGGATAAAGATATTTTAAAAAAGAGGGTTAATTATTAATATACCAAAGTTGACCTGTATTGTACCGGCCCGAAACGAAGCAGAACAATTACACAATTTGATTGAACAGATCAAGACTATTAAGAATATTACCCGAATAATTATAGTTGAAGGTGGTTCGGTAGATACAACTTGGGAAGAAGCGTTAAAAATTGAGAGAGAATATCCAGATTTAATTATTTTAATTAAACAAACTAATACAGGAAAGTTTGACGCAGTTTTATCTGCAGCTAAGTATATTGATTCTAAAATGTTTATGATTTGGGATGCAGACGGCACCGTCCCACTTGCTTCTAATATTAATTTAATAAATTGTGCTCTAAGCACTCACTCGCCAGTAATTGGGGATAGATTGAAAGGTAAAATAGAGCCCGGAGCAATGCAAGCAGCTAATTTTGTTGCAAACTGGCTTTTTGCGTTGATTTGGGTACCAATAGTTGGTGGAAAGCCAGCAGATTTACTATGCGGTTCTAAAATTTTTCCTACAGACATCTTAATAGAAATGCCCGCGTGGCTTAAGCGTCTTGATCCGTATGGTGACTTTGCGCTAATTAGTTTTGCAAGATACAAAAAATTAAAAATAAATGTGGTTAAAGTTGACTACAATAAGAGAAGTTATGGAAGCACAAATATCAATAGATGGAGCGGGGGAATTAAATTAATTAAATTGACAACTTTAATTTATGTTCGTTTATTTCTAATAAAATTGTTTAAATTTTAATCTCACATTTGAAGCAATGAAAATAAGTGCTAGAAAAGTGACGGTTCCTAAGTAAATGTTTAGCCTGCTTCATGACATAAAAGAAATAATCTACCAGCCTAAAAAAGAGAATGGGTAAAAGTGATTTTTTTGTATAAAAAACATCTTCGTAATCTTGCGTGTAACTAACTCTTGCTAACGTTCTATTAAAACCGAAATTATTAATAAAATTAGTAATTGCTTCATGCCATTTTCCTTGGTCCCAGTTAAAATATTGTTCAATAATTAAATAGTCAATTTTATTTAGTAATTTAGTACCACCTTCTAAAATTTCTAGCTCAGCTCCGTCTGTGTCTATTACTAGCATTACCGGTTCTTCTAGATTGATATTCTTGAAAACACTATCTAAAGTCATTGCCGGTGATAGAAAGGTTTCTTTTACAGAATCACTTATTCTTGATGCTCGAGTACCATTTAAATTTAAATATATTTTTTTTTCTCCCTGTGATGTATTGGTGAAAGCACCAAATATAATTATGTCATCGGGGTATTTTTCTTTAAGGATATCAACAAAATACAGATCTGCTTCACCCCAATAAAATTTGTTTGCGTCAAGTTTTACATACTGTGGTCGATCCTGGCCAAGATTTGCTCCAATATGTATAATTGTTTTAGGCCTTAAATTTAACAATTTCATCAAATTTGCATTTCGTATCATAAGTAAACTATATAATAGTTTTACAATTTTAGAAAATTCTGAAGATATCTGAGAATTCTTTCGTTAACTTCTCTTGTGAGCACTTAATTCCATATCTTTGATTCATATTAAATGCAAGTTGAGAAAGTTTCTTAGAATTATTAAGCAAAAATTTTATTTTACGGGATAAATCTAAAGCATCACCAGGTTCAAAACATTCAATTTCGCTTCCTTCAACAAATAATTCTTTTATGCCGGCACTTCTTGAAGTTAAATATGGTTTTGATGCATAGGCCGTCTCGAAAGCTTTGTGGGGTATGGTTCTATCAAGCCTTGAGTTATTCGAAAGTTGACCTAGTGAGATTGAGCTTGCTAAAAGCAATTCGTGAATAATTTTTTTGTTTGGGATATATTCTGTAGAAATAAAGCAGTTGCTACTAAACTGTAAATTATTTTTAATTCCTGGACAAAATATCCAAAAAGTTATTGGTTCATTTCTCAATAATAAAGTTGCCTCAGCTAATACCTCAAGCCCAGCTTCCCTGGAGTATTTTCCTCGGAATAATACTATTCTGGAATTATTGAAGTAGTCGGGTGGCAAGGGAGATTTTTTATCTAAAAAATATTGTGTCTCATCTAATCCAGTGTAAATACAAATAGTTTTTTCCTCAGAAATAAAAAATATTCTAGAATAAAATTTTCTTTGATGCTCACTTTCTAGAATAATTTTTTTTGCTATATGGCACGAAATAAAATCAATTAAATATAGTTTAATTGCATTAAGGCCAAATAGTCCAAAATTTCTCCTTGATATAAGTGCTGCTTCGGACAGTGACCATCCTGCATCTAATATTATTCTTTTCCCTAAAAACACACGTGTAAAAAATGTTAGATAGTGGCTTGGAGACATAATGATAAATATGCAATCTCGTGAATATTTTTTTCGTAGTGATAAGAAATCCCTAATTAGATGTAGGGGTGATAGTTTCACAAAATGAACATCTTCATTTAACTTTTTTAGCCCAGCGAAATATGTCCAGCTGCGGGAATATCCTTCATCGCTAATGGTTAAAAATACTTTCTTCATAGACTTTTACTTCTATATGAGTGCTGTATTAATTCACTGGTTAAATTTTTTATTGTTCGTTTAATTTTATTTGATA
>Ga0209550_10003218_pt1 | contig 15573 bp, 5 predicted proteins | sample LauGreSuBDMM15SN_2_FD_187567 | JGI IMG/M metagenome (GOLD analysis project Ga0209550, IMG submission 187567) | Freshwater lake microbial communities from Lake Michigan, USA - Su13.BD.MM15.SN (SPAdes) (version 5) | ecosystem: Environmental > Aquatic > Freshwater > Lake | place: Lake Michigan, USA...
GGACTGCTGTTTGAGTCCAAAAGCGCCAAAATATTTCGTTGTGTGGGGCGCCCTTCTTAAAGTTTGACAAGTAAGGAAGTAAATTGGTTCCATCAAGTATTGGATCAGCAGGCTCACCTGCCAAGGCTAAACAAGTAGGGGCAATATCAAGTGTAGACACCGGTTTCTGGTAAATTTTTCCTTTGGGTATGGTGGCACCCGAAATAAAGAAGGGCACCTTAATTCCGCCTTCGCTGAGCATACCTTTTTCACCCAATAAGGGGGTATTCAAAGAGCCGTCCCAAATTCCTTTTGCATCATTAATAGGAACATCAGCCATCGTCATACCTAATGGGGCGCCATTATCGCTCGTGAAGATGATCACTGTATTTTCACTTATTCCCTCGGCTTTCAGTAAACTACAGAGCTGCCCAACGCCATCATCTATAGCAGCAATCATTGCCAACGCATAACGCCGTCTTTCTGGCATTGATCCAGGAAATCTTTTAAGGTATTTTTCGGTAGCCTCTAGAGGCACATGTGGGCCATAATAAGGAAGATACAAGAAAAATGGCTTATCCTTGTTCCTCTTTATAAATTGTGATGCGGCTTGTGTTTGGATATCAATCCTAAATCCGGGCTGATTTATACCCTTTGCAACCGGAGATAGTGTAGTGTCTGTCAGGTTCAGATTGGCCCAATAGTCATTCATTTCTCCTGTAAAAAACTCATCAAAGCCCCTGGCTTCCGGCATAAACGGCAGCTTTTTAGCCATTGGAATATTCATATACCTCCCTTGTTTATTGGGAACAGCATCCGGAATATTGCTTTTTATCCATTTTTCACAAACTTCATTTGGCTCCATATGCCATTTGCCTACCATTCCTGTACGATACCCTGCTTTACGAAGGCGATTAGCCAGGGTAATCTCCTCTAATGGTAAGGGGCCATGGGGTATTTCATCAAGGCCGAATCTTTGCTGGTAACGGCCTGTCAAAAGGCCGGCCCTTGAAGGCGCACACTGAGGAGCAGTAACGTAACCATTTGTAAAGCGGATTCCATTACCAATTAATGAGTCAAGGTGCGGTGTTTGCACATCGTTAACATGACCTTGCTGCCCTAGATCGGCATAACCCAGGTCATCTGCCAAAACAACAATAATATTTGGCTTTTTATATTGCTGTCCTTCTGCAATTGAAGTTATTATCGCAGTCAAACAGAGCAAAATGGTTTTAATGGCAATTTCTATTTTCATATATCAAATTACTAATTTTATAATATCGATTTCGGCACCATGCAAACGTGGATAATTTTCCTCGGATATTTGGGTAACTGTAGCCATTCAAGGATTAATAAAAATAAAAAAGCAGTTGGATATTTTTTTAATTTGTTTTAATTATCAATAGTGAAAGTTTAATATATTCTAAATACTTTATTCAATTTGTTAGCCATAAAAATTGACTTTTATCACTTTTTCTTGGTTTGTAAATATTTCACCAAATCCAATACCTCATTTTCTTTTAAGGTTTCAAATATTCCAACCGGCATCAATGATGTGGCCATTGTTTCACGCGACTGAATATCAGATTTATTAATATTCGTTGACTCTTTGCCAACTATACGCATGGTCACCTGTCGGTCATTTTCAGATATGATATTGCCAGAGTAAGTACGACCATCCCTCGTTGTAACGACAACTAGCCTGTAATCATCCTGCATTTCACCTGAAGGATTTAGTACATTAAACAAGATATAATCCAAGCTGGAACGGTTGGACCCAGTAAGTTCTGGACCAATATTTCCGCCAGTACCGTACATCTTATGGCATGATCCACAGCTTTGCTTAAATACAGCTTCCCCTTTTACTGCACTGGCAACATTGAGGGCTTTTGGAGTTAATATATTCCGATACTTGATGTACGCTTTTTCGAGTGATTGTTCCTGTTCAATAGCTCCCCAATATTCAATAAACCCGCTTCCCACTACGCGTAAAAGTTGACGTGCAGTATATGCAGGAATATCAGATCTTGGAATAGACTGTTTTTTAAGGGCCTGGGTAAGTTGCACGCCATATTTAGGGCGAGATGAAAGGGTTTCAATTGCTCGGCGTTTTTCGAGAACGGTCAATTTATTATAATTAGAAATTATAAGCGCTCCGAAACTCTCCTCATCATAATTTGCAATTGCAGAAATTACATCCACTCGAATAGGAATATCATTAAACAAATTGGAAATTTCAGGTTTTAACTCAAGCCTTTTTCCTGAGGCGAGTATGTTTAAAGCTGCTTTTCGCTGAGCAACTGTGGAGTTTTTATTTTTTAAAATAGAAAGGTAATTTTGAGAAGCATCTCTATCACCAAAACGCTGGGCTATCTCTGTTGCCAACTTAGGTACTTGCCCTTTCTGCAACTTAAGTTTTTGATAAGCCGAATTCCAGTTTTTGGGTGCTTTAATATCAAATCTATTTTCTAGCCCATCACGCATTCCTTCCAAAATACTGGGCAAATTTTTAGTGCTTTTTTCAATATAGCTTACCAATAATTCATGTTCATTTGCATCAATGAGTCTTCTTGCAGTATAATTGGCAATCATATTAAGATTGCAATTTTTTAATAGATCCAACCCTGCCTTTGGATTAGCTTTTACCAAAGGTTCAAGCGCAAACCAAATCATTTTAGGCAAATTATGGTCATCGTTATCTTCACCATGAGTTGACAATTCGCCTGCAATTTTCCAGGCAGAAGCTGAATTAATGCGCTGCAAAGCAGAAGCCAAATATAACCTTACAACAGGCGATTTGTCTTCCTTAGCCATTTTTACAAATTCAGTTAAAGCAGCTTCCGAAGGCGATTTATCCTCACATAAAAGTTGGATAGCCCAAGACCTTAGGTATTCATCTTTATCAGAAAGTAGATTTTCAAGTTGGTGACTTTCGAAACTATTGGTAACATGTAAAGTCCACATGGCCCTTAAACGATAATCAGGATTGGAATTATTTTTCAGGATATTTTGTAACTCTTCAACAGCAGTTGGGTCAATTTTACCTTTGGTACCTCTGTTTTGAAGAATTACCCTAGCCCTACGGGAATGCCAATCACTTGTATTCAATTGAAATGATACCAACTGTCGATCTGATAATTGATTCAAATCGTCAAATCTCCCTTTCCAATTTTGAGCTAAGTTTTGGGTTGGCATCACCCTAAAAATACGGCCTGTTTCTCCATTCATAACCTCATTACCACAAATAGAAGCATCATGCCAATCAAGTACATAAAGGCCACCGTCTGGTCCTACTTCCATGCTAAACCCTACCCATTGAGCATTATTGGCCAACAATAATTCGTCGCCATGTTGCGCTTTAAAACCCGAGCCAGATTTCGACAAAATATCGGATAAAATAGCATGCTCGTGAATATTAGCCATGAATATCCTGCCTTTTTGCTCAGCAGGAAAAGCATCCGATTGATAAACTCTAGCTCCACCATGAGCAGAACGATGGCTATGGTCAGCAATGGTACGGATATCGCTGTATAAATAAGGATTAAAATGTTGCCCACCCTGACGATGGTACACACCACCGGGTATTACATGCCACATGTGAGGTATTACACAAGCTGACATAAACAGTTGTCCTTTTGCATCGTAGTCTATCCCCCATGGATTGCTAAAGCCGTGAGCCACCACTTCAAACAAATCTTTGGTAGGATGGTATCTCCATACTCCTCCATTGATATCAACGCCTTCACCTTTTAAAATATCTTCAGGAAATGGATCATTCTGTTTATAAATTTTCCCTTTCCCTTCTGGCTTTCGAATTTTAGAGGGTGTAGCAAAGCCTTGTAAGCCATATAGCCATCCATCTGGACCCCAATGAAGACTATTCAAAGTTTCATGCCTATCTCGAATTCCCCAGCCAGTTAATCTTACTTCGATATCTGCAGTATCAGCAATGTCATCATGATTTTTGTCGGGTACAAAAAGTAAATTGGGTGGTGCTCCCAAAAATAAGCCATCAAAACCAACTGATATAGCAGCTGGAAAAGCTATTCCCTCCAGAAAAACTTTTTTTGAGTCCGCAATTCCATCATGATTGGTGTCTTCAATAATTAAAATTCGGCTGTTACCTGCTTTCGAAAAACCAAAACCACGCGACTCATAATCCCGATTCTCTGCTACCCAAAGGCGACCTCGGTCATCCCAACAAAAAGCCATGGGTTGCGTAATCATTGGCTCAGCAGCCCAAGTATTTACTTTAAATCCATCTTTCATGGTCATGGCTGCAGCAGCTTCAGTAGGATTTAAAAACTTAGCATCACGACCTTCTTGCTGTGCAACACCCCAAAGTGAAACAGCCATAGACGACTGTCCACTAAAATTAGCCCACAAGTTATTTTTTTCTAAATCGGTAAGTTCACCTGTGTAAACTATTAGCTCATGTTTGATTGTCTCAATTTTCCCCTTTTTAATTTTCCAATCTGCCTTTTTTGCACGGGCAACTCCAATTCCCAATTGACCATCAACGCGCCAGTTTTGAGGAAATCCATTATTTTCTGGATGATCAAAAACAGCTATATGGGCACGGTCTTTTCTGCCATCAATCTTCATTCCTACATCTACCCAATTAGATCGTTGACCTTCAGCTTTTTCATTTTTCTGTCGGGCTCCATTCAAAACTTCTCCTTCAATGCCTTGTTTCCATGGCATGCGAACAAATAGTCCACCATAATCATATTTTCCGATTGTTATATCCGTAACTGCTTCTCCTGTCCAAACCAAATCGAGGAAATATTTTCCATTTTCTTCACGCATTGTCCAAGTTTGGGTTTCAATTAATATTGGCTCCCCTTTCTCGTCTAGTAAATCATAAACTGTCTCCCATTTTACTTCGTTACCAGCATTTTTAATCACTTTGGCGCTGGATTTTCTCCAATAATCCCCCTCTGGGTGGTGAAAATAATCACGCCCATTTACACGGGTGTAACCCCAATAAATTCCAGTTTGGTGTTTATGATGGCCTGGACTGTATTCAGTTAAAATTCCATTACCATCAGGAGCCACTATCGGATGAAGGAAAGGCCGAAAACTATCCTTAGCAACCTGAGTTAAAATAGGCGTTTTCCCGTTTTTTCGAAAAATGGAAATCGTGCTCGCTTTATCATCTTGAATAATTCTAAGGCTCGTTATTTTTGATTGACCGGATGGAGGCTTAGTATTTTGTGCGATCACAAAATTGTTAATAGCAAAAAATATTAACGAGCAGCTCAGGACTAAATATTTCATAATAATTTAATTGATAATAAAACAACTGTTTAAAAAATTCAAAAACTTATTTAATTTCCTTTAACATTATATTGCGGTATTTTACTTTCATTGGCGGTCCCACATGCACTTGTACGCCAATTAAGCCAGCTGATTTTGCGTTAATAGGATCATTGTCTGTTACATCACTTATTAAAACGCCATTGATATAATGCTGTAAGCGATTTCCCTTTGCCACTATACGACAGGTATTCCAATCATCAGATTTATTTTTTGCCAGCAATTCTTCTGGCGTTCCCAATGAACCAGTTACTGTGCGTTCCATCCACGCATTGTTTTTAATATGCTCTTTAAGCGTATTGGTTGAATTTGCCAATAAATCTACTGATACTATTTCGCCCCGGTAAGCTAGGGTTGTCCTAGCTCTTTCTTCATAATTTTGACCAGTATATCGATTAGCACCATCAATATCGGCTTGGTAACCTTTCAATGCATGGGCTACATCTTTAAGGGCTACACTGCGGTAATTGATTCCACTATTGCCCGCCTTGGTGATTTTAAATTCGACCTTGAGTTCAAAATCAGCCGGAGTACCGCCTTGCCAAATAATAAATGAATTGGCCTTTAATAAAGTGGCAGGAGTAATTTCACCAACCAAATTGCCATTTTCAACCCGCCAATAAGTAGGGTCTCCTTCCCAACCGGTAAGGGTTTTACCATCAAATATTTTTACAAATCCCGATTTATGTTTAGCACGCTGGGCAAAAACCTGTAAGCTATACATCATCAATACGCTCATGATTACACCTAATTGCAAAAACTTAAAAAATAGTTTTTGGTTCATTACATTATATTTTTAACTCAATAAAAGGTGAGATCAACTGATACAATCGTTAAATCCAAGTAAGATTTAAAGTTTGTACTTACTAAAAAGCAACACACCATATTGATTTCCCGTCAAATAAATCAACCCACATTTATCATGCTACTTCCATGCTGGAAGCTGACCAATACCAGGAAGTCTCCGGGCTTCTGAATCCGGAATTGGGAGAACAAGATACTTGTCTGAGATTGCATTTCGTGTAGTTGAAATCGCTATCCTTTGGTAAGAAAAAATCCCTAAGTCAGTTCCATTACTACTTGTAATTTTCAACCCAGAGATAGGACCATTGGTAGAACTAAGTATTTTCCATCTGCGTTGATCATAGAAACGGTGATCTTCAAAACAAAGTTCAACCCGTCTTTCGTTTCGAATACGTTGTCTTACAAATTCCTGTGTTTTTACAAACCCCGGAACACTTGCAAGACCAGGTTGGCCCGCTCTTACACGGATTACATTCAAAGCAGCGATAGCGCCATCCAGATTATTTAATTCACACAGCGCTTCAGCCTGATTCAAATAAACTTCAGCAAATCTGAAATAAATTTTGTTGGAGTTAGTACCGCCTGCGGTAGGTCCCCAGTATGAAGCTGAACGATATTTTTTACTGTAATAACCGGTACTGCTTTGACGTACGTCTGTTATTAACTGTGAGGAAGGATTTATATTGAATCCAGTACCGGTTTTTCCAAGATAAGTATAGATAACAAGATCAGGGCCTGTAGCAAGCTGTCCTTTGAATTTTCCGTAGGTAGCTTTATTGAAAATTACTGCTGATTGAAGCCGTAAATCGCGTCCTGCATAAGGATTAGAACCTGCATTCTCATTGTAGGGGCTGTTAAATGTCACCGTTGAATGATCTGCACTGGTGTAAGAGGCCACCGGCAAAGCACCGTTGGTCATTTCAAAACAGTCAACAAGTTCTTGGGTGGGTACAGTACCACAATTGGTAGATTGTGTTGCTGATCCTACCGCTTTCAGATCAATCCCATTGCTATTGTTCATCACTGCCGCATCATTTAATGATGATCTCAGGATTACCTCAGGATTAGCCCCGATAACATCCTGCGTAAAAAGATCGGCATACGAAGCCATTGGAGTTAAACTGTATCTTGAACCTAATGCTGTGATGCAGGCCTGTGCGGCGTCTGCTGCCTTTTGCCATTTTGCCTGATCCGCTGAAGGATTATTCAACAAACTGGCATTGTAGAGTAACACATTTGATTTAATTGCATAAGCAACGGCAAGGTTAACCCTGGAAAAATCCGATGAATTTGCCCACTTCATTGGCAATGCACCACTGGCGATTACTTCATCACATTCTTTGGCAATTCGGGTTGAGATGCCATCGTAAGTTGGCCGTGTTAGTGTAGCCCATCCGGTGTAATCCGTTTCAAATGGTTGATCAATAAACGGCAAAGGTCCAAAATTTTTGATAAGCATAAAATGATACCAAGCCCTGATCAATTTAACCTCATCTATATACCTTTGTAAATCAGTAGAACTAATTAGTGCTTTATCAACTTCTGATTGCGGTATGTAAATCAAGGCAATATTACACTTTCTGATTCCGGTCCAGCAAGCAGTCCATATTGCATTGGCAAACAGGTTGTTTACAGGAGACAACAATCCATTTTGCCAGTCCGAAACTGTTCCTGCCCTGAAACCATCATCAGTATATGCATCCAGCAACTGACCTGAACTCTGACCTGAAAATGATGTATTCAATTGTTGGTAACAACCAGCTGCAAATCCAACGATTGCAGATTGCTTATTCAATAATTGGTTAAGGAGTACCTTATCGGTTGGTAAAGGATCTAAAACTTTAACACAACCAGCGAGAGTTAAAAGTAAAAGGAAAAACCCCGATTTCAAATGCAAAATATTTTTTCTTTTCATTGTTTTGAGTTTTTAGATCTAAAATTTTATGCTTACACCAAAATTATAGGCTTTTAGAACCGGATAAGTGGCATTGCCGGCACTAGCTTCAGGGTCGAAATCATCTGTTGGTAACTTGTCCCACACGAAAAGATTCAATCCATTGGCATAGAATCGGATTGAGCTGGCATCAATAATTTTAGCGATTTTTTGAGGCAGGCTGTATCCAATCTCAATATTTCTCAAACGAAGATATGATCCGTCGTTAATCCAGTAGTCACTCATAATGTTATTGGTTGAATTAGTTCCAAGACGAGGATAAACGATAGGAGCTCCGGTTCCAACTTTATCAGGAGTCCAGGCATTTTTCATGTATTCAGTGAAATTATCCTGGTTTGACCATCTACCGAAACCATTAAGATAAATATTGCGACGGGCAGAGCCATTAAAAAACATATTCATATCGAAACCTTTGTAATTAACCTGTGTATTAAAACCAAAGGAGATATCTGGAGCCTGACCCTCCCCAAGTGGAGCCTGGTCCCTTTGGTCAATAATACCATCTCTGTTTAAATCGACGTATTTGATATCGCCAGGAATAGGCTTCCCCCCAAGTGGAGATTGATTGGGCCAGGCATTAATCTCATCTTGCGTATTGAATAAGCCGGCTGTCTTGTATCCCCAGAATTGATTAATCGAATACCCTTGTTGCCGATATCTGTAAGCAAACGTTGAATCATTGGCAAATTCAGCCATAAATCCCCGCTTATTGTGGCTATACGACATATTACTGCCCACACTTACAGACAGATCATTGTTAATTTTTTTATTGTATCCAACAGCTACTTCAAATCCTTTATTTGTATTATCCCCGAGGTTAGCAGGAGGAAGCTGCCCAGTAGTAAGACCCATAAACCCTGTTGGAATGATAGCTATGCCGTTAACGACGATGTCAGTGTTCTTGTTATAGAAGATATCTGCTTGAAAAGTTAGAGATTTGAAAAACGCTGCTTCTACCCCGATATTATATTTGGTCGAAGTTTCCCAACTGATATTTGGATTCCCCACTTTAACCTCATTCCCATTAGCATCCCATGAAGAAAGGAAAAGATATTGATTAGCCGTCGAATAATCATAAACAGTATTTCCGCTTTGACCTGCCGAAGCACGCAATTTTAAGAATGAAATGGTCTTTGAGGTGTTGAGAAATTTCTCCTCAGAGAGTACCCATCCAAGAGACAACGAGGGGAATAACCCAAACCTTTTCCCTTTTACAAACTGTTCATTTCCCTGATAAGAGGCATTGGCCTCTACAAAATAACGGTTATCATACGCATACGTAAAACGACTAGCTAAATTCAAGTAGTTCGAAGGCAATAAAGTCTGCGATTGCTGCATATATCTTTCTCCCAACAACATGCCCGTTACGCTGTGTTTACCAAAATCACGGTTATAATTCAACATCGCCCTCATGTCATACATATAGTAAAAAGAGGTATTTTGTCCATCACTAAGGCCTGAATTGGTTGACCCAGGAACTGTGGCATATCCCAATGAATCCACTCCACTACGGGCTTTAAGTGTTACCACTTCCCATGTTTGATATGACCTGCTTCGGAGTTGCAAATTGGATGAATTGATATCAAAAGCGAATTGACCTGTTGCAGATAACCCCGGTAAAAGCTTATCGAGTTTTTGACGAAATCCAAAAGTATTGCTTAGCCTGGTAATTGTTTCCCGTTTGTATCCGGTTCTATTCATCATCCCATAGATTGATTGGGTATTTGAATTAGTCATCTTGCTACGGTTAATCAACACTTCACCAGTTGGTGTAAGGTTATTGAAAGCATTGTTGGGCGTTAGGTAGAGTTTGTTTATCAAATCGTTCCATCCAAGACCTGCTCCGACAAATGGTGCATTGATATTCTGAATGTATCCGCCTACATTAAGCCATGCCTCTAAATTTGGGTTCAATGACACTTCCAAATTGTTTCGGAAATTGAACCGCTTGGTAGAAGATGCAGCATCATAGCTGTATTTTGGAAAATCTTCATTGGCAAAAATTGATCCCTGCGAAGTGAAACCTAACGAAGTGAAATAACGCATAAGCTTATTACCTCCCTGTAAGGTGACATTCACACGATCCACTTTCATATAATCATTCAGGAATTCGGAGATCATATTTCGATTTGGATAGAATTGCGTCGAATCTCCACGCTGATAATGTTGAATATCAGCATCAGTGTAAAAACCCGTTGGGCCCGAAGTTATAGGAGCACTGCCTTGTGCATCAGCATAGAGCGTGTCGTTGGCCCTGCGCTGATTGAACATTCTTGCATAATCGTAAGCCGAAACAGTATGGGGTAAACGTGTAGGTGACGCCAAAGTATGATCGATAGAGACATTAATTTTTGTTTTTCCTACCAAACCTTTCTTCGTTGTGATGATGATTACACCGGCTGAACCACGCATTCCATAAATAGAGGTAGCTGCAGCGTCTTTTAATATGGTCACACTTTCCACTTCGTTGAGATCTACACCGGTAATGTAACGCTCCACACCATCTACATAATAAATGGTTCCATTGCTGTTGGGAGAGTTGTATCCCCTCACATGTGAGTCGAAGCTCTCTCTCCCGGGTTCTCCATCAGTTTCAATCACGCGTAAACCTGGAAGCCTTCCTTGTAAGGCTATCAGTAAACTGGTCGCCCTGCTTGCAACCAACTCTTCACCCGAAATAGTATAAGTAGAAGCAGTTACACTGTGTTTAGACTGTTCTCCATAAGCAACAGGTTGATATAGTGTTTTCTCCATTACAATCACGGCATTATTTTGTGCTTTGACATAGTTACTGTGTGATTTGTTGTAACCCGGAAGTACAAACAATAAAGAAGCAGGAAGTTTATTTACGCTTAATGTAAAATTCCCTTTTTGATCGGTTTCAGCCGAGACCGGATTCCCATTCTGAGTAATAATTACTCCGGATAATATAGCCCCGTTGTTGTCAGTTACTTTACCTGAAATACGCTGCTGAGCCTGAGCATACAACGAGCCAAGAACAACACAACAAAGGACTAAAATGTATCGTTTCAATAATTTTTTCATGTTAATATTTTAATAACTTATAATTTCTTTCGTGATACATCATATTACCATGCTGCCGGTTGGGTAATACCTGGTAGTAAGTTCTTATCGGCTAAAGGAATAGGCAACACTTTGTATTTCTCGTTATGGCAAGCCCATACATAAGGACACTTTAAACGTGTATAGGTATATTTGGTACCCACTTTTTGAGGAAGAATAAAACTAACAATGTTGTTATTGACATCACTGATTAAATTCCATCTTCTTACATCGTAGAACCGGCTATCTTCGAGTACCAGTTCGACCCTGCGTTCATTGTAGATCCGTTTCATCAGCCATTGCAAATTACCTGCCTGATAGCCCGGAACGTTTTTTATAGAAGGTTGTCCTGCACGCAGACGGGTCTTATCCAATGCATTGCAAGCCTCTTCGAAACGTCCGGCACCACATAAAGCCTCTGCATAGTTGAGCCAAATTTCGGCAATACGCATTGCTATGGTAAATTGAAATACTCTTCCACCACCACCTGTTCTACCATACCAGATTGGATCGCGGTCCTTTTTAAAGTAATAGCCTGTAGAAGTTTTCGTTCCAACACCGGATGTTGTATTTCCATTGGTACCGGTACCTGGGCAACCCAGAAAAGTAAATACATTAATCGGTCCCATATCGTAAGACTCGCCAAAATAACTTCCATTAAAGGCAATATCTTTTGCCAAACGTGCATCTCTATTTGCATAGGGATTATTCACATCATCGTAACCGGCAGCAATCGCTTCTGGGGTAAAAGTCGGTTTAGCATGCGTTGCATCATAATTCTGAATAACCATTGCGCCATTCTTCATCTCGTAGCAATCCACAATCTCCTGAGATGGCGTCTCCCCACATTTGTTAGGAACAGTAAGGCTTACCTGCGGAACAGTAGCCGTAAGGTTCATCCCAGCTACAACACTATATTGCCCAATGGGTGATCGTCCTCTCCAGATAACTTCATTGCCTTCCACATTAGCAGTCATAGGGGCAATGTACATAGACTTCATATTGCTAAAAGGCTCCAGCGTAAAGGCATTCAAATCTAGCATCTGTTTTGCAGCTGCCGCTGCTTCTTCATATTTAACCTTATCTCCCGAGGGATTGTACAATGGACTGGCATTAAATAACAAAACACGTGATTTTAGTCCATATACATAAGCAAGCGGCATCCTGAATTTATCATTTGTATTGGTTGCGTCTCGTTTGAGTGGTATAATTTTACGATCAATTACCCCTTGCAAGTCAGCAGCAATCTTTTTTGCTGCTTCATCAAAGGTGGGCCTTTTCAAATCTTTCCAGCCAGTGAAATCAGTTTGAAACGATGTTTCCAAAAAAGGCAGCGGTCCATACATGCTGATTAATTTGATTTGATAATATGCCCTGCATGCAATCGCCTCATCCTTCATCAGGTCTCTTTCAGACTGTGGCATCAGATCTAATGGAGCAGTAATATTCTTTATATTATCGAGAAAAATATTACACTGACGGATGGCACCCCAATATCTTCCCCAAAAGCCTGCGGTGTTATTCATGTATGGATTATTGGTTACGCCTTCATTTGCACACCATACTGCAGCATTTGATGGCGTCAATGATCCTGAAAGCCAGGTTCCCACACTCTGGCCTTGTGGGTCAAAACAATTATCGGTAAGCGTTTCTTCAGTTGACCAAAACCAAAGGTACATTCGATTGGCAGGGATACCTGCATAACAAGATTGAAACATTCCCCGCACCATGTTAGGGTCAGCCAACTCCTGAGCAAGTGTCATTCTTGAATCGGAGGTGCGCTCCAATGCTTGATCTAAACTCTTCCGGCAACTTGTTCCCAGTATGAGTAAAAGAAACAAGCCTGGGAGGAGGTGTATAATTTTATTTATTTTTTTCATAATATCTGTATTTATAAATATTGGGTTAACCAGTTACATTAAAAAGAAACATTAACACCTAAATTGAAATTTTTATATATCGGATGGTTAATTGAACTGGAAACTTCCGGATCTAGAATCTTAAATGGCATATTACTGAATGTAAACATGTTTAACGCATTAAAATAGAACCTTAAATCTGACATCCCGATTTTTGAACTCAACTTCTTAGGAAGGGTATAACCCAGTTCAACATTCTTAACACGCATAAACCATAAATTAATTTCCCAATAATCACTTATTTGTTTGCTAACTGTATTCCCGTCGGTATGTATTCTTGGATAACGTATATCACCACCATTGGCAGCTTTTTCCGGTGTCCAGGCATATAAATTAGGGGTATAATAATTTTTCATCGAAATATTATTTATACCATTGAATTGATTACCACTATAATCCCAAATACCACGTCCGCGGAAATCATAGTTATAATTGGTTACACCCTGCAGCATAACACTCAAGTCAAATCCCTTATACTCAGCGTTAATGGTAAAGGAAAAACTCAATTCTGGAACAAGTGGGTATTTCATTGGCATCAAGTCTTTCACGTCTATTTTGCCATCTTTATTTAAATCAGCATATTTTAAATCTCCAGGAATCACTATTGACCCAAGTCCTGCATGGCTTGGAGAGGCATCGATATCTGCCTGATCTTTGAAATAACCCAGATTTTTGTATCCAAAAACCGTTCCTACCGGATACCCTTCTATTTGATTACGGTAAGCAAAAGTAGAATCGAAAGCAACCTCATTGGCCTTTAAAACTTTGTTTCTGGCATAGGAGGTACTGAAATTGGTCCTGAGGAAGAGATCTTTATTTACTTTTTTCTGGTAGGACAATGTTGCTTCAAAGCCCTTGTTTTCCATCACACCGGTATTGGTAGGAGGCAAGTTTAATTGACCAAACATAAAAGCAGGTAATCGCGATCTGGTAATCAGGATACTATTTCGCTTTTCGTAGAACAGATCGAAATCAAATCCAAATCCCTTTGAAAACTTGCTTTCAAATCCAAAGTTGTACTTATTCGCAACTTCCCAACCTACATTGGGATTGGGTACGCTGTTTTGGTAAACAAAAGTAGGAAGGCCAGGGATGGCCGTTATTCCATTAAAATATCCACCTGAGCCCTGCGTCCAGTCATCAAGATACAAAAAACGTGATCCCGAAATCTGATCATTTCCTACCTGACCATAAGAGGCACGAATTTTCAGCAATTGGATAGCTCGTGATGATTTCATAAAATCCTCCTCACTGATCACCCATCCTGCGGAAAATGAAGGGAAAAAACCAAACCTTTTCCCAGGTGCAAATTGTTCCGATCCGTTATATCCAAAGTTTACTTCGCCAAGATAGCGGCTGTCATAATCATATGTTAAGCGCCCTACTAAGCCTATGTAATTATAAGGAACCTGGGCATCTATTACTCTTTGATTCTCATTAAACAAAAACATTCCTGTAACTGCATGTTTTCCAAAGCTATTATTGTAATTCAATGAAGCCTGCAGGTCATAATTAAGTGAAAGGGACTGTGCTAATACACTCACAAGTCCCGTCTCGGCTCGACCGGAACCTAGCACATACCTAACGGTATCTTTTCCGGCAGGGGTTTTCCCAAGGATAGCATTATAAGTTGAAAAGGTGCGTTTATAACCACGAATATGAGTGGCCAAAGGATCGTAAGAAAGAACTGCGCGAGCTGTTAGGCCATTGGTTAGAAAATTTAATTTTTGCTCAACTCCAACGGTACTGTTAATCGAGTTGGTAGTGGTAATCCGAAAGCCTCCTCTGTTCAACATCCCGTAGGGTGCCTGCTCACCTCTTAAATCATACCCGTTTGGCGCGTTGTCCGGGCCAATTACTGAAGGCAAATCGAGCATATTAGCCAAAAGCAGATAATACCAATCCCCAGTTGTACCGTTTGAGCCAGCAGAAAAAAGCATAGGGTCATTTTTATCCTGCAGATAACCGGCTAAGTTCACCCATGCTTTTAGGGTTTTAGTGATTTTCATATCGAGATTAGCGCGATAAGTAAAACGGTTTAAGTATTGCGCATTGTCATAATTATATTCAGGGTTTCGTTCGGTCTTAAAAGGACCACCTTGGTGCAGATATCCAACACTTGCAAAATATTTTGTAGTCTCGTTCCCCCCTCTTATGTTAACTTGATTAGTTTGCATAGGAGTATATTTATTCAAAAATTCTTTATACCAATTTCTGTCTACATAATATTCAGGGAGACTACCATCTTTGTAGTATTGTAAAATTTCCGGCGTGAATGGTAATGTGGCAGTTGGGTCATTCATGCGCACCACCTGATTCCGAAGAGCCATATAGTCATTGGCATTCACAGGAGTGGGTAGAAAAGTAAGCGCCTGTAAGGAGTAGTTTGCATTTGCAGTAACCTGTGTTTTTCCACTAAGTCCTTTTTTGGTTGTAACAATGATTACTCCATTGGCACCACCCTGGGCTGGGAAGTGCCCTTGGGCAAGGGGCTGTTCTGGCAGGGTTTCCGTGCCCGCTTGATCACCGAGAGCG
>Ga0209550_10003220_pt1 | contig 15556 bp, 13 predicted proteins | sample LauGreSuBDMM15SN_2_FD_187567 | JGI IMG/M metagenome (GOLD analysis project Ga0209550, IMG submission 187567) | Freshwater lake microbial communities from Lake Michigan, USA - Su13.BD.MM15.SN (SPAdes) (version 5) | ecosystem: Environmental > Aquatic > Freshwater > Lake | place: Lake Michigan...
GGTTAGGTGTCCAGAGCATGCCGTAGTCGTGGAATTCACTCGATAGGGCAGAAGTGTGAACCTGTGAGCCCATCTTGTATTCGTGTAATCCCAAAGAGTTTGCGTAGTGAGCAGCTGAAGTTGATTTGTTAGGGCTACTTCCCGCGTACTCCATGATGTCTAGCTCCCCTGATCTAGGCCATGGCACTGTTCCAATGTTGCTTGCCAGGGTCCAGAATGCAGGCCATGTTCCTCCACCAACAGGCATCTTCATACGTGCTTCAAAGTAGCCGTAGGTGAAGTGCTGCTTACCTTGGGTAGTGAACTTACCGCTGGTCCAGTTCTTGTTCAGTGTGCAACTAGGTTCTGCTACCTTGGTTGATGCCGTGATGGTCATGATGCCACTACCACTTTGCTTCAGCGCACAAGCTGCGTATGCCTGAGATTCTTGGTTACCCCAACCACAGCCAGGAGCAGCATTACAACCATCTCCAGTTTCAATAACCCAGTTATCAGATGATGGACCAGCACCGGCAGCTCCATCAAACTCTTCAGACCATAGCAAGGTCTTTTCAAGTGATCCCATAGGGATAGAAACCGAAAGATTTCTAGCTACATCAGGTGCTGCTTTGTATTGTGCATTTCCTGGGCTACGCGCAACAACTGTGCAGTCACCTTCAGCGATTGCCTTTAGGTAGCTGTCTGCATCAACTTTTACAATCTCACAAACAGTCGGAGTTGTTGTTACGAAGTTAGTTTCGCCTCCAGTTGGAAGTGCGAATAGCTTTTGGTCAGCTGAGCCAATCATCATGTCATCCGGTTGACCAAAGAATGTTGTGTTGTCGTACATGAAAACTTTTGTTCTGGTTCTAACAACTACAGCAGCAGAAGAAACCTTTCCTTTAACTCCATAAACACTGAATACGTATGAAGCGTTAGGGAATAGTCCAGTGAACCTGTATGACTTCGCGGTTGCTGAAAGTGACTTAGTGATTTTCTTTGAACCGTTGGCCGCAATAATCTTAACTTCAGTGACTTTGCCTTTAGCAAATGGAGTCCAAGTAACAGTGGCAGAAGTAGCGGTGGTCACAACAGCTACCTTGGTTGGTTTGGCCACTGGGGTTAGGGCATTAGCGTCTATGCCAAAAATACCGATGATAAGCGAAGCTAGTAGAACGGAAGCAGATGCTTTTTTGTTCGATTTCATTTTCTTTACCTAACTAGTGACCACTTGGTTTGAAAGACTTTTTGTGTCGCAGGTTAGCCAAATAGATAAAAAGGCTAGGTTGCGAAACATGGTGCCCTTCGAAGCTAAGCGTTTCGCACAAAACGCAAGGTTTATAGAAGTCTAACCCTAAGAACCGCGAAATTCAGAGGCTAGTAACCCTGAAGAAAGAGGGCTATTCAGGATTTTGCCAGACTTTCTAGCGCTTGAAAACAAAGCGAATGAAGGTACCTAAAGTCAGTTCTTTACCTAGTTTTTTCAAGCCGAAAGCCACCCTTGCCATAAATGGGAGAGTTCTGTTGCCTTTGAAGGCTCTATCAAAAATACGTGCTCTGGCAATTCGATCTCTGTCTGTTCCCCAGCCACTACCTGAACTATCGGCTGGATGAGTGGCTAGCACTATTGGGACGAAGTCACAGCGGACTCCTGCAGCGACAAGGTCACAGATAAAAATGTATTCATCACCTAGGTAGGTAACCTCTGCTCCTGCACCAAAGTTCTCATCAAAACGGACCCCTGCTGCTCTCACCTGCTCCAGGTTGACAATTATTTCGTAGGTAGCTGCCTTGGCACTGTTGAATTTATTCAACCTTTGAACTTTGGAAGGGTAAGCCTTACGAAGTGTTCCACTCTCATCAACGGCTTGGCCTAAGAGAAGACCAGCGCCTGTCTTCTCCAAATAGTCGATAGCCTCGACTAAACCCTTTTCGTTGAATCGGATGTCATCATCCGAGAAGACAAGGTACTTGCCGCTGGCATTATTGAGCACCTGATTGCGGAGCTTGGTAACTCCAACACCTGGGAATGAAAGTGTTTCAACATTCTTTCCCTTTGGTGCTTTTGCTAGATCTTCTGCTTTGGGAGTGCTTTGGCTGCCACTTTGAACTGTAATCAACACGTTCCAGTCAGGGTGGTTAGCTAGATCTGGTAATTGGATGTTGGATAACCGGTTAGCTAGAGTGCTGTATCCAAAAGTTAGTGCAACCATTAGAGGGCTTAGCCCAACTCATCTTCATCATCAAGCTTCACAACCTTACCTTTACTGCCGCTCTCGCTTAGAGTCTTTGCTCTGGCGAATCTCATCAGAGATCCGCTGGTTTGACCTAGGTTGTTGTTTTGCATGCGGAAACCTAGGAAGAGCATTACAGCATCAGCCGGAGGTAGTGTTCCTTGCAAGCTAAACAGCAGCAGTGCAGTTATGGAGACGATGAAAGCGCCGTTGGCAACGAGAGTTCCAATTTCTGCGCTCTTGACTCGAGCCGCGACCTTAGCAAAAGCTGTCACAGGTTGTTTGTTTCTCTGAGCCAGAGCAAAAGCCTCTTGCGTAGCTGTTTGCTTAATAAATATGTACTTGATTAGCATCATTGAGCCAAGAACAAGAGCTATGTTTACTAAACCTGACTGCCAGTTCACAAAGGTAAAGAATGATCCTAGGACAACAATCTGGGTGAAAGTGTGAAGCAAGTTATTAGTTTCAAATGCGAGGGCCCAATCCCAAGATTCACTTATCTTAGTTCTCACACCTGGCCTAGAGCTAAGTGCTTCGTTGAAGACTTTTACCCTGTAGGTCTTTTGCCAGTAGCTGGCTAGGTGTGAAACTCCAAAGAGGCTCAGGAAGAGGATTAATTCAACGACCAGCCTTTGAAATGGCAGATCTTTACCATCGAGGATTAGAGTGCTGAAGATTCTGATTACAAACAGTTGTGACAGTGGCACGATAGTAGCAATAGCAGCTAGCCCGATAGCTTGCTTACGGTGCTTTCCCTTAGGGAATAGCTCAAGGAAAGTCTTTAGAACTATTCGTACCAAATAAATCATTTATTCCTCCGCTTTGAGCTTCTTGTCTAAAGGTAACTTAGACCTTTAACAATTGCTGCTTCAACTTCATCTAACTTTGCATCAGAAACCTTGTGGTCAGTGGTTAGGTTCTCAAAATCAACTTTCTGGAAGTCCAGACTCACCGCGATTGGGCTAATTGAATCAAGCCCAACTCCCTGAGCGTAGTCACCGTACTTTATTCCATTACCGTGAACTGAATCTTCAAAGCCAGAAAAAGTCACCAGTGCACATGGAATGCCGTATGACTGACAGGTAATGAAGATGTGCATCGCCGATGTGACAACTCGATCGTAGGTGTTCAAAGTTTCTACTAGCACTTTGATGTCATCTGGGTGAGACATAAAGATGTCCAACTCATCCATGTTTGGGTCTATTGTTAGCGGAATTGGTTTGTGAGTGAAGTGTCGAACTAAAGCTACTCTTCCGTTGGTCTTGGTTCTTTCAACGGGGAAGATTCTCGAAATCAATACACCTGGATCTCCAAAGCTATCCACACTTGGACCACCAGATTCCTTAACCACGCGAGCGGTAACTGGACCTCTAACTGAAACATAGTTAGCACTCTTAGCTAGAGTCAATTCATCGGTTGAGATTCCAGTTCCAACAACAACTGAATTTGGTTTGATGAACCTACCAATAGAGCCAAGACCGATCATGTGATCTTTGACGGCCATTCGAACTGGAGACTGGAAAATTACTTTCTTATCTGTGTAGTGGCTCACGATAAGCGGGGAAAGCCAGTCACCGAAGTTACCTGGGAATGGCTTAGCCCACCAAGCGAGACTAATAGAGGAATTTGATGGTTTGCTTGCGTAATACAAGAAGCTCTTCGATGCCTTTATCGAGTTCACTTCGGCTGGGGTAAGTGTGAATTTGTCCTCAAATACTTTCTTCAAGCCTTCAAATTTCTCGACTTGGCCTGCTTGGGCAGCAAGCTGAAGGTCATCCGAGAACTTCTTTCGGCCCTGCTGTTCTTTGCTAGCCTTGCCGCTCGTTAGCTTTCCAGTTATGCCGGCGGTGTCAGCAAGAAGTCTTAGTCTGGCTGAAATCTTTGGTGGAAGCTTACGTTCAATCTTCTTAGCTAGATTCAGCGCTCTCTTACGAAGGCTTGCGCGTGAGCCGGTGCCATTAGAACTATGTTGTTGTACTTTTCCTTTGAATTCTTCAACGTTACCGCTGGCACCAAACTTAAAGAATGCGGTCCGTGAATCATCACTCACAGATCCCTTGCCGAAAACAGCGTTTGATGGGATTATCTGGAAAGTCATGTTGTCACAGTTAGCTCTCCAAGCTTCTTCCATGAAGAAGTCATCGGTTGCTTTGATTGTTGAAGTCTTTTCAATCTCGGCAGCATCTGCAATCATCTTGCGGGCAAGAGGAGTTGTGTTTACACCCCAGAAAGATGGCTCCCAGAATCTTGATCTGTTGGCATAACCAATAGTTAGCGGAGATGAGTAGCCTCTTTGGAATCCAACAATATCTGCTGAAGTGTTGAAGATGTATTCCGGTAACTCCAGAATCATGCAGTCAACATCCATCCAGAACACTTTCTTATCTGGGTGAGCTGCACAAACTTCGGCTAAGAAAGGTACCTTCTTACGACAGATATCTGCCCAGTCTTCCCCTTCTTTCTTCTCTAGTTCTCGAAGGACATACTCAACGCCAAGCTCGTCAAGTTTCTTAGCTAGTCGTTCACCATGTGCTCGATAGTAATCATCTGCTGTATAAAAAGAGCAGACAACTACGTTTAGATTTGAAGTCATTAAATTTCTCGCTTACCTTAGATCTCTTTGTTGAATTCTTGAAGCCAGGTCCGAAGATCTTGACCGATGTCTTCTCTATCAACACCTAGGCGAAGAGTTGCCTTGATAAAGTCCAGTTTGTCTCCGGTGTCATAGCGTCTTCCCTTGAAGACAACACCCAGAACTCCACCTGCACGTTCTGGATTGCGAGCTGCAGTCATTAGAGCATCGGTAAGTTGAATTTCGCCGCCGCGGCCAGGCTCTGTTTCTTCTAGGATTTCAAAAATTTCTGGACGCAGAATATATCTACCAATCACTGCAAGATTTGATGGCGCTTCGTCTGCTTTAGGTTTTTCAACTAGACCGGTGATCCGGACAACGCCGTCTTCGATAGATCCTTCAGTAGCAGCACATCCGTAGAGATCTATTTGCTCTGGGCTAACTTCCATCAAAGCAACAACGTTCTCGCCAGTAGCTTCATGAACTTCAAGCATCTTGGAAAGCAGGACGTCTCTTGAGTCCATAACATCGTCGCCTAGAAGTAGCGCGAAGGAGTTGTTAGCGATGTGTGCTTTTCCTCGAAGCACTGCGTGGCCTAGACCCTTAGGGTCACCCTGCCTCACATAGTGAATGGTTGCTAAATCAGAAGATGCCATGACTGTGGCTAGACGATCCTTGTCACCTTTGAGTTCAAGGCTCATCTCAAGCTCTGCAACTCTGTCAAAGTGATTCTCTAAAGTGTTCTTGTTTCGTCCAGTAACCATCAAGATGTCTTGAAGCCCAGCTTCTACTGCCTCTTCGACCACATACTGAATAACTGGCTTGTCGATTAGCGGAAGCATCTCTTTAGGCATTGCCTTGGTTGCTGGTAGAAAACGTGTACCTAATCCCGCCACAGGAATAACGGCTTTAGTTACTTTGTATTTAGACATTTGCTTATGTGTTCCTATCGGTTCAACACAAGTCTAGTTTCAACGCTTGAGGAACAGCCCAGCAAGGAAACCCGTTCCCCAGCTAAAGTGCATCGTAGGCAGGGTAACTATCAAGGCCAATTTGGCTTTCCAGCTCAATTCCTTAGCGGTCAGCGAAATCAAGACAACCGCTAGGGCGTAAGAAATCAGGGGCAAAAGCCCAATTACTCCGCCAAAACCCAATATTGAGAGCAAAATACCCATAAATGAGCCCAAAACTAGGGCTGGTGGAGCAAAATACCTAAGATTTGCTTTATTTGGGTGAGATTTAGTCAAAAGTGCTCGCCAGGCACCAGTATCGAAGAACTGCTTAGTTAATTTTCTCCAGGTGCTTCTGGGGAAGTAGGTAACTACAAGTCTTGGGTCAAACCAGACCAGCTCGCCTGATTCTCTGATCCTTAGGTTCAATTCCCAGTCCTGCCCGCGGACCATCCTCTCATCGAAGCCACCGAGCTTAGTGAGAACATCTCTACGGAACACTCCTAGATAAACAGAATCACTGGGGCCTGCTTCTCCGCCAACGTGATATGTTCCACCACCTAAACCAAATCTGCTGCCATAAGCCCAGGCCACTGCCTTCTGGAAAGGAGTTACGCCTTCAGCTTTCATAAGTCCGCCAACGTTGCCAGCACCAGTTTCACTTAAAATCTTGACCGCACTTATTGAATAGTCGGGGGACAGCACGCTGTGGGCATCAACCCTGATCACTACATCGTTCTTAGCTTTGGCTATTGCTAGGTTCAGACCGGCTGGAGTCTTACCGGTTGGGTTTTGAACCAATTGAACTGGGTATTCTTTGCTCAAAGCCTCGGCTATCTGATTGGTCTTATCTTTTGAAGGACCTAGAGCCAAAATCACTTCTACTTGTCCTGCGACCAATCCCTGTTGTTCAAAGATGGAGGCAACAGACTTGCGAAGATGTGCTTCTTCATTCAACACAGGCATGATGAATGAAATAGAGCTTGAAGGCTTAACTGAGTTCACATTCATACCTTACTTCAATGGGTATAAGAGCTGAGAAAAACCCAGCTGTTATTAGTTGACGTAGTTGGCCGTAATGGAAAGTGAATCTGCAGTTCCAGTTGCAACTAGAGATTTATTCACCTTGGTGGCCTTGATGCCTTTCGCACCAAGAGCTTTTACGATTAGATCAGTTCTTTGCTTTAGCAAGACGTTGTTCTTTGTGGTTGAAAGATTCTTTACCTTAGGCATACTCACTGTTAAGACAAGATTCTTTGAACCAGTAAGTTTGGCGATCGCGATGTTTAGAGAGCTAGTTCCCTTTGTGGTTATCTTTGCTACCGACTTTGAGAAACCAATTGAACTCTTTGAAGTTTTCTTTGCGTAAACGTAAATGCTTACAGTTTCTGTTCGAGTGTGCTTTCCGTTTGCCGATTTGACTGTGATAGATACTGTGTTCAATCCATCAATGAGCGTTTCAGGATTGGCTACCGTAGCTTTCGCAGCATACTCATTTGTAACTGCTTCTATAGTTGCCTGCCTTGTAAGGGCAGGCAAGTAGACGGTTGAACCAAGAGCGTAAGAAACGCCATCTACAGAAATCGATTCAAGCCCAGTGTCCCAAGGAGAAGAAATGCTTTGAAGTGTATTCAGCTGATTCTCCACTCGCCACATTGTGGCATTTTGGTAATCAGTAGCAGCGTTATATCCCGGTCCGAAAGGATCGGCTGTTACAGCTTCAGCAATAGCAACAGAAACTTCGCTTGCCATCGTTTTGAGATCTAAAACTTGTGCTTTGTTTGCTACTTCAGCCAAAGATTGTTCATACATAAGTTTGCACGCCGGTACCGCCCAGCACTTGTTGATCATTAGAGCTGGAGATCTGAAGTAATTTAGTGATCCATTCCAAGTTTGGTCTGTGCCCCAAGGAAGAAGAGTTACTTTCCCGTATCTATCAAAGTTCAGAAAGTAGTTGTTCTTATTCATTACATAGCCATCCCAGTGGCCAGCGTAAAGTTCAATTGCCCAACCCATAGTCATCTGTTTCATGTCAGCAAGTTTGCCCATGGCTGCCCACCAAGCAGGGCCTCCGTAGGTTTGGACTTTAATGAAACTAGTTAGATCAGAAGTATCGGTTTCACTTCCGGATTCGATAGCAAATTGACCTTCATATCCGGGATAGAAATCTGGGAAGTATGGAACTGCACCTTTATAAAGGTGTGAACTAGAAATTCCCCATCTAGATAGCAGTTGCTTGTTCATCGTTTCAATGTTGAGGTGTAGTCCGTAGTCTCTACCGTTTAGTGTTACGTTCGCATAACCCGTCCTAGGAGTTGGCACTCCTAAAGCTCGGTAAAGTCTGTAGACCAGAGTCTCATGTATGTAGCTTGGATCTTGAACCATGTTGTTGAGGGTTATTTTTGAAATACCAAAAAGAGTTTGGTCTGGAACAAATGCGTCCATCTTTATCTTGAAGGCAGCCTTCTGGGTTACATCTCGCCAAGAACCCCAGGCCCCTTTTAGATGGACTCCAACTGTGTAAGGGCCGTAAGCTTTCCCAGCCATTGTGAAGGACATCTGAGTTTCTCGCCAATCACCTTCGAACTCCCAGTTCACATTCGGGTACTTAAGTGATTCAAAGTCAGCGTCGGACATTTCTAAAGAAAAGTCGTTCACCATCAACGGATCAAACATCACTGCGGCTTCGTCAGTGCCCTCAAGATAATTAGGTGTTGCTTGAGCAGTGGAAGTATTCAGAAAACTCCCAGTAACTGCGAGCATAATTAGAGCTATTGCGGCAGTTGCTTTTCTCGCTCTAAACATATGGAAAGCCTACCGACATGTTCATATAGTCTGAAGGTTGAATGAAAACACAAAGGAAATTCACAAGAAGCCGAGCCATCAAAGGTGTGAGCTTCTTAGTCGCTACTGCATTCCTGGTTTCCGGTTCAATCCCAGCAAACGCTGCTAACCCAGGCTGTATCTACACACCTACCTTGGACAAGACTAGAGCAGCGCCTGAACTCTCTCTAGGCAACTTCGTAACAGCAAAATCTTGGCAATGGCAACCAGGAAGCGATGCAGAGAGCGCCTCGCTATCCTCTCTTGGAGCAAAGGTCTCAGTTGTTTCTGGCAATCTTCGCGACATCACTCTCGGCGTTTTGCACATGGGAATTCCACGTTCGCAAGATCTTCGTGTGATGACTGATTCAAGTCCTAAAACAGTTGCAGCAATTAATGGTGATTACTTTGATGGCTCTGGACCTTGGAACGCCATGGTTGAGTCTGGTCAAGTTTCGTATTCTCCCCCTGGACAAACAGAAGTCTTCGGTTTAACTAGAAAGAAAGTCTCTGAACCTTACGGTTACAGATCTACTGGAATCATGACTATCGGAACTAGAAAGTTTGCACTGACTGGTGTCAACCAACTTGAGCCAGGGCCAAACTCTCTAGTTCTCTACAAGAGCAGCTTCATCAGACCGGTCACCCCTAAAGGAGCTACAACTCTTCTAATCAAAGGTGGCAAGTTAGTAAAGATCTACCCTAAGGGTGCAACTCTTTCTTCGAAGAGCGGCCATGTTATTCAAGTTAAGGGGACCTTGGCAGCTTTAGCTGCAAAGATGAAGATTAATTCAAAAGTGAAATTCGCCATTCCGGTAGCGCCTGCCTATGAAGAACGCATCGCTGCTGACACAATCACTACTTATGGAAATGTGTCTAGCGCTTCAAACACACTGAACATTGATTCTGTGAATTACACAAACTTAGGCCCAGGAGCAACTTTGTTTGATAGCTCATTCAAGGACACACCGCGAGCAGGCCGTGCGACCTTGAGAATCATGCCGGATGCAACTGGCAAGTTGATCATTAAGAACATTTACAAAACTGGAGCATCAATAAAGGTGGACAATGGTGGCTTCATCATTCAAGCCCGTTCAAGCCTCGCCGCTTCTGTAGCAAACAAATTCAAGGTGGGTGACAGCGTCAGTGTTTCTAGGTCTTACCAGGCTGAAGGAAAGTCAGACTTTATTACTGCAGCAGGACGTGGGCCTCGTATTGTTCAAGGTGGAAAGATGATCTGGATTTGTGCCCAGCACAATAAAGAGCACAGACCTAGAACAGCTATTGGTTGGAACCAAGACGGCCAGATTTGGTTTGTCACATCAAGCCGAGGATTAATGGCTTATGACTTTGGCTACCGTCAGGGTGGTTCTACTTCTAGCCAAATGGCCCAGTGGTTACTCGAACTTGGTGCAACAGATGCAATTTTGCTGGATGGCGGAAGCTCAACAGCTCTGTATATTGATCACCCAGAAGAAGGCCCAAGACTGAAAAGAATAGACATCCCAGATACTTCTTGGGTCAGAGATCTTGCAAACGGATTTAGTATCGAGAGAAAGAACTAACTCTTTTTCTTAGGCTTCATCACTGTTGCAGATAAGTTAATCGCAAACCTTCTGGTTGAGAACCTACTGGTTAGAGCAATTATCTTGTTTAGTGGGCCATCAATAACAGCCGCTGGAGGATTTTTTCTCTGAAGAGCTCTAAAGGTGCTGTCAATAACGTTCTCTGATGTTCTGATGAATTTTCCTAAAGCTGGGTCGTTACCGTTTGAATCGAAGAATTCTGTGGCAGTGGGTCCTGGGCAGACCGCAAGTACTTTGACTCCTGTTTTCTTTGTTTCACCCCAAAGAGCTTCCGTGAACGAAAGAACAAAAGCTTTTGTTGCGCCGTAAACAGCCATGTAAGGAAGTGACTGGAAAGCAGCAGTTGAAGCTATGTTGATTACGATTCCATCCCTGCGTTCGACCATTCCAGGTAGGAATGCATGAGTTAGTTCAACAAGTGTGCTCACGTTAACGGTTAACTCATCAACTATGAACTTGTTGTTCTCCTGGATGAACTCAGCTGTTTTACCAAATCCAGCATTGTTGATAAGAATGTCAATCTGAGTGCCGCGACCTTTAAGGACATTGGCAAGAGTTGAAGCTGCATCTTTGGAGCTAAGGTCCATTGGCAGCACTGATGCAGCATATATTCCATGCTCTGCTGAAATACGATCCGCAAGAGCTCTTAGTCGGTCAGCTCTTCTTGCAACAAGAATGACCTTTACTCCCATAGAAGCAAGCTTTAGAGCATACGCTTCGCCAAGTCCTGAGCTAGCTCCAGTAATGAGCGCTGTTTTTCCATTTAGGTTTTCCATCACCTCCATTCTGCCAGTTTGCTGGCGGCCATATCGGTATTGCAGGGCTAGGGTTAATTTGGGTTTAAGGAGAAACAAGTGGGCGACCGTATCAAACATTTCAGAGCAGGGCTACTTCTCGCTCTAAGCTCGGCAGTTATTCTCTGGCCGATAAGTTTTTGGCTTCCACTTTCCGACTACTTAGTTGCTATCGGCGATGAAGACTACGCTGATTTCAAACAAACTCTTCAACTCATCATTGTCATTTATATAGTGTTCTTTATTCTGAACCTTGTCACCGCTGTCTTGTCAGCTACCAAGCTCAATCACAAAATCAAGATTTGGTTGAGTCTTAGCCTTGCCTTCGTTTTGTTAGTAGCGCCAGTTCTCCTGGTAATTCCAATTGCGGTCAAATATCCAGAACAAAACTTCTTTGAAGTTTTCCAAGCTCTATACCGCTTACTTAGATTTACATCTCCTGAATTACTCGGGTGGGTCCTTTTCCTCACAGTGCTAGCTGTTGTTCTGAATGTTCGTGCAGCACTGACACTAAAGAATGCAACTAATCCAGAGCGTGTGCCAAAGCATCTAAGGAACCGCTACCTGATCTACGCAGGTGTAATGGTGCTGGTCTTTGTGATTGTGGCTATAACCGGGATGACTAATGCCTCGGCTCGAGCTGGCGATAAAAAAGCTTGCTTAGACTTTGCAGCCTTAGCTCTTCCTGAATACAACGACCAGGTGGATGCATATATTTCTAATGTCAGAAGTGTTGCGGAAGAGGCTGGCTCTAAAGAGTTAAAGAGCCAGTTCGTCGCCTTCTCCGATTTATCAACTGACTATCTCTCATTAGTTATCACAGAGCCAGATAACTCAGCCAAACTAGCTCAGTATGGCGAAGCAATCACAGAGGTAAAAGCTGGCATTGATGCGCTTTGTTCAGCAATCTCAGTCAAGTAGGTCGAGGAGTTCAAAGAACTTTGATCATCTTTGATTAGATGTAAGAAAACAAGAAAACTAGCTGGGTACCCGTTACTTGATCTTGTACTTAGTCATGAGAGCGGATACTTCTTTTTGCCTTCCAGCGATGAAGGCGATTGAACGTCTCTGCTCAGTAGCTATTGCGGCTAGGACATCCGGCCTGTTCCCGAATTGATTAGTTAGGACAGGCTGGATCACTGAAGAAACAGACCTCATAAGAGTTCCTAGCTTGATCTTGGTAGCCATTACTGAGGTGGCCTTTAGTTCGGTTAGATATGCGTTTCTACATGGGATGTATGAAATGCACTTAACATACAAACTGCCTCTAAGTGTTTGCTTAGTTAACCAGGGGTGAGTGGAAGTCTTAGAAAGCAGAGGCATGCTGAAAGTATCGCCAATGGTAGGAGTTTGTCTGTTCTCACCAAAGGTCTGATCGACACCCCATGGGATGATTGTGAACTTTCCTCGAGTGTTACTTCGAATGAAGTAATTGTTCACTAGGGGACCTGAGTAGCCGTCCCAGTGACCAAGGAAGTTTTCTACCGCCATGAACTTTATGAGCGAGGCTCTATCCATGACGCTGTCTAGGGCTTTATACCAAGTCGCAGGATCTTTGTAGTTGACCACTGAAATCAGCTTGGTTAGATCCCTCTTGTTGGCTGTAACTTTCCAACCGTAGTCTGCAGGGAATGAGCCAGTTATGTTGTCGCCATCGTCATTACCAACTTTGAAATCTCTCAGGGCTATGCCTTCATAGATGTGTTGGGTAATATCTTTGAATCTCTTGGCTGCGAAGTTTTCATCAGGTTGTTCAACACTCAAGTAAAGGCCCCGGTCAACACCATTGACATAAACTCTTGCCCAACCTGTCTTTGATGCTGGCACTCCCATGGCATTAAACAATGCGTATGCACCGTACTCATGAATCTTGCTGCCGTCTTGGGTAAGAGCATTCAGGGTCAAACGCCTCATTCCAAGGTAGCCGTTTCCAGCTGCACCTTTTAGGAATCTAATTTTAAAGCTTGGGGTGTCACTAAGTTTTGATATAGAAGTTGAGCCCTTTAGGCGGATGTCCATATCTTGTGCTCCGCTAGTTCTGCCATCAACTGACAGGGTTACTAATCCTGGAACATAAATCTTGTAGGTGTTTCTGTTGTTCAGAGCATCAACAGTTGTTTGAGGAAGATCAAGATCAACTCTCAATACCTTTAGCGGGTTATGAAAGTCCGTGGCTTTGAGAGTGCTTGCAGCTTGTGCAGGGGAGACCAGTAGTACTGAACCCAACATCAAAGAGATGGAACCAGCAATGAGTCTTCTTACGCCCTTGTTTATAGCCATGTGGGCTAATCTAGCATTATGACCCCAATTGATTACCCTCTCTTACTGGCAACTCTCAGCATTAACCTAGTTTTAGTATTTCTAGTTGCATACGTCTTTTTTTATAGAAGACACAAGCGTAGAGATGTATTTGTCGCAATATGTCTAATCAACATCACCTTGTATGTGCTTGGTGGAGCTCTAGGAACCTTCACCATATCTATTGGTGTCGGTTTTGCTTTGTTCAGCGTTATTTCAATCTTCCGCCTTAGATCAACAACATTGGGTTGGACTGAGATTGTCTATCTACTTGTAGCTCTAGCAATGGGCTTGACACTTGGTCTTCCTGCTTATGACCTTCCAGTTCAGACTCTTTATGCTGTTCTGCTGGTTGTAGCTGTTTATGTAGTTGATCATCCAAAGATTCTCCCGCAAACGACCACTCAAAAATTCTCCCTAAACACTGACTATGTTGAGATTGAGCCCGCTGCTCTAAAACAGAAGGTAGAAGAACAGCTAGGACATTCAGTGACTAAGGTCCAGGTGAGATCAGTAACCACAGCACCGGTTGGAATGAAGTTAGAAATCGAGTCCTAAATGGCTGCAAAGGCCCCTAAGGCAAAGTTTGATTACAAACCTCATCCACACATAGCTAGCAGAAAGAACCTTAAGGTTTCTAACTCAGCAGAGATCCTCTCCCAAACTGGCCCTAGAACTATCAATCAGAAACTTGGTCTAGCAATCACTAGACGTGTTGGAACAATGTGGGCAGCTTACATATTCTTCGGACTAACTTTGATTAGCCTTCCTGCTGTAATCATGAAGGGCGATTTAGTACTTATTGTTGGTTGGATAGCTCAGACTTTCTTGCAGCTAGTACTTCTGCCAATCATTATTGTTGGGCAAAACATTCAGGCTGCTGCTGCTGAAAGACGAGCAGTGATGACTTATGAAGATGCCGCTGCAGTTCTAGATGAGGCTGTAAAGATTCAGAAGCACCTAGATCACCAGGACAAGTCTCTTGCTCACCTAGTAACCAGACTTGACGAAATCGAAAAGAAACTCCCTAAAAGGTAATCATGCGCTTAGTTATTGCTGACTGCTCAGTTGACTATGCAGGCAGGCTTACAGCTCACCTTCCTAAAGCCAGACGACTCTTGATGCTCAAAGGTGATGGCAGCATTCTCATCCATAGTGAAACAGGCTCCTATAAGCCCTTGAACTGGATGAATCCACCTTGTAATTACTCAGTTCATGAACCAGATGAAGAACAGGTCGGATTAGGTGTCACAGAGATCTGGCGCGTAAGCCAAGCAAAGACAGCGGATATTCTTTGGATTCAAATCTTTGAAATCCATAACGACATAAATCATGAACTAGGCAAAGACCCAGGACTAATCAAAGATGGAGTTGAAGCTCATCTTCAAGAGTTAATGGCAGCTCAAATAGAAATCATTGGTGAAGGGGCCAAGTTAGTTCGACGTGAATACATGACACCTATTGGTCCAGTGGATATCTTGGCAAAAGATAAGAATGGTCAAAGTGTTGCAATCGAGATTAAGCGCCGAGGAGAAATAGATGGCGTTGAGCAACTAACCAGATATCTAGAACTTATGAACAGAGATGCCGCTCTTGCTCCCGTAAGAGGAATATTTGCAGCTCAAGAAATCAAGCCTCAAGCAAGAACTCTTGCTGAAGATAGAGGTATTGAATGTTTCATTTTGGACTACGAACAACTTAGAGAAGCTTCAATAGATCCAGATTCTTTGTTCTGGTAAACCAACGCAACCCAGGAGGCCTAGCTGCACCAGACTCAAAGTTGTCTGCCCACACCATATAGGTTGTAAGGGCAATATAGAGTAGTAAAACCAAGAAAGCAGGAGTTAGAGATGGCCTTAGAAGATCGCAAGATATGGCGAGGATTCGCTAGCGACAACTACGCAGGAGTTCATCCAAGCCTGTTTGAGATGATGCAGAACGTAAACGAAGGCCATGAACGTGCCTACGGCGATGACTTCGTAACTGCAGAACTAACAGCTATTTTCAAAGACACATTCGGGCCAGAGGCTGAAGTATTCCCTGTATTCAATGGAACAGGAGCTAATGTCATTGCCTTGTCTTCTGTAGTGGGGAGGTGGGAGTCAGTTATTTGTGCTGAGACTGCCCACATCAACTGCGATGAAGGTGGAGCTCCTGAGAAGATGGCGGGCCTAAAGCTCTGGACCATTCCAACTCCTGATGGCAAGTTGACACCGGAACTTATCAAGCCGCACCTATTTGATATTGGCTCAGTTCACAGATCACAAATAGCGGCAATTAGTATTACCCAAACCACTGAAATGGGAACTCTTTATTCAAT
>Ga0209550_10003226_pt1 | contig 15535 bp, 14 predicted proteins | sample LauGreSuBDMM15SN_2_FD_187567 | JGI IMG/M metagenome (GOLD analysis project Ga0209550, IMG submission 187567) | Freshwater lake microbial communities from Lake Michigan, USA - Su13.BD.MM15.SN (SPAdes) (version 5) | ecosystem: Environmental > Aquatic > Freshwater > Lake | place: Lake Michigan...
GAGTAAAGTCGATGTCTGTCGCGCTAGTCAGATCAATGGCGATCCTGCATCCGGTGTTTCACTCCCAACTGTTTCAAAAATAGAAAGTGGCGTCTATGGCGAGCCAGGCTTTCGTACCATGCTCAGACTGGCACGCGGTTACGGCATTCCCCTCGCAAATCTAGAGAGATTTTTTTCTTAAACACTAAATTTGACAAACAGAGCGAAATTTACAAAGGGATTACTAGTGCAGATCATCACTATCCATTACAGTAGGGATCTGGACAAGTAAGCAGCACAAAAGGCAAATCCGCAGACTGGGCAGCAGCTAATGAAAAAGCATATTGATTTAGAGTCACTCCATATTGACGGTCAAAAATTGAAAGATGCCAGAGAGAGCAAGGGCATCTCCATTACTGACATTGCCGGTCAGCTCACTCTGTCCCGCGCCCAAATCATCCATATGGAAGAAGGTGGCGATAAGCCTTTTTACACACCAGCCCATAAATTGCTCGCAGTTCGTAAGTATGCTGCGGCCTTAGAGCTGCCTTACGAAGAAGTCGTAACCGGTGACGGCGCCAATCAAACCATGCCCGTACCAGAAGATGCGCCTGAAAGCATGCGCACTTATCCAGGTCAAACACCTTATAACGCTCACCTCAATCAAATCAGTTTGACCGATGAAAGAATGGAGAATGTCGCCCGCAATTCGACTAGACGTAACCGTGTGATGTATGCAGTTGTTGCCTTGACTATCTTGTTAGCTTTTTATGCAAAATTACGTGGTTCTTCAGAAGAAGCTGAAGTAAAACAAGAAACACAAGCAGAATCAGTGGCTATAGATCCAATCCCTCCTTTACCAGTCACACCAGTAGAAGTCGCGGCACCTGAACCAGTTGCACCACCTGTTGCGACCCCAGTTGCGGCTACTGTTGAAGTTGCAGCTGCATCCGTTGCAGTCAAACCTGCTCCTGAAACTGCGAAGCCATCTGCTGAAAAAATTGAAAAACCAGCTCCAGCTCCTGCCGTTGCCGAAACTTCAAAGCCTGTAATAGAACAAGAATCTACTAAAGTAGCAAGCGCTAGTGATGAAGGCTGTTCAGCAGAAGCAGCAACTGGCAATTTGAAAAGTTGGAGTCCTGCTTATCAACGTAAATCCGACTCACGTTTATTTGTCATCAGTCCTAAAGGTGGCACTGTGTGCGTGACCGATGGTTCGGGCAAATCAAAATTAGTTAGCCTACGCCCTATGGTGGGACAAGCTTTCACAGGCAAACCACCTTATGTGGTGAGATCAGAGAATTTACCCAACCTTGAAATGTATATGCAAGGTTTGCGAGTGAAAGTCCCCGGTGAAACACAAGTGATACGACTGGTTCCAACTAATACACCTGCACCGGAAGGCACCGACTCTGGCACGAGTACATCGGGTTCTCCGAATACTTAAACAGCCTCTTTGGATCTTCTTAAGACAGATTTCAGCATTCGTCGCAAATCAATTCTAATCCCTTGTTCTACAAGGGATTTTCTCTTTCTGGCTGCTACGCTCAATGTCAAATTTTCACTTTATTAGCGCTCACTCTGCACTTCCTATCGCGATGCAACATCGATAGCGGTTGACTCGCAGTCTATCCAAAACGATTATCCATTATTCGTTTTTTTGTGCGAATTAATAAACTAAGCGATTGCTATGTTTTAAGCAATTGTCTGATTCGCATAATGCAGGTAAAGCACTGCACAAAATTCAAATTAAAAAACATTTAAAACAAGAATGAATGAAATTAACTAGGAGGAGACTATGCAGCAGACCATAACAACACAGCGTGCCCTAAGTAAGATCAGCATAATTGCAGCAGCCATGTTGTTCACACTAGGTGCAGCAGCAAGCGCGAACGCTGCCGATGAATTCAAAATCGGTATTGTGAGTTTTCTCTCTGGACAAGCTGCAGATAGCTTTGGCGTTCCCGCTGTGAATGGTGCCAAAGTCCTGATTGAAGCCTTCAACAACGGTACTGCACCCGCTCCTTATAACAAAAAAGGTTTTGGCGGCATGAAGATAGTGCCTGTGTATGTCGATGAAAACGGCGGTGCAACCAAACAAGTACAAGAATTACGCAATCTCTATGAACGTGAAAATGTTGACGTAGTGGTGGGCTATGTAGGTTCAGGCGATTGTCTCGCAGTGGCACCCGTTGCGGAAGAAATGAAACGCTTTTTGATTTTGTATGACTGCGGCACACCACGTATCTTTGAAGAAGCGAACTATAAATATGTATTTCGTACCGCTTCGCATGCCGCAATGGATAACGTAGGTGCAGTACGTTATTTAAAAGCGCGTAATGTAAAAATCGAAGGCTTTAACATGATTAACCAAGACTATGCTTGGGGTCATGATTCACTCAAAGACTTCACGCTGTCTATGCAAGTCTTGTATCCACAATCTAAAGCACTCTCAGATCAAAGACCTAAATTCGGTGCAGGACAATACGGCACTGAAATTTCACAGTTGATGTCAAATCCCGCTGATGTCACCCACTCCAGTTTATGGGGTGGTGATTTACAAGCCATGATCTTGCAAGCAGCTCCTCGTGGCTTATTTAAAAAATCACAAGTCGTTCTCACAGCTGCAGATCATGTACTCACACCATTAGGCGACAAAATGCCCGATGGCGTCATCATCGGTGCACGTGGTGCCTATGGTCAGATGGCACCGAAATCAGCACTCAATGATTGGTGGTGGTCTGAATATCAAAAAGCGAATGCAGGTGTTTATCCGGTACAAGCGCCCTATCGTATGGCGCAAGCACTGATGGGATTAAAACTCGCTGTTGAAAAAGCTATGACTGCAAATAAAAAAGGTGGCAAACCATCCATAGAACAAATTGCAGAAGCATTGCGTGGTTCTGAATGGGAAGCGCCTGCGGGTCGTATAAAAATGGCTTTAGGTGATGGTCATCAAGCGATTCAAGCTGCTGCATTTGGCCGCACACGTTACGACGCTGCTAAGAAAATGGTGGTGCTCGATGACATTCAACGTTTTGCTGCAGAATGCGTAAATCCACCTGCCAACATGAAATCTGATGAATGGATTAAAGCCGGTTTCCCAGGTGCGAAATGTAATTAATCACGCAAGCTTAAAACGCTGATCTGAATAACTACTCCGACCTAGGTCGGAGTGGTTTTATAGAACAGGTCAAAGTCTCATCTCTGAAAATATCATCCATGAATATTGCACTTACCATCATGATAGACGGCCTGACGTATGCGTCATGGCTTTTCATCGTGGCATTAGGACTCACACTCGTTTTTGGTGTGCTGAAAATTCTCAACGTTGCGCATGGCAGTTTTTATGCACTCGGTGCGTATGCCGCTGCTAGTTTAGTGGGATGGTTTGCGAGCATGCAATTAGCGCCTGAACTATCTTTAATCGCTATGTTATTAGCAGCAGTCGGTGTGGCTGTGATTGTTGCGCCTTTATGTGAGCGAGGATTACTGCGTATTTTTTATGGCCGTGATGAAGTCTTATTAGTATTGGTGACGTACGCATTATTTTTAATCTTAGAAGATGTCACAAAAATCATCTGGGGTGTAAATCCTTTTTATCTCTCCGAACCCTATGCTTTATTTGGTAATGTCGATATAGGTAAACAATCTTATGTAGGTTATGACTTCTTATTAGTCATTGTGGCTATCGTTGTTGGCTTTATTGTGTGGTGGGGTTTAAACCGTACACGCATAGGAAAAATTGTTCTTGCAGTGATTCACAGTGAAGAGATCGCTGCCAGCATGGGCGTGAATGTTTCACGTATTTATACACTCGCATTTGGCACCGGTATTTTTCTTGCCGCATTAGGCGGTGCACTGACTGCACCTATGATTTCTGTGCAGCCTGGTATCTCAGTTGGTGTCGTCATTCTCTCTTTTGCAGTGGTCATCATAGGTGGCTTAGGTAGTATTCCAGGCGCTGCCATCGGTGCACTCATCGTTGGCATTGCACGGTCAGCTGCGGTGCACTTAATGCCAGTCGCTGAATTATTTTCTATCTACCTCGTTATGGCAGTGGTCTTAATGTTCAGACCTGAAGGTTTGTTTCAACGTAGTCAAGCAAGGAAGATATGAGATGACCATGACTACTTCCTCTTCTTCGTCTGCTGCTGCTTCACAGAATGCTTATTTTTATCCTGCTCTACTTTTAGGACTAGGTAGCATAATCGCGCTGTTATTGATTGGTCTTGTCATCCCAAAATGGCTACTCTTTCTTGTCACCATCGCTGCAGCAAATGGCTTAGTCTCATTAGGCATTGTGATCTTAATGCGCAGTGGTGTTGTCTCGTTTGGTCAAGGTATGGTGTTCGCTCTGGGTGGCTATGCTGCTGCACTAGCTTATGGCAAGCTAGGTATCACAGATGCACTTGTGCTTTCTCTCGGTGGTGGACTTGTCGCAGTAATTCTCTCGGCTCCCTTCGCTTATCTGATTGCACGTTATCGCGGCATTTTCTTTGCCATGCTGTCACTCTCTTTATCTATGGTGTTGTATGGCATATTGATTAAATCTGAATCCATGGGTGGCTCTGATGGATTCAATATGGGACGTCCTACATTATTTGGCATACGTGCTGCTGATGAATGGAGTAGTTATCTCAACTACGCAGTCACCATCACACTTTCAGGTCTGTGTACATTAGCAACGTATATTTACTTTAACTCCACACGAGGCTTAGTTTCATTAGCTGCGCGTGATAATGAAATTCGTGTTGAGTATTTAGGTAGCTCAGTACAAGAATTAATTGCTACGAATTATTTATTAGCTGCCTTCATGGGTGGCATGGGTGGCGCACTGGCTGTCATCGCATTAGGTCATATAGAACCTAATTTTAGTTATTGGACTACGTCGGGTGAATTTGTATTTGTTTCTATACTTGCTGGTCACTATAGTGTGATTGCTGTCTTTATCGCGTCAACAGTATTAGAAATCGTACGCTCCTTTTCTAGTTTGTATTTCCCGAATACTTGGCAGCTCGTACTCGGATTATTTTTACTTGCAGTCATACGATTTCTGCCACGCGGCATAGGCTCGCTATGGGAAAAACGCGTTAAAAAGCAGCAGCAAGGAGAACGCGCATGACACCATCATCATCAACAAACATAGCAATATCAGCGCGTGGCATACAAAAGAAATTTGGTGCTGTGGTTGCTGCTGCAGATATCAACATTGATATTCCACATGGTCAGAAACTCAGTCTGATTGGTAGTAATGGTGCAGGTAAGACTACCTTCGTGAATATGATCACGGGCTACATCAAACCGGATGCCGGATCGATATTGCTACATGATGAAGACATCACAGGACTTGCTCCACGTGTCGTATCACGTAAAGGCATTGCACGTTCTTTTCAAATACCGCAACTCTACAAAGAATTATCCGTACTCGATAACATGTTAGTGGCAGTCGCTAGTCAACAACCACCTCTCTCATTCTGGCGTCCTGCAAGAAATGCAGTAGCGGTACAACGCGCTGAAGAATTACTACAGCGTTTTGATTTATCAGAACATAGCGCACGTTTAGTAGGCGAGTTACCGGGTGGCGTCAGAAAACTTCTCGACATAGCGATGGCACTCACCAGATATCCTAAAGTACTCTTACTTGATGAACCGACTTCTGGCGTTTCAGCTGATGAAAAATTTCCTATGATGGAAACCGTTATGCGTGCTCTCTCACAAGAAGCCGTCACTGTTTTATTTGTTGAGCATGACATGGATATCGTTGAACGCTTTGCAGATCGCGTTATCGCTTTTTATAGCGGCCGCATTATCGCTGATGACAAACCCGATGTCGCATTAAGCACGCCAGATGTACAGCGTTATGTGACTGGCACTTTACGATAAGAATAGACGGAATAAATTATGCTGAAGATTGATGCGATTCATGTTGCGATCCAGTCGGTTGAAGTGCTGCGTGGCTTTTCTTTGCAAGTCAACAGTGGTGAAATGAGTGGTCTGATAGGTAGAAATGGTGCGGGTAAAACCACCACACTGCGTACCATCATGGGTCATCTTCCAATTCAAACAGGCACGATTAGCTTTGATGGTCAGGATTTAAGTAAATTGCCTCGTCATGCGCGCGCGGGTCTAGGTATAGGTTATATGCCTGAAGATCGCGGTCTGGTTCCTGAGTTAACTGTTGAAGAAAACATACTCATCCCCGTTTGGACGGCTAAGTTAGCTCATCCACAAGAACGCTTGAATTTTGTCTATAGCGTACTACCTGAACTGATAGAAATGAAAGATAGACGTGCGCTGCTACTCTCAGGCGGTCAGCAAAAACTGGTTGCCTTAGCACGTGCTTTATCAATAGGCACACGCTTACTGCTTTTAGATGAACCCTTTGAAGGTGTTGCTCCGGCACTCTCACAACGCTTGTCTGAAGTCATTGCTAGCTTAGCTGGCACTACTGTTTCAGTACTCATTGCACAATCAGATTTAAACCATTCAAAAAATCTACTGAATGCTGAAGTAGTCATAGAGCGCGGTGCCAACCTATCAACTGCTGTATCGTGATCGCCCTGCAATGATCTTATGGAATGAGCACATCACTCTACCTGCAATGCGTAGAGAAACGCATTTTGATGGTAGAGAAATGTGGTGCTTTACAGAGCGCCCCACTTCTTTTTATTGCTTGTTTGCGCATGCCGTCTCAGTTGCTCCATTCGATGAAGCCCTTGCTTGTAATGATGAACGTTGGACCTACCAACAAGTAGATCAAGAAGTTAATCGCATCGCATCAGGCTTAGCAAAATTAGGTATACAAGCGGGTAATCGTGTTGTCATGTTCATCTCTAATAAAGCAGAATTTATTTTTGTTTTATATGCTTTGCAAAAAATAGGTGCCATTGCTGTTCCAGTCGGCACACGTGAACAAAAACCAGGATTAAATTTCATTCTCAATCAATGCACAGCAACTGCTGTGGTGTTTGATGCAGAGTTAGCAGATCGTATCGCTTCAATCGAAGAAGCACCTGCATGTCATCACCGTGTGTCGGTAGGAAATGTTGAGGGCGCGATTGCTTTAGCAAGCTTACAAGGCGCTCCAGTAACTGCGGCAAAAGTAAACGAAGAAGATTGTGCTGTGATCTTATATACCTCAGGCACGACGGGCAATCCTAAAGGTGCGATGCTCACACATTTTAATATTGCGCATTCTGTGATGCATTATCAAGTCTGTATGAAGTTTGGACGTGGTGAACGTGGTGCATTAGCCGTACCAGCGAGCCATATCACAGGATTAATCGCTCTAATCGCTGTCATGACCCATGTAGTGGGCTCACTCATCATCATTCCTGAATTCAAAGCAGAACATTTTGTCAAACTTGCGGCACGTGAGCGCATCACTTTTAGTTTAATGGTGCCGGCTATGTATCAACTCTGTTTATTACAACCTGCATTTAAAGAAGTGGATTTATCTGCATGGCGCGTGGGTGGATTTGGTGGTGCACCTATGCCTAGCGCTACCATCGATACACTGGCAGCAAATATACCGGGTCTCACACTAGTGAATTGCTATGGTTCGACTGAAACCACGTCACCTGCAACTATCATGCCTCTGGGACTGTCTGCGATTCATAATGATAGTGTAGGCATCGCTGCACCCTGCGCAGAAATCAGTGTCATCAATGATGATGGAGTAGCACTGCCCGCTTCTACTTCAGGTGAACTCTTAATTAACGGACCTATGGTGGTGCCTGCTTATTGGGATAATCCCGTTGCGACTGAAAAAGGTTTTCTGCGTGGTGGATGGCGTTCTGGTGATTTAGGTTCTGTGGATGAACAAGGTTTAGTGCGCATCTTTGATCGCATCAAAGACATGATTAATCGTGGCGGGTATAAAATTTATTCGGTTGAAGTTGAAAACACTATCATGGCATTAGCCGGTGTGGTGGAAGCTGCCGTGGTTGGACATCCTTGTCCTGTATTAGGTGAACGTGTGCATGCTTATATTTACGCACCCAAAGCCAACATCACACATGAACTTATTCAACAGCATTGCGCATCACGACTCGCTGATTACAAAATACCCGAAGTCAGTTTTTTTACTGATACTCCACTACCCCGCAATCCGAATGGTAAACTACTCAAACGACAACTACGCACAACATAATTGTTCAGCGTGGTCGAAAAAATGAGAGTAGCAAAAATCCAATACAAACAAAACTCACCCAGAATACAAGATCACGAGAATTTGGCATCCATCGTCCAAACTCTGTAAAACGACTCTCTCTCAAATAAACCGCTCTGTTTTTTCTTCTATCAGTTGTACGTCGCACTTGATGCGAACGCGTTGGTATAGGTTGAGTTTGTTTTTGTTGAGTTTGTTTTTGCTGAGTTGGTTTTAATTGAGCAGTCTCTTTCGCTAATCTTTGCTCTTCCTTCGCAATCCAAGCATCATGTTCACGTCTTGCTATGGGATCAGACAATACATGATACGCCACACTGATTAACTGAAAAGTCTTGGTAGTTTTTGAATCATTTTGATGATGATCAGGATGAAATTTCTTACATAGTATTTTATAAGCTGCACGTATAACTTCTGGTGGAGCATCCTGCGCCACCTTTAAATTGTCATAGTGAGTGTGAATTATTTTCATCATTATGATTACATCTGACAAGGTTGATGTATCACAGAGTACGTCGCAGAAATAAAAAATCATTTGAGAAAGATCAATTAATTTTTTATTCAAAACTTATCCTACGTAATCAAGTCCATTTACGCAGAATCTACCACCCAAAATCATGACTTAGCTCAAGCACCTATTCCACTCAAGGAATCAACTTAGCTTGAACTACTCACTTTTTAAGTAGTCGAATAGCTAGTTACTTACTTGGACAAGGCTATGCATAAAAAATGGGTATTAGTCGCAGATGGACATCGCGCCCGTGTATTTGAAGTCGATGTAACGAGTGCAGCCTTAATCGAGCTCGATGACTTTCTAAACCCTGAAGCGAGAATGGCGGAGCATGAACTCGCTACGGATGCTCGTGGTCGCTTTAGCGGTAAAGGCAAACATGCGCAATCGAGCACAGCAGAACCTAACACCACTGCACTCAAACATAGTGATGAATTATTTTGTAAAAAAATTGCAAGTCATCTTGAGCAGCATTATGACAAACATGATTACAGTGAAATTTCCATCGTAGCTGCGCCCGCATTTCTTGGGATGTTACGCAAAAAAATTCCTAAGAAAATTCAAAAAATTATTCGAGAAGAAATCTGTAAAGATGTCACTTCACTGACGCAACCTAAAATGCATGCCTATCTCAAGGAGCATTTACATTAGCTAGCAAAGTCATATAAACCGATTTTCCTCATTTTGTCTTATGAAAAAAGCTCAAACTGATTTCACTGCAGGCGATTCAAAAATGAAACGCATGCTATTAAATCATACGGACTTTGCTACACAAACAGAAGCTCACGCTATACAAGATATTCTGCAAGCTATACGAACACATCTGAATATGGAAGTCGCCTTTCTCTCGGAATTTTTTGGAGAAAAACGTATTTATCGGTATGTGGATTCAGATTGGGAAAGTAATCCTATCTATGCTGGCAAAAGCGATCCATCAGAAAATACCTATTGCAATCTGGTCGCTAAGGGCATACTTCCTGAGCTCATGCAGGATGCATCAAAAAATTCCATTGCTGCTGGCTTAGCTGATACACATACGATTCCTATTGGTGCTTATTTAAGTGTGCCTATTACTTTATCGGATAGTAAACTCTTTGGTACATTTTGCTGCTTTAGTCGCACGGCTGATGAAACACTTAATCAACGCGATCTAGCACTCATGCATGCGTTTGCAGAACTCGCTGGTAAAGCGATAGAAAGAACTCGTCGTACTAAATCGATTAAACAAATTACACTCGATGTAGTGAATAAAATCATACGTGGCGAAGCGATGTATTCCGCTTACCAACCTATCTTTGATTTACCTAACAATAAGATAGCTGGCTTTGAAGCCTTGTCGCGCTTTCCTGATCTCCCACTGAATGCCCCCGATATCTGGTTTCGAGAAGCACATGCAATCGGCATGGGGATACATTTAGAAGTACGTGCTATTGAACTCGCCATGAGTAACATACAATATTTTCATGATGATACTTATATCAGCATGAATATCTCACCAAAAACCATTACTTCGGCTTCGATAGTACAACTGTTTGATTCAAGTAATGCGCTATCACGCATAGTGCTAGAAATTACAGAACATGATGCAGTACATCAGTATGAAGAAATAGCTGAAACCCTCAAGCCTTATAGAGCTCAGGGTTTAAAAGTTGCAGTCGATGATGCTGGTGCTGGCTATGCCAGCTTTCGACATATTTTGAATTTACGTCCTGATTACATCAAACTCGATATTAGTCTCACCCACAGCATAGATTCAGACCCAGCACGACGCGCACTCGCCGCGGCTTTAGTTCATTTTTCGAATGACACGGGCTGTGACTTGATTGCAGAGGGAGTAGAAACATCTGAAGAACTTGCTACCCTAATTGAGCTAGGCATACATAAAGCACAAGGATTTTTTTTAGGCAGACCATTAAGACTACAAGAATTTCCTGCACACTTATTAAAATCACCGTCAGTCAATATGAACTAAATTAAGACAAGAAATTTTCTTCTTGCTTATAGTTCTATCAACCCATGTCTAACTGCAATCAAGGTCAACTCAGCCTGATTTGCAGCACCGAGTTTTTGTTTGACATTATAAAGATGCGTGCCTGCAGTACGGGGCGAGATATTTAAAATCTCAGCAATTTGATTGACTGACTGGCCTTTAGCCAATTGTATAAACACACCAAACTCACGATCTGACAGAACTTCTATAGGGCTTTTTTCCCCATTAAATTCTTCTAATGCCATACGCTGCGATAGATGGGTCTCTATATACATACGCCCTTCAGCAACTTGGCGTATTGCATGAATTAATTCATCTGGCGCACTGCGTTTAGATAAATAACCCAAAGCTCCTGCTTTCAACATATAGCGCACATAACTAGGATCTTCATGTGAAGATAAACCTAAGACCTTGGCCATCTTGTCACGCGCTACAATGCGGCGCGTTGCTTCCACACCCATGGTGCCACCGAGCGAGATATCCATGACAATCACATCCGGTTTTACAATCGGAATCTGTTGATAAGCAATCTCAGCTGATTCAGCCTCTGCTACCACTTGTATATCTTCAGTGGCTTCTAACAACATCCTAAAACCAAACCGCACTACGGCATGATCATCCACCAACATCACTGTAATTTTTTTACTCATATCTAACTTTCGTGATGTGATGCATTGTCTGGCGAGGATAGTGGCAATGTGACTAATACTTCACAGCCACCCATAGCAGCCGTTTGAAAAACCACCTTACCATTTAATGAGGCTGCACGCTCTTGCATACCCAGCACACCATAATGACCTACACGCTGCAAACTTTGCGCACCCTGCCCGTCATCTGCAATCGACAACACAAGACACTGATCTTTGACTGCAATGTAAACATGCGTGCGACTAGCCTTTGCATGCCGCACTACATTTGTGATCGCTTCTTGAATAATGCGATAAGCATGTAGTTCACATTCTTCATTCAGCGCAGGTAATTCTCCTTGTACTTTCAATTCTGTTTTTAATTCGGGATTTTTGAGTTGCGTAGCAGTGAGTAAATCGCGTACCGCATCCACTAAACCCATGCCTTCTAGTTGTATAGGACGTAAACGAGGAATCATTCTATGCATAGCATCTGACATCACACCTGCAGTATCAAACAACATCTGAGCTGAGTTCTGAATTGGACTGCCTGCCACATCCGCATGCTGCAACATGGATTTAGCAATCGAGCGTATACCTGTTAATGACTGACCTAATTCATCATGTAATTCGCGCGCTATTGCAGCACGCTCTTGTTCTATTCGAGCATAGAGCAATTGCGTGAATTCACGTTGCGTTGCTAAGCGTGCTTGTGCTTCCGCTGTTGCTTGTCGCACTTGAATATTATCTTCTACAGCTTGCGCCATACGATTAAATGCACGACCCATTTGTCCTGCTTCTTTGCCTTGTAAAGCAGGTAATCTGACATGATGTGCACCTTGTTCAATCTCACGTAATCCACGTTCAATTTTCTCTAATGGCGCTAGCCAAATACTTACTAACCAAAAAATAGCGATATCAGCGATGATGAATAACACTGACTGTGCAAATAAAATATCAGCTAAATTATCCCAACCATCTAAAATCGCTCGCGTAGGATTAGTACGCATCGTAATACGTGCATTACTTAACTCAATCACACGCACAGACTCAGGTGGCGCAATCAAGGCGGCATACCATTGCGGTGCATTACGGCCTGCTTTATAAACCGAAGGTGGTGATTGATATAACAATTCACCATCTAGACTCAGCAAACTAATTTCTTGAGCACGCACACGACCGGTCTCACGTAAAAACTGCACCAACTCTGGTGGGTTTTTACTGGTATACATGCTACCTAGTCGACCCAGTAATTGCGATGCAATACGACCGGATGCTTCCATCTCTTCGGCCACACTTTTACGCGTTGCATTCATCTCAACAGCAATTAGAATGCTGAACACTAAAATTGTCAGCACCACAAAGATTAGATTTATTTTGAGTCGTAGACTCATAGAAGTGGAAATAGGCATAGCTTGTGACAGCGGCGCTGCCTGAATCCCTGAACTTGAATTTGTTGTCATAATTAGAATACTTCGCTGCACTCAAGCAGTGAACACTGCCAGTCAGTCTTTTCCTAGTAAACATCTTAACAGTTGATCGTTACAGCGGCAGCAGAGTGCACATGCGAATTGCTCAAGCGCAGAACAAAGCCATGACGTTCATGAAAATCATGAGAGATAAATACGCGATTCGCTCGTGCAGGTCAGTGCTCAAACAGGCACAATCTTTTTCAATGCAGGACAACCTGTCAGATCTAACAACAACCTAATTAAATTGGAGATAAACATGACTTGGACTACACCAGCAGCAACTGACTTACGTTTTGGCTTTGAAATCACCATGTACATCGCGAATCGTTAATACCAGACCTAGATTTCCGTAATGAGTTTATAAGAACTCCGTTTGTTTGAAACGACCCTTAGGGGTCGTTTTTTTATCACTATCATTTTCAAATTAATAATAAATCTCGGTTAATTCTTAACTTAACTGAATAAATTAAAAACGTTACACACGCAATGTGACGATCTGGTCACAAATCATGATTTTCCTGATACATACGACCCACTCACTAAGGTAGCATCGTGGCTTTTTTCAAATTAAGCCCTAGGGCACAAAGAGACGAGCATGAAAAGAACCAGCCTTTCCTTAATGATTACAGCATGTTTTATTGCTAACGCTGCAGCACAAGAAACCAAATCCCTGTCACCTGTTGTTGTCACCGCCACGCGCGTAGAACAAGACAGCTTTGACTTACCTATGTCTATCGACAAAGTCGAAAAAGACACCATACAAAATGCCGGCGTAAAAATGACGCTGTCAGAAAGTCTGGCACGCGTACCTGGCATCACTGCACAAAACCGTAATCAAATGGCGCAAGACCCGCAAATCTCTTCACGCGGCTTCGGTGCTCGTTCATCATTTGGCGTACGCGGCATCCGCGTTTATGTTGATGGCATTCCACTCTCCATGCCCGATGGCATAGGCAACCCAGGTAGCGTAGACCTCGGTGCTATGAGCTCCATCGAAGTTATGCGCGGACCCTTCTCTGCTATGTATGGCAATTCATCCGGTGGCGTTATACAAATGTTCACCGACAAAGCACCTGCCACACCAGAAGTCAGTGGTGATATTTTATTTGGTAGCTTCAACACCCGCCGTGAATCCGTACAAGCAACTGGCACAAAAAACGGTGTGGAATATTTAGTCAACTACTCTAATTACAACTCAGATGGATTCCGCCAACAAAGTGGAAATGACAAACGTCAAGCAACCGCGAAGTTAGGAATCAAGATTGCAGAAGATACTAAGTTGACCATGTTGACAAGTTGGTTTGATCAGTTTGCGCAAGATCCGGGTGGATTAGTCAGGACAGCTGCTGTAAACGAACCGTCTGCATTCATTACTCCAACTGGAGTTGCACAAGGAGCTCTAAACAGCGATACACGTGTATATCGAAGTGCTCAGCAGGTTGGATTTAATCTAGAACATAAATTAAATTCAAATAATTTCTTGAATTTGATTACGTATTTTGGTGAAAGAGAAAACCTTCAATATTTATCTACTGGACTCACAGCAGGTCGAGCTAGTAGCATCAGTAGAAATTTTTACGGTTCTGAATTAAAAGGAACCAATATAGGCACTCTTCTGAGCAAGCCATACACATTAACTTATGGAATAGCCGCAGGTTACATGAAAGATGGACGACTTGATATAAATACCGCAAGTAAAGTTCTAACAACAACGAACCGGTTTGAAAATCAAGATGCACAAAACTTTGACCAATATGTTCAAGGTATGTGGTCAATTGATCCAAAATGGGATTTACATGCAGGAGTACGGCACACTAATTTGAAGCTTGGAATAGTAGATAAAAAATTATCAGACGGAGATTCCTCAGGAAATTTAAAATTTGACAAAACAATTCCTGTTGCTGGGATCATATACAAAGCAAGTCCAGTAGTAAATTTCTATGCAAACATTGGAAAAGGTTTTGAAACGCCAACTTTGACTGAAATTACATTTACAAATCCAACTTCCCTAGCCGGACCAAATTTTACAATTGTTCCTAGTACGAGCACTAATATCGAAATTGGTAATAAATGGTTATTTTCCGAAACAACTAAAATCAACACTGCAATTTTTCAAATAACTACAGATAATGAGATTGTTACTGATCGACTTCAAGGGTCTACAGGTAGCTTTAAAAATGCAGGAAAAACAAAACGGACCGGAGCTGAAATTTCTGGTGAAATGCAACTTCAAAACAATATAAATCTTTACTTAGCATACACACTACTAGACGCGAAGTTTGATACGTCTTTTACGACAGGCAATTCAGCAACACTAGTTAACGCTGGAAATTATATTCCTGGGACTTATAAATCACAAATTTATGCAGAAGCCGCATGGAAATATCAACCGTTAAATTTCCAAACTGCTCTCGAAGCACGCTATACCAGCAAAACATATGTCAATGATACAAATACCGACGCTGTCCCTGACTACACGATCTACAGCATACGTGGTAGCTTTCAACAGCGACAAGGCAATTGGAAATTCACTGAATATGCACGTATAGATAACATCTTCGATGAAAGTTACATAGGCTCAGTTCGTGTAAACGATGCAAATAGTCGTTTCTTCGAACCAGCACCTGGTCGTAACTGGATCATGGGTGTGAAAGCTAACTACATGTTCTAATGGTTTTTAGCTTTATATAGTTGAAGTAAATATCCCGACCTAGAGTCGGGATGTTTTTTTGGTGGGGCTCATTATTACCATGTAGGTACGATTAGCGTAGCGTAATCGTACCTACA
>Ga0209550_10003227_pt1 | contig 15534 bp, 9 predicted proteins | sample LauGreSuBDMM15SN_2_FD_187567 | JGI IMG/M metagenome (GOLD analysis project Ga0209550, IMG submission 187567) | Freshwater lake microbial communities from Lake Michigan, USA - Su13.BD.MM15.SN (SPAdes) (version 5) | ecosystem: Environmental > Aquatic > Freshwater > Lake | place: Lake Michigan, USA...
TGAAAATGCATATAATCGTTATTATAATATCTCCCTTGATTGTACCAACCCCATTTTTCCATTATATCTAAAAAAGGTCTATAAACAGGTAATGCAAATAATGCATCCTTTTTAGTCCATTTATGAGCATTAAAATACTGTCCAGCTCCTAAATCTATAGCTGCACCATAAGCATGTAACGATGGCATAGCCTTACCCCTCATCCTTCTATAATTAAATGTCCCAGCAGATATATTTATACCTAGATTTTCAATATTTTCAAGACCGTAGAAATCTAAAACTTCTTTCATAGCATAAACAAAAGAATCACCAACCTCTTTATGAAAAGGAAAGGATGTTCCTAAATCTATAATATTACCATTATTTGTTACTCCTCTTAATTTAAAAGGTAAAGTATAATTTCTTATATATTTCGAAACAAATTCTTTTCTACCTGGAGTTGAAAGAGAATCATCTTCAGGTAAAGTAGATAATTCAATATACCCATATGCTGCATCAAGATCAGCTTTATTTGTGAGCGGTCTTGCAACCCTCGATTTGCCTACAATATAAGGTTTTTTATTCAATCCTTTTAGATATGCATCTAAAGTGCCAAGTTTATCTTTAGAAACCGTTTGATTTGTTAAAATTATTTGAGCAGAAGGAGAATTTGATTGTCTCGCTTTGTTCATTAATGAAGTATATTCAGAAGTAGATATATTAATTTTTGGAGAAAGTGTATTTTTCGCCCATAAACCAGATCTATCTAAAGATGTTGCATTTTCAATTAAATTCAATGGTTTAACTTCATTTGCAGATAATCCTGAAATATTCATAAGAGAACCTGTAAATGCAGGTGTAGTCACAGAAGTAGCTGTACCAACATTTTCACCTAATTTATAAGATTTTACTCCTGGAGATGAACCAGAGTTATTTTTAGCAATCTCAGCTTCCGAATAATTAGCACCTAAAGGTCTGAATACAGGTTTACGTCTTTCATTTTGATTAAATAAAGAATCTGATAATGGTATTTTAACATAAGCTGTAACAGTTTTTACAATTGGATGCAAATGTCTTGGCATTCTAATACCAGAAAAACTTGTTTCAGCATTATGTGGTGTTATATTATGATTTACCTTTATAATTTGATATGCCCCATGATAAAATGGAACATTATCAAGTTGAAAGTAATTCAAAGGATGCAAATTTAAATTACCAAGACAAGTAACATCTACTTGATAAGACCTCAAAGAAAATAGGTTATATAAATTAGCTTTTTTGTACATTGGCTTTGTACCACCTTTTGAATCAAAATAATCAACAAGACTAGTAATAAATTCGATAGAAGCTTTATGTTCAGTTTGATTCATCTTTATGGTCTTAAAGATGTTTTGATTTTGATCCGCATATCCAACCCTAAATACAACTAAATTATACTTATCTTTATCTTTAGGAATTTGATCAATATTCAAAGGAACCCTCTTTTTAAATCCTGTTGGTATATTACCTATGTCAGTATCTCTAAAATCAAATCCATCATTAACATAAAAAGATTTTTTACCAATGTCTAAAACTTTAGAGCTTTGATTTTTATTATATACACAAAAGAATGCTGCACCAGAATTTACATTTTCTACTGTAGTTTGAGGTTTCCACATTTCTAAACCTGCTCTAGGCGTTTTATAGTTTACAAAAGAAGGTAAAATAAAATTATTAAACCCTGATGCATCTGAAAGTTTAGATAAAAAATTTAACAAAGGCAAATCCCCTGTATTTGTTAAAGTTCTTAACATTTCAGGGTCAACAACAGCAATATGTCCTATTGGATTAAATGTCGAATCTACAAAATGAAATCTATCTATTAACTTAGAACCTGGAACATTACTTAAACCCCCTGAGCAAGAATTAAAAACTTTTCCATCTTTAGTACCAGCAAGCCACTTATCATATAAATTTTTAAAATATTTATATGCAGCTAATTTAGTGTCTTTATCTGTTATATAATACGGATCAGATCCAGTAGTAGTTGTAGTGGTATTTGTAGTTGTATTATTACTCTTGAGATAAAGTTTTTTAAATGTTGATAACCATTCTTTATAGTAAGATAAAGAAAATTCATTTGGAATTCCATCTCTATTTGTTTCAATTTCTATATTATAATTAGAATTAACAAAAAAATCAACAGGTTCAGTAAATTCTTTTAAAAGTAATTCATAATAATATTGAAATGCAGCAAAATTTTGAGAACCATTAATAGGATTATTTGCACCAACACTATAAAGATCCATAAAATTAAATAACGTATTCTCTAAACTTTTATCTTGATTAGTATAATCAGATATTAATAAATTTGGGTCTGGAGTATAAGAATTTACAACCCAATTTACATAAAAACTTATGAGTTTATCAATAAACTCTTGTGAAAATGCTGATAAATCAGGTAAATATCTTTCAGTATCCTTTCCTAATTGAGTTAATTGATTTGATAATTCATTTAATAATTGACGCTCTGATGTAGTATCAGGAATTGTTAATATATTATTTGTAACATTATCTACAACTTTATCAAAAATACCAACAAAAACATCTACACCAAAATCTTTTATATATTTTGCCCTCCAAAATTGAGCTGAAACCCAAGCCAATTGCATTTTAGTGATTTTATACATACCTCCATATGATAACATCTCATAAAAATCATAAGTTTCATCAATAGGAGTTGTTAATAAGAACAAGTATGCTCTTTCTGTAGTTGAAGCACTTTTATAATAAATGGTATCTAATATTGAATCAGTGTTTGTTGGTCTACTTAAAACCGTAGAAAAAGATGGAAATAAATTTAAACCAATTTTACTTCTTTTTATATTTGTAAATTTACTATTTGGATCTATAGATTTAACAAAATCAACTGCTGGATTAATTTGACCATCAAAAATTGAAAAATCATTTATCTTAGATGAAATGGTAAAACTAACAGGATCCTTCTGTAGTAAATCATTACTCGTTTCAGATTTATAGAATTTTCTTATGTTAGCTTTTACTTCATTAGTCCATAATAAATCTGTAATATCACCTTTAATCAGATAAGTATTTTTATCAATCTGCCTATGAATAGTTTTATGTTTATTAGGAATTAATATATCTTCTAAAGGTTTTTTTTGTGCTTCTATTTCATCATTTACATCTTTAATGAGATTACGTTTAGGTTGATTTTGTATGTTTTTTATTATTTTACTATCTGAAGCAAAACTAGGGTTTAAAGAAAGATTTTCCAATACTGTTCCTTTTGTATCAATTGAACTCCCTATTAAAATAGGTTCTTTCATAAAAAAAATAGCATCGATTGAATTAAAAAGATAAAAATCTTCTAAAGTTATATTATTTAAAAGATCTCTAACATATTTATCATTTGTATTATTATACGCAAAACATGCATCAAGTTTGGCTAAAAATAATATTGTATCATTATCAAAACCCATTTCATAATAAGCTGCAAAAAGACCATTCGATAAATCAGTATTATAAGCTCCAATAATCTTTTCAGATGAATTAAGCGTAATTGATGGATATTTATAAATGTAAGGATTACTAAACTCTTCAGTTGGTGTATCTGTAATTGGATCACCATTAGGTAAAAAATAAGCTCTACCTCTAGGCAAACTATGTTCTAAAGATAATGGCATCCAACCTCCTTCAGTAGGAGTTACACTTGTACTTGAATCATTTTTTTCTCTATCTTTAACATTTTTTCCTTCAGAAGTCACAGCAGAGTTCAAACTTAACCTAACAAGTTCAATTTCTGGGAAATAAGGGTTATCGTCTCCAACAATATCCCCAATCCAAACCTCTTCGCCTGTATTTGAATCAAAAACAGATGGAAATGGGAAAACTCTATTTTCATAGGTGATAGGAATATCTGTAACAGCACCTCTAATAGCACTTAGCCTTTGAGATTGAATAGAAGGACTATCTGCAGCAACTGCATAATCATGAACAACCTTCAAATACGCTTCAACATTTCCAAGAATGATTTCATATACATTTGAAATATTTAATTTTAAATTTAATTGAGTTTCTATATCGCTGTTTAATTCATCATTAACTTTCTTTTCAACATTACTTTTCTTTTTTGATAAATCACTTTTAATTTGAGAAATCTCTTTTCTGAATTTATGAAAATCAATTATATAAAATTTCTTAGTTGAATTATTTGGTAAATTTAACCTACTTCTAATAGCAGTAGTAGTAGTTAATGCATTATTATCAGATAATCCATCCTTTTTTACTTTATCAATTATAATATTAGTTGTACTATCATCTATAACATATGCAATTGTAGGCACAGAAATATTAAAATCATCAATTTTATATTCATTTCCATAAGGATATTTAGATGAATTCGTTTTGATAAAATCATTATATTCTTTTACATATTTTCCAAGGTCTTCAATTATAAATTTTAATGTTTCAAGTTTTTCTTCAGAAATTAATGCCACATCTCTAACAAAAAGTTGATCAGTACCATTTTTTAATTGCGGTATCGGAAGAGGTGTACCAAAAGAGGAAATATTTGCAACAGTCATAACTTCACCTATACTATTTGATAAAATTTCAATTCTATCAAGTAATAATGAATTTATAAATTTTAACTCTTCAAAAGTTTTACTATTCTTTTTATATTCTTCAGAAATACTTGTTAATTTTCCTAAACGAGTTACTAATTCTGATATTGAAATTACACCATGTCCCTTTAGAGCTTCTTGCCCAACATTCATATTAATAATAGTTATAACATGTTTCAACAATATATCATTAAAAAATGCAAAAGTGTAACCTTGAAATTCTGCAATAATTTTAAAATCCCCATTTTCACCATCTAATTCTAGTGACCATTTCATTAAATGTAAACAATAAGAAACAGCCTTTCCATAAAACCCTTTTACGGTTAATTTGAATAATGGATAAGGTAGAGAAAAAAATGAAGAAAAAGTAGAATTATTAGAAAGTATACCCTCATCATCAACCGTTTCATATCCATTAAAAAGCCCTGCACCTCTTACATCCACAAACTCTATTTTAATAATAGGATTAAATTCTTTTCCATATTCAATACTTATACTCTTAATACCAAATCCTTCTTCTTCTTTAGGATTACTACCACCTATATTAGTATAATCAGTTGTAAGATAATTAGAACCATTTTGTTTTTTAGAGGCAATAAAGCTTACACCTTTAGTTTCAAATACTTCATTAGTAACAGAACCATCCGTTTGAACAACAGACCTAGTTTTAGGTAAAGACCTAAAATCTACGTATATAAATAAGTCTTCATTACGTACATTCTGTTTATTGAGTCCATTTGGGTCAACAACCACTGTAAAAAAGTTATCATTTGAAATTGTTTCTATATCACCCATTTTTTTATTTAATTTAGCTTATAATTATCTAAATCCCAAATTTAGCATCAAATCTTACAATCTCATCTAAATAAGATTGTATAGATGTTTTGTAAGGATAAGGAATTATTACTAATTCTCCATCTGGAATATCGAATTCATCAGTACCATATTGTGCATTTGCCATCATTATAAGCCACCCTGCATCAGGAACACCATAATATCTTTGGCTCAATACATCTAACCTATGAGTACTTTTATTCCAAATAATACTTTTGTCACTACCCTTTACCCTAATTTTTATAAAAGGCATTATTTTCATCTCACTATTAGATGTGAATTTTTGATATCTATTTATACTATCCATAATTTATTTATCTTCTTAATATAGTTGATTCAACCCAAATTTGCCTATAAGCAGTCAAATATTCGTCAATTGTTTTAGTTATATCCACTTCAGTTAATTTATTAGGATCACTGACACTTACTTCAACATATTGCTTCATTGATTCTGCGAAATCAGTATATTGTCTAGCTGATGCAGGAATTTTAGGATTAAAAGGCTCACCTGTTTTTAATAATTTATTTAAATACTCTACATCATCTGGATTTTTTGAATTAAATCTTCTTGTATATAAATCTTTAGCTTGCTCATTTAATAAAGAAGTTTCTTCTTGTAAGTTTCCAATCATAGTATCTTTTATACTTTTTGAATCTTTAGGATCTAAACTTTCAAATAAAAATTTATTCTTTGTTTCAATTCCAATAGATGTCAATATTTTTTCAAAGGGAGTTAAAGGTACACCTGCATTAGCTTTATATTCTAATAACGAATTAATATCACCAGCTGTAGTGATTTTTTCTGTTGATACAATAGGTTCCGTTGAAGTTGGATTAACCAATCTACTTTCTAATCGAATTTTAGCCAATCTTTTCTGCTTTTGAGCTTCACTTAATTTTATTAGAGATGAAAGTTTTATACCATCGACAATTTTTGCTGCCTTGAGAGTACCATAAGTTGAATCGATATCTAATTTACCATCCTTATCAAATTTTTGTTCAAAAACTACACTATCAGCCCTTTTATCATAAACTTCAGTATTAGCATAAAAATTAAATGATAATGCATTTTGCAATCGGTTTATTGGAGCTGTCAATGACATTCCACCAAGTATTTTTATTGCTAAAGAAACATCTGCAACCATTGGTTGAACTCCTATACCTTCAGGATTTGTATCCCATGTAATAGTATCATTTGCATATTTTATACTTAAAGTTTCAATTATAATTTTCACATGAAAAAAATCACCAATTCTTAGGATACAAACAGGAGGTCTACCAAATGCAAGATTTTTAATATTATCTACACCATCCATTCCAATACTATCACCTTGTCTTGTACATTGATGTAAAAACGTAAGTCTGGAATTTAATCCTTGAGGTGTAATAGAATGAAATGCAGGGGTGAAATATTTTATTTTTTCACTTATTGTTTGATATGTAAAAGGTTGATCTGTTTCAAGATATTTGAAAAAATCACATTCAGTATAAACTAATTTTCTAAGGATCGCAGGGTCTATAACAGGTTCGTTAGGGTCTCCATTTGGATCCATATTGTCTTGAGTGTCATCAGGAATTAACTCTTCAGAAGTTTCAAGGTCTTCTATTGTGTCTTCTATAGTTGGCTCAACAATTGGTTCCTCTTCAGGTGTAATTGTACTTCCAGTAGGATTAAACGGTGGTATATTTGGTTCATTTGTATTTGGATCTACTATAGGAGGCACAACAACTTCATCCAAAACCTTAACAAAAATATCAACTCTTCTTGTTTTTTTACACGCTTCTTTATCGGATTCATCACAATCTTGACAAAAAGGAATACCTGCCAAACCATTTTTTTGCAATTCAGCATTTTGTTGTTTTAAGGCAACGTCTTCTAAGTCACCTTGACTTTCAACCACTATTTCTATACCAGTAGTGTCTTGATTAAGAGTTTTAAGGAGTTTAATTACATTTTGTTCAAACCAAGTTTTTACATTATTTGCTCTACCAGATGCTAAAGCTGTATTAGTACTTCCAACAGGTATTGCACCTGAAGCATTACCCATTATAGTTACTTTAGCTTTTTTAACTCCTTTTAATAACTTCAAAAATGAAGATTTCCATTCAAAATAAAATTTATTATTTAATCCAAGATTATTTCTATCTTTATAACCTATAGCTGAAATTGCAAGATTTTTACAAACATATTGATTAGAAACAAGTTTTCCTTCCTTATAAGTATAATTTATATTTACAGCAGTATTTGACCCTTGCAATTTATATTTTAAACCTGAAATATTTTCTATAGTATATTTATCACTAGAAAGAAATCCTAATTCATTTATTTTTGGTCCACCTTCATAACCGTAATTTTTTAATTGTAACGTTTTTAAAGACAAATTATTATCAACAGTATAGCTATCATCCTCTGAAGAATAATTATATGTTACTGGAGCAAGTGGTATAGTTTTTTCATCATTAGGAAAATATACACTCAAAAGAAGTGCGCCTAATGGTAAGTCTTTAGTGCCAGTTTTATCTTCAGTTTGTTGATTTTCCTTCTTTTTATCACTATTTTCTTCTAACTTTTTTTTATTTTCATCAACTTTCTTTTTTGTCTCTTCAGCCTTTTTTTGTTCAACCTCTTTTTTAGGTTTAACCTTAACAGGAACCTTCTTAAATCTTGGTAAATTATTATTTTGAATCTTTTTTATTTCATCTAATTCTTTCTGCGATAATTTTGTAAGCTCTTTATATCTTTTGATAGCTTCCTCTTGAACAAGCTTATCTCCTTTGAAATATCTTTCCCAGAATTGAGTTTTTTCTCCAACTAAAGTATGTATTACATCTGGATGGTCTACAAGAATTTGAAATGAAAGATTTCCACTTCTATCAGTATTAGTGTATGTATATATTTTTTCACCTCTACCTATGAAAGAATGGTCTTGCCAAGAAGCTGTAGAAGTTTCATCAAAACTTAAATTATATGGAGGAAACCACATAATACGACCTCTTGTACCTGTTAGTGGATCGCCAGGACCTTGCTCACATTCAGGTAAATCATCCATATAATCATTCCAAGCAAGATTCTCAAGAGAAAGCATATACCTCTTAATAACCTCATCTGAAACAAGACCGTTACTTCTATTAGCCTCCCTTATAGTCGGAGCATAATTAGGAATACCATTATCATTAAGAACAGTTCGTTTTTCACCATTATCCAAACCACGATGCCTCAAAGTTCTATCAAGCCTATTATAACCTCTTTGTTTAGTCCAAACTCTAAAATATTCACCCTGTTTAATTAGAGTACCATCATCATCAGTATAATCTCCAGAGGCAGTAGTTGCATCACCTCTTGAAATTATTTTCGGATCCCCATCAACAATTTCTATAAACTCTTTTTTACTTAAATCTAAAAATGCTTGCTGAGAATTTACTAATTCTTGAGTTTTGTATAATAATGATTTAGATTTAAATGGATTCTCTCTAGCAACCCATCCTACAGAATATGATTCATCAACAACTGAAGGTGTTAGATTAAATGCATCAGTTGTCCATACAAACCAAAACCCATCAGAAAATAATTGTTTTTCTGGAGTACCAAAACTTTTATCATTATTTTTATGTCTACTTATAACACCATATGGCTCATAATAACCATCAGGTGCAGGTATAATTAAATCTCCTTTAACAATAAAATCAGAATTATCTAAATTATTTATAGCTCCTTTAATAAAATTTGTGTACGTATTAGCTCTTATAGTTCTAGTTCTACCTTCAATTTCATTTTTGTAAATATTTAAGTCCACAAGGCTCAATAATTGCTTCTCTTGACCTTTTCCTGTATATTGCAGTATAAGTGCCACTTGGTCTTTATAAGTCAATTCTGAGCCAATATAACGAACATTTCCATCGGTAACAGTTCTAACTCTATTGTAATTAAAAACATCTTCTGGAAGATATGACAATGGGTTCTCAAGACTGCTTAACTTTGCAGCAAATTCTGCAGCTCTTGCAAGTCTATTTTTTGGATTTGTAATCTCATAATCCTCTCTTATTAAAGCATCGCCTTCCAATAAAGAAAGAACATTTTTATTTAGAATCCCAACAACTTTTCTTGAAACACCATCTTTAAATTGAGTTGTCAATGCTTGATATAATGCCTCACCACCTATAACACCTATTGGAGAATCTTCAAGATTCCATCGACCAATAAAAATATCGGCAAGTGTATTTCCACGTTGTTCAAGATTTGAAAGAATTGTTCCAATATAATCACCATACGTTCCATCGTAACTTTGCACTCCAACTGCATCAAGAACTTCCAGTGGGATATATTCTAAATTTGAATATTTGTTATATACAGTTCTTGAAAGATAGATGTCTTCACTTATCTCATCAATTCCAGGCATATCAATAACTGAAACATCAATTCGTTCAACTTCTGCTTCGCTGTAAGTATCTTGAGGAAATATATTATAATCTTTTGAATCTCTTAAAGCTATATCACCAACTTCTGAAACAGATGGAGATTCAGTATTAACATCATCACTATAGTCTTGTATAGCAGTTGTACCATAATCATCTAAATAAGATGAAAATCCATTTTCTGTGACATCATCAGTCCCATTAAGATTCTTTGGTTTTAATCGAAATCTTTCATTTTCACCTATTAAAGATAATAATGTTGCCATATTTTATTTTATTATAATTATTAACATTTATATTTTATTATCCCCCACCACCAGGTGATCTAAAAGTACCCAGCGAAAGCTTCTTAACTAATTCTACAATCTGTTCTTCAGTTAATGGTACTTTTGACCCATCAGCATTTATCAACATTATTTCACCTTTAACTTCTAAATATTGTTTATTATCAACAGTTTTTGGTTTTTCACCTTCATTAGGTATCATATTTCTTATATAATCACTTCCAAATTCACTGAGACCTGGTATTGGTTTATATTTTTCTTCAGTGCCTTTCATAATAGGATCTATAATATTATTCCAATTAAAATCTTTAAATACATCAACAATTTTATAGTTATTCTTTTTCATCCAATCTGAAAATGAATCCATTTGCATTGTTGAAGTATCAATTAAGTTTGGATTTATATTAAAAGGTGCCAATATAGGTCCGATTATTGTTTTTACAATTTCATTAGCAGCCTCAAACAATCCCTTTTTAAGTGAAAATATCATATAATCTACACCATAGAAAAACCCTGCCATAATATATTGACCAGCATTCCATAATGCATTTCCAAGAACTTTGCCTACTTCATAAATAGCACCTTTAAACATATCCCAAAATGTTGTTAGTGTGCCTAATAGATTATCTTTAATTCCTCCTAAAGCACCTAATAAATCACTTTGAGCTAGTGGATCTAAAACTTTATCAGCATTTTCATAAGCCTTTTTAGACATATCTGAAAAAGCTTCTGTATAATATTTTAAATAACCACTTGCAGTATCAGCAATTTCCCTTAACTTAGGCATCAGTTCTTTATAATAATCTCCAGCTCCTGATAATGCAGACCTTTTTAATTCATGAATTAAAGTTTGTATAACAGCACCTAAGTCCATATTAGACCTAACAATTTCCTTAAAGGTGTCTTTTTCATCACCTTCAGGAGATATAGATAACTTAGCATTAATATCTTCTTCAGTTAAATCTTGAACTTTTTTCTCTATACCATCAATTGTTACAACCCAATCACCAAAAGCATTTTTACCTTTAACAGCACCAGCAACCTTTTTAGTCATTTTCTCAAATTCCGCTGGAGTTGATTTTAAACTTAAATCCAACTGCTTACTGATATCCATTTCTTTAGCCATTGTTTTACCAAGCTTGGTTATCTCTTGAATATCAAAAGGTAATTCCTTAGCCAGTTCTCTAAACTGTAACATAGCTGCTTTATCAAACATAACTTCTCCCTCAGAATTTATTGTTGCCATCTGAGCAGCAGCTTTTGCCACATCAGTTGTCAATCCTTCAATATCACCACTTAATGCTTTGTCCATAAGACTAAAAACATCTCCCATTTGTGCGATTGGTCCACCCATTATCTGAAGTTTTTGCGCCATTTCAACAGTACCTTCAATACCACCATCTAATATCTTATCAATCGTAGCAAAGGCACCTTTCATATCATTATTCAAGCTTGCAGCTTTTAATGCCATATGCTCAAATGCCTTAGTCCCCCCTTTGAAATAATATTTATCAACAGCACTTAAATTCTCCTTAATAAGCTTTACAGCTCTCGAAGGTAAAACACCATATTTATTTGATTCAAGTGTCAACTTTTTCATTCGAGCAGTTGTGGTTTCTATTGAAAGACCTAAATCTTTATAAGAAGTCACAATCGCAAGAGATTCTTTACCGAAAACTTCTGCCATTTGAGACATTTCAACTATCTCTTGTTTAGAAAGCAACATGACACGTCCATAATCATCCATAAATTGCTTGATATTTTCAGCAATCTCTTTTGCCTCAACACCCATATTACCTAATTCAACAAAAGCTTCTTTAAATTGACCCTTCATAGCTTCGCTTATATTTCCAGCGACACCTAACTGCACATTAACTTTACTCATTTCAGTATAAACATCATTCCAATATTTGATCGCACCCATTGGTGTAAAATCTTCTCGACCTACTTTAATATCTTTATCTAGTTTACCTAGGAATGTTTCCACTGGTGCAAGAGCAGCTGAAACAGCATCCATCATTACACCTTGAGCTCCAAATACTGCAGCTGTTGGAGCTTCTGCTTTAGCTAATCCATATAAAAAGGATCCTATACCTTTCAGTAAAGCAACAATATCTATAGTTGGCATATCAAATTATTATTTATTATAAATATAATGGGAGGCTTTTTTTTAAAAGCCCCCCAAATATTATTATTTTTTATTTTTTTCCAATTCTTTTTGAATTTCCTCTTGAATTGAAATTAATTCCTCATAATAAAACTTTTTTTCCCACAATGGCATTTTCATAACATCGCCCCAGGAAAACCTACCTTTATGTACGAGGTACAATCTTTGCATAAGATAATGTTTTGTTACATTGGGGTTATAAATCGGGGAAAAAGAATTCAGCGGTGATAGGCATATCTGTACGAAATGTTCCACCGCTTGGAGCGGATACCTCAATATTAAAATTCAAAATAGGCATACATTCATCCATAAATTTAACAAGTTTTCTACTATCACCAATTTGCATATTTTTGATGAAATTTCTTTTTTCAAAAACATCAGTTATACCTTCAATAGAAACAATTTGTTGTTCTAATTTTAAAAGTCTGTTAAAAGGTTCTGCATTTTTTCTTAACTCTTGTTCCTTTTTAGTTTTATTTCTTATTGCAGCTTCATCTTCACCTGTTGAAAGTCGAAATTTGACAATCCTTTCAGCTTTAGGTAATTTATATTCAAATAAACCATCTTGACCTGGTAGTGCTACAGATTCCTTTAATTCTAAAGCAAGTAAATCAACTTCGTGATCAAATGGTATATTTGTCTTAGGATCTATCACACTAATCCTATACATTCTTTCCATAGTAGATCTAAGATATAAAAAAATAGACAATCTATCACCTGTTGTAAATTTTTCAATAGGATAAGGAGTCTGCACCTTTCTCTTCAAAAGAACATCTATCATCTCCCCAGATTCAAATAAAGCAGGATTCAAAAGAATATTTTCATCTTCTGTAACCAAATCGTACACTTTCACAGATGTCAAACGATCACCATTTTCATTTATTGGAGGATAAAAAAGTCCTTTTGAGGGTAAATGAAAAATTTCCGATTGAGGTTCGTAGGTATTGTAGTTAACCTGTTGCATTTGTTGCGTCATAACATTTTTTTCAATTTCCATAATTTTATTTATAATATATAGCAAGTCAAATAAAAAATAAAAAAAAAGGATGGAATTTTAAAATTCCATCCCAAAAATAATTTTTTATTATAAAATTAACCAAATAAGTGAACGCAATATTGAGGTTGCATTGTAAAAGATAATTCTCTAACGTCACCGTTATCATAATCAAAAGAACCAAATGACACAGAATCAACAACAATTGTATTTTTTAACAACCATTCTTCAGTAGCAACCCCTGTAGGATCAAGTGATTGAAGGATGATATCTTTTGCCATACCTACATTATAACCCATACGACCTGTAACAGATTCGGCATGCAAACGAACCCATTCCATCAAAGCTTCGGATTGTGAAGGTGCTATAAAATCTCTAATCGTACACTCCATGCTTTCCCAAGAGTATTGTGAAATATAATAAGTCTTTGTATTCAAGAAAGACATATCCTTTTTTACTAAATTTATTTTTGGTGTACCAACAGTTTTTACAGCCCAAGTTTGGATTCCGATATCATCAGGAAACAATAATACCCACCTATTTTGTGTTTTCGGTTCGTATTTTAAAGGAGCATTTAATAATAGATTAGCCATAGTATTTCTTATTTTATTTTATTTTTAAATAAATATCATTTATATATATTTTTTTTATCCAATTTCCCAATAATTTCCACTTTCGTCAATCCAACATTCTTCAGAAAAAGTTAACCAGCAATTTGGAATAACTGATTCTTCAAAAGGATTACAGGTTATTGCACAAGAAAAATCTATAGGTTGAATGTTATTACATTTCTTCACGCTATTTGCTGTAACTTGTTCTCCTGCAACTACATCAAAATAAATTGTAGATATAAAAACTTCACCATTAGGTAAAAGTTGATTTATCGTAATTTTTCTAATGTTGTCACAATTAACCATCTTAAGAAGGATTACAAACTACTGCGCAAGAGAAGTTTAATGATTGCACATTATTACATTTTGAAACTTGATTAGCTGTCAATTGATCACCAGAATCAATATCAAAATAAATAATTGATGTCAACACTTCTCCATTTGGAAGTATTTGGTTTATTGTAATTTTTCTTACTTTAGTGCAATCTATCATCGGTTGTATCTGCTTTTAGTTTGGTATTGTTTTCTTTTATCTTCTTCATATTTTAAATCTTTATACACTTTATTCATAATATAAATTACAGCCCCATTGACATTTTGTGCTACTACATCACTTGTAAATAACGTATAAACTATATCTGATACATCAGATGGTAAATCTTCAAAATATAAATCTTTAGCATTTTCCATTAGATGTTTTAAAACAGCTTTTGTAATTGGAATTGAAATATCTTGAATGTTACTTCGTATATTAACACCTCTTTCACCGAAAAATGCAGCAATTTTATTATGTTCCATTTCGAAAAATGCGTCATTTATTTTACCTCTTAAACTCTTTTTTAAACTCGGTAAATATTTCATTATTTCTTTTACCAATTTATATTTATCTCGAACTTTTCTCTTTACGAATAAATCTTTAAACGCATCACCTGTATTTTGAAAACTTGCACCAATACTTCTTCCAACACTTCTCAAACCTCTATTTATACCTAAAACTTCAGATAAGAAAAGATTCTTAAAATCACCATCACTAGCTATAGTATCAACTTTATTAGTAATATCAGATCCTGCTATACTAATAAATTCATTCATAACAGCCCCACTTTCCAATGCTTTAGCTAATCCAGTATAAATTGAAGTATCTAAAGCATAGTTACCTGTAGAAACTTTTTTCATAAATGGAGTTATTTGCCTTATTCTACTCCATATAGAATCTTTACCAAATGCTTTTTGTAAGAAATAATTAAGCATTGGAGTTCCAATTAAAGCTAAAATATTATTTGTATAAGCAGTATTAGATGGCGTACCTAAATATTTAGAAACTATAGCCAAAATTGAAATTTTTTCACGTCTAACCTTTTTTCTTAAATCTTTTTCTAAATAGTCTCTAAATCCACCATCAAATAATTGAACTATTGATTGAATAGCAGTTTCTTCAGAATCTATTAATTCTTGTTTAGTTTTGCCTTGTCTGAAGCTAGAAAAATCTGATTGGATGGCATCGGTGAAACCACTTAAAGCAAACACTGCTTCATCTAAACTAGCTTTTCTTAATTCTAACAATATATATTTTTTTAATTCCATAAGATTATATTTTATTTTTTAACTTGTAACTGAAACACCTGCAGGA
>Ga0209550_10003231_pt1 | contig 15521 bp, 10 predicted proteins | sample LauGreSuBDMM15SN_2_FD_187567 | JGI IMG/M metagenome (GOLD analysis project Ga0209550, IMG submission 187567) | Freshwater lake microbial communities from Lake Michigan, USA - Su13.BD.MM15.SN (SPAdes) (version 5) | ecosystem: Environmental > Aquatic > Freshwater > Lake | place: Lake Michigan...
GCGACACTCCACACAACAAATCTGAAATCATGACCGATTGGCCGTTCCGGCGTCGGACCGGGAGCCGACCGGTTGATGGGGCGCGTCAGGGCACACGCGGTCGGCTCAGCTCCTCCGTGGCTCGCGCACGACGCGAAGCTGGTTCAGCCGGCGTGCTCTACCTGCCGTTTGAGTAGACGACCAGCGAAGTGCCGAGTATCGCCTTGGCGGATACGCTGTTCGATAGGTTGCCCGGAGCCGTAGGCAGCCGTTCGCAGCTGAAGACACGAGCAGGGTAGCTGACTTGCGACATCGCGCCCGGGTAGCCCCATTTCATGGGAGTTGGTTGACGAATCGTCCGAGGGTAGCGGCTCTGCGGCAGCGGCGTCGGCACGAGATTCCGAAAGAGGTAGTGCTTCCAAGGTCGCAGGGCGCCGTTACCGCCAAAGGGAGTATTCGCATCATGACGGATTGCGTCAAATCCGCTAAAGGGCGTCATGACGTCGCGGATGGCGCCGTGGCTCTTCTGGCTCTTAAAGGGAAAGCCACTCATGGTGAGCGAGTCACTGTCCGGTCCAAGCTGCCTGCTGGCGCTGCGCCGCAGCTTTGTCATCAACAGACGGTCACCTTGTGTCACGAGGGTCGCCTCGTTGGCCTCCATCGCGTCGTCTTCGTCGATGGACTCGGGCTGATAGGTTTGCTGCCGCTTGCCGCGTCCAGGATCCCGTCCCGGCGTCAACGCGTCCTGCCGCAGCGTAGGCAACAGCGGCAGTTCCGGCTGCAGTGGATGCAGTGGCGGCATGCCACCCTCTTCGGCCTCTTCGAGGAGGTTGCGGACCCGCTCCAGCTGCGTCATCAGGTGTGCCCTACGGTCCTTCAGGAGGTCGCGGTGGTTCTCCGCCCGACTCGAGATCGACGGCAGGCTGCTGAACGAGAGGCGACTCGCGGAGGAGAGGTTATCAGCCATGCCCGATGCGGATTCGCAAGTTTACGGAAACGTAACGGTTCGCGATGGGCGCCTCATCGGTTTCGTGATTCAGAAGTCAAGGCTCGCAGACAAGACATGATATGTCTTGACCTAAAAGAGTTCCCTTTTCGGCTAAGGTACCGGTACGAACGATTACCGCATTGACGAAGGACTGTGACGAAGGGCGAAGATGCGATGAAGACCTTGGAACCGATGAAGACCTTGGAACCGATGAAGACCTTGGAACCGGAGAGGGTAGTTAATATGCTGCGAAAGAGCTCCAACACGTATCACAGCGGCATCAATCCGGCGACAGAGGAGCTGCGTTCCGTCGTCGCGCGCAACGTCTCGATCGGCGTCGAGCCGACTTATACGACCAATTCGCATACGGTGCTCACGGACCGTGTGCTGATTGCCATGGTCGGTCTGCCTGCGCGTGGCAAGAGCTACATCTCGAAGGCGATCGTGCGCTACCTGCAATTTATCGGCTGCCCTGCGCGCCTCTTCAACGCGGGCAACAAGCGGCGGCAGGAGGGCGCGTCGGGCGTGGGCGCCGGCTTTTTCGACGCATCCAACATGGACGCAAAGGCGCAGCGCGAGCGCATGGCCATGGACACCCTTGACGAGGCGCTAGAATGGATCCGAGGCGTGACCTCGCCCGAAGCGGGCTGCGCGTGCGGCATCTTCGACGCGACGAACACCACCATCGCGAGAAGAGAGAAGGTGCGCCAACGGCTGCGGCGTGAGCACCCGCCAGTCAGACTCATCTTTCTCGAGCTGGTCTGCCGCGACGACGCGATTCTGCAGGACAACTACCGCATGAAGCTGTCGAATGACGACTACAAAGGCACCGATCCCGAGGCGGCACTTCGTGACTTCCAGGAGCGTGTTCGCCAGTACGAGCGGGTGTATGAGCCCGTCGACGACGCCGTCGACTGCCGTCCGCTCACAGAGGCGCCCGCCGAGGCGAAGGCAGCGGGAGTGGCGGCGGACGTGGAGGCGGACGTGGAGGCGGGAGTGGAGACGGGCGTGGAGGCGGGAGTGGAGGCGGCGGCGGGAGCGGCGGCGGGAGCGGCGGCGCTGCTGCCGGGTTGCATCCAGATGATCGACGCAGGCCGTAAGCTGATCGTGACCCAATGTGAGGGTTTCGTCGTGAACGAGTTACTCTCCCTCCTCCATTCCATCCACCTCGGCCGTCGTTGCATCTGGATCACGCTCGTCGGAGAGACCTCGAACGATCTGCAGGGGGTGCTTGGTGGAGACTCGTCGCTCTCGACGGATGGTCTAGAATACGCTCGTGCGGTGCGCGAGCACGTGCTTGCACGCGAGCGCTCCGACGACCTGCGCGACGCCGCCGGCCAGCCACCCGCCCCGGCGATGGTGCTCACCGGCACCCTACGGCGCAACGTGCAAATGGCCGAGGTCATCTGCGCGGATGAGGATGAGCTGCCCTTCATTCTGCGGCAGAAGACTTCGCCGCTTTCTCGATCAGGTCTCGGAGGCTCAAGGGAGGATCTCGATCGGTTCGGCGATCACTTCCGAGGGCCCGAACGAGACACGTCCACCGCATCGCCTTCGTCGCCGCCGCGGTCGCCTCCGCCGGCGAGCGATGCGCAGCTGGCCGCCGCGTCTGTCGTGCCATCCGCCACCGCCCCGCCCGAAGGGCGCCGTCGCAGGCGCATCTCGCTGCAGCTGCACCGCCTCAATGAGCTCTGCGCTGGCAAGCTCGACTCGCTCACCTACGAGCAGATGCGCCAGCTGTACGCGGCCGAGTACCAGGCACGGGAGACAGACAAGCTGAACTACCGGTACCCGGGCCCGGGCGGCGAGTCATACATGGACCTTATTCTTCGCCTCGAGTCGATCATCCTGTCAATTGAGCAGACGCGCGGGAATGTGATCATCCCATGCGACCGTGCCGTGTGCCGCGTGCTGCTCTGCTACTTTTCGGGAGGCGTCGAGCTCCATAAGCTGCCGTACCTTGAGGTGGGGCCGGGCGTCATCGAGCTGCGCCGCTCGCACTCAGGCTTCTCGACCATGCATACCCCCATCTCTTCGGGGCGCACCACTCGGGCAGCCGGACCAGGCACCGGTGGAGCGGCTGAGTTGCAGTGGTCCAATCGGCTCTCGTCGTCGTCCATCCCCGTGCCGCCGCCGAGCTTACGTACGCTCAATGAGTGATTCCTTATGCATAGCAATCCGAACACGGCTCTCGTGTCCAGCTATAAGACTTCCCACGACAGATAGCACCACGTACCTTGAAGGTTAACCTTGATGATAGGTCTTCCGTACACGACAGTAGAGGCATCTCAAACTCAGGGTGCACCGGGTACGACGCGCGACGGTACAGTCGCGGCTCCTTAGTCCAGCGTGCCGACTAAGCCTAAAAATTTCAAGACACTTACACTAAGACACACTTCTACTCACTTCTCACTCGTGACACTAACCGCTATAGAGTGTCCGGTCTCTAGGGGCCGGCTAAGGAACCACGCGCCTCGGGCACGTTCTTATCGAGAACCCTTTACCCGGGTATAAAGAAGTTCTTCAACTTTTCCAGATAAACCCCAGCTCACGGCCTCAGCTTCGGCTGCCCCAGTACGTACCACTACACATGAAATACTGAAAGACTGACTGGAGACTGGCTGAACGCATTCCCTAGTGCCTACACTCCGAGCATGCCCCCCGCACCGACCGCTCCCCGCGCTGATGAGAAGGCAATGAGAAGTGAGAGAACAATATGGAGATGTTTGGTAACCTCAAGCAGGTTAAACTGGGGTGGGTGAGGCTTCGCATGATCGCATCCCACCGTGCTGCCTACAGCTGAGAGGTGCCCCGACGCCTCAGGTTCGGTCTTCGCGGATCGCGCTGGTACTGAGCACGCTCGGGGTCGACGAAGCTGCAGGCCGTGGCTGCCGCTCAACTTTTTCACAAAGTAAAGGTCGGGTGTGGGCGAGCACATTTTCATCCTTCGCTCAGGCTCCGGCACTCCGCCCATTCTGCGAGAGTGATCATCCAGTGATCCAGACTCCTTCCGGCGGTGTGTCCCGGCCCCCCGGTCAACCGGCTGTGTCGTGCGCGACAAAACTTTACAAAACGCCGTCGGCTGTGTCTCGCAGCTGTGGAAACCCGTTTAATTACGAGGAAGCCTAATTTTGGAGTATTGATCGGAAATTACGAATGGCGTTCATCTTCGCCTGCATTGCGGCCGTCGCCTTCTCAAACACTCAAAGCGGGAAGACCCCCATGAAAAGCATCGTGGCATCGCCCCGAGCACTATCTCTTGACATGGGACTGTTGGCAAAGCTGCGAGGCTTTGGCCGTGAGAAGCGCGAGGTGGCCGAGTTGGTGGAGCAGATTGCAGTCGGGGCTCAGCTCCCGGTTGTAGACACCGAGATCTGCAGCGCCGATGGAAGCTACCGCGTCGCCTCTCTACCTGAGATACTTGGCGTCGGCGGCATCAACGGCACGTCTCTCCTAATCGGAATGCCAGGCGCCTTCACGCCGACATGCACAAAAGAGCACCTTCCAGACATCATGACCAATATTGACTCGCTCACATCGTCGGGCGTCGATCGCGTCGCAGTCATGACGACAAACGATCGGTTTGTGAACATGGCGTGGCGCCAGGCCCTGGAGGCGACGCGCCCCTCCACACGCGCTCAGTATGAGAAGCTCGTCTTCCTCTCTGACGCCGACGGCGACGCCGTGAAGGCGCTCGGCCTCGCGGAGGACATGGGCTATGGTTACGGCGTGCGCTCGAAGAGGTTCGCCATGATCATCCAGAACGGAGTCGTGAAGCACGTCTCAGTCGACGAGGGGGTAGACTCGTTTAAGGAGTGCTCGGCTGCCCAGACTCTCAAGGTGGTAAAGAAGCTGGTTAAGAAAGAGAAGCCGGCCGCCGAGGGTGGCTTGTCGACGATCATCGAGGCTGGCAACTCTGCTCAGGCAGCGGGCGGTGCCCTGATCATCGCCGCTCTTGCCTTTACCCTCAACGGCGGCGCCAACCCAGCCATGCTCTCCGACTCCAAGCCTGCCTCTTACAGCCCGGCACCAATCGTGAAGAAGAAAATGGAGCAGAAGGCACCGGCTAAGGCACCTATCGCCAACAAGATGATGGAGCAAAAAGCACCGGTAAAGGCACCCACCGCCAATAACATGGTGCAAAAGGCACCGGTAAAGGCACCCACCGCCAAGGATTAGGCCATATTAGTGCCGCGTCGGCCGCTCGGCCCGTAAGTCGGCCCGGGACGCGTGGCAACTCCCGAGCAAGGTTCCTGCGCACGCAGCACCAGGGGAAGAGTGTGTGGCGAGCATGCAACTTTTTGTAACTTTGGGGGGCATTGCATGCACATCTCTCACTCCCCAACGACCGGTCATATGACATATCCAGAGAGGACGCCTTCCGCGGTTTTGAATGCGTGCGAGTTGTGTGAAGCTGGCAGAGACTCCGGTTTGTCACATTGGCCAAATATCCTTCGATGGCTTCGGCCACCAACTTGAGAGCAAGATGATGTGCATAGCTGCCGCCATGCACCTTGGCCTCCGTTACGTGCACGTTCCATTCCAAGGCAAGGCGCATGGTGAAAGTGCTGAGGAACCAGAGAACCTCATGGGTTTCAGCCTTGCGTACCCATCGTTCAACCGTTCGAGCCAACATCAAGTGCGGCGGAAGCCAAGCAGTGCGGCCACGTGGCCCTTTGCCAGACCTTGCCGGTACTGCTTGAATCGTGCAAATTTGACTTCGACATGCGCGAGCACGCACTACGCTCCGAGTTGGCTGCGGAAAGTCGAGACCAATGCGAGCTTCCGCCAGGCAGTGTGCTGCGCAGACAGTCGTGGCCGAACGCCCGTGTTCACCGCGGACAATTGCTACGACTTTTTCAGCTGCCATTCAGATTGGCCGCAGCTGTGGCTACAACGTGCGAGACCAGCCATACGCCAGCTCTACTCCGCGGTCATGAAACCGTCAGAAAGCTGGCATACACACGCTCTGCAGCAGGCGTGGGGGGCCAAGGTTGCCATCCATGTGCGGTTAGGCGACGTGGCCGAGCGAGCCCTGCCAGTCGGCTACTACGTAAGGGCCGTAAAGGCCCTCCGAGTCGAGTTACTCCGCACCGTGCCGGTGGGCGGTGGTGCCGGTGGCGCGCCTTTCTTCCGCGTGCAGAGCAACGGTCGCCTCGAGGATGTGGCGCTGATGAGCCGAGAGGGCTTGAATGGCTCGGACGTAGTCTTTGATCTCTCTCGGTACAGCAACGTCGCGGCTGAGGATCGCACCAGCCTCAGCGTCGCCTACCACCGGCTCGTCTCCGCAGACGCCCTGGTGATGTCGCGCTCCGCCTTGTCGATGGCGGCGGCCCTCATCTCACGAGGCCTCGTGCTGTTTCCGCGCTGCTGGCAAGAGTATCGCCGTCCACTGCCAGAGTGGCGGATGTGGGATTGCTGTGAGAAAGCGGATGAGCTGCCCAAGGGCGGGAACTGCTTTTCGGAAGGCAGGCGCAAGCGATGGAAGGAGACGCACAAAAAACACGGAGCAGTCTTCATGGGGTGAACGGCTGCGTGCGTGTGCCGTGAGGGCTCAGAGGGCTGTCACCGAGACACCGAAGGTGTTCGGTTGATATGTGATTTTACATTTTTATGCGATGAGGATTGATGGATCGTGGAGATCGGACGGGATTCATCGCGTCGGGTTGCGCTTGATATAGGGACGGTCCGCGCGTCCAGCGTTTCGCGTGGCATCTCTCTCAGTCGCCGATGCTTGGAACCCGCGGTGAGGATCGCCCGAATCGACGTCGACATCAACGGCCTATAAAGACTTGACCGAGGCACGATTATTTCGAATTTCCTATTACAGACCCAAAACCTGTCGCACGTGTTCGAGCTGAGCTGTCAGTGGCGGCCAAATCGGAAATCCGCGCCCATCTCCACTTCTGCAAGACGATCACCGTCATCGTCTCATCACTCATGCGCGGCTGCAAAACCCACAAGCCTTCGCACACTGCTCCCTCATGTACTCCGCGTTGCGCGCGCACTCGCCCGCCTTCGCCCACGCGGCACACTTGTCGGGCAACGCGTCCTCGCACTTGCGCAAAAACGGGCGGAGCTGCGGTGGCAGCGCGTCGGGCGTTGATGCGAGGCGGCGTTCGAGCGGCGGCGTGGCCTCGAGTTGCGCGGCGAGGCTCGCGCTGTGGATCAGGTGATCAATTTCGTCCATGCGCTGCCCTTCCGCCACGGTCGCCGTCCCAAAAAGGAAGGTGCCCTCGTGCACCGCGCTCGCAAGGCGCGCGAAACACGAGCCATTCGAGTCGAGATGTGCTGGTTCGAGGCCAGAGAGTAGCGACGCCCACATCTTCGTCTCCCATAAATGGACCGCGTGTTGGCCGCTCATGAGGCAGCGCGGCGTGCGGTACAGCTGTGCGACCCCCCAGGGATTCCATGGAGGCCAGTAGAAGGCCGTGTAGTCGAGCGTGCGCACTAAATCGGGTCGCGAGATGGCAAACTCCATGGGCAGTCGGACTGAGAAGCCATTCCAGACGGCGTCCGAGAAGGTGTGGTACCGCTGGTACCATTCGCCGAGGATGGAGGCGTTCGGGCGTGCGAGCATCATCGCGTTGCCCGCGCCAATCGTGCCGTCTACGCCTTCATGAGCCAGCACAAGCTCGTGTGCCGAGTGGAGCAGATCATCGAGTGGACGCAACAGTACGACGTCGAGGTCGAGGTAGACACCCCCATGCTGCTGGAGGACCTCGAGGCGGAGTACGTCGGCCTGGTGCGCAAACTTGCGCACGCGCTGACCGAAGATGCTCGTGGGCGGCTGCACGCGCCGCAACGCGAGCAGCTGTTTGGTGCGCTCCCACCACACCCCACGTGGCTCGTGGGCGTGGTGGAAGAAGGCGATCGAAGGGCGCACAAAGTGGAGGGCGGCCTTGAGGACGAGGTGGTGCACGAGCCCAAAGGGCTTGCCGCCAAAGTCGGACGAGAGCCCGAAGATCACGTGCACCACGCGCGGGATCGGCGCCGCCGCTACCGCCGCTGGCGTGTCCGCGAGAGGTACACCTGCCGAGTCTGGCGCGCCGCCTTCGCCCTCGAGCACGTTGAACGCCACGTCGTCCGCGAGGAGCGTGGCCTGACCGCGTACGCATGCAAAGGTCACCACGGCCCACGCCGACGTCGAGCCGACGGGCGGCGTGCAGCTCACGCGCATGCGCTCCCACGCCGCCGGCAGCTCAAAGCGCTGCACGGAGCAGCTACCGAGCGCCTCGTCGGCGTCCTCAAAGTGCAGCTCGAGACGCGCTTCGAGCGACGCAGACGGCGACATCCAGCTATCCGAGCCGGCACGCACCCACGCGTCCAGCGCGACCGGCCCACCTGGAAGCGGAGCGTTGAGCCGCTGCTTTAGCCGCACGGAGGTCCAGTCGTCGGGCGAGCATCGCAGTGCGGCCGCGTGCGTCGAGGAGCCGTCGCGACCGTCCACACGCTCGATATATGATTCGGCGCAGCGCGACTGCCCGCACAGCTTCTCCCAGCCGCGCAGGCCGCCGGCCGCGTCCTCGAAGCCCGCGTTTGCAAGGTACGCCGACAACCCCGACATGGGCCGAAATGCGCTTAAAACGACGCGTTGCGGAAAGTGCCCCGAAAGCGCCATGACGGGACGGCTTTTCAATCGTCGTCGAGGGCGCAAGCGCTCCTAAAAAATTTTAGCGTCTGGAGGCGCTCCGTCGTGACTCTGGCCGGCCAGGTGAACGACAGAGTCCACCCCTGTCATCTCAGCAACACACCTCACGAACTGCGTACAGTACCGGCACGCAAGGCGAGACTTTCACGACTTACAGCTTGATTTTGAAGACTTTCGGAGTTGCGGGCTTGCTTGACTGCGCGCCGGCCGCACTAGCTGCCGTTGGCACGGAGAGGCCAGGCAGCAAACATTGCTCGCCGTTGAGGTGAAGCGTCTCATCGAAAATTGCATCACTAATGCTGGTGCCGTCGACAACGTCGATCGCCGTTGGCTTCGGCAGCGAAATCGACAGCACGTTGGAGCCGTCGCGCGCTTCCACGTCCCACTCTAATCCAGCGGCAAGCACAATTTGAGCGAAACGACCGAACAAGATTGGTGGTACCGGGTTTTCGTCCTCGATGACCGCCTCGCCATTCCACACGCCGTCCTCATAGAAGGCGTCATAGCTCGCATCTTGCCAGGCGCACAGGAATCCCTCCCCAACTTCGCACCGCACGTTCGCCGGTTTCACCTCTGGAGCGAGGACCAGCTCAAGGTGTATTGAAGTGGTCTGATGCTTCCATGAGCCCCACGACTGCGCGCCGCTACCGATGAGTGACATTGCGCGAGCGAGCGGCATGAGCGCCACGACCAGCAACGAGACACTCATGAAAGGCTTGGACTGTCGAGGCAAATATGCGCCGGTGGTGTGCTTGGGGAAGAACCACAGGGTATGGGCAGGGCGCGGCGTCGGCACCGAAGCCCGATGTTCGGGAAACATGATCAGAATTCTAACGTCAGACCAAGACTTAAAAGAGGGGAGCGCATACTCAGGAATAGTGATTCAGGACCTTTTACCTCACATAAGCGTGACAGATCACGCTCGAGATTGCAATCACGCGTCGCAACATGCGAACACGCTTGATGCTTTTCGCGACCTTGACCCTGATGGCGCTGAGTGCGTCGTCTAACATCGCGATCGCCAAGCATCGAAGAAAGTTCGATCAATCAGCTCCAGATACGCTGCAGTACGGCCAAGGCAGTGAATTTTCTTTCCGCCGCTTCCAATCTCAGGCCGCTATGAAACGAGCCTTCGAGCGAGTCCGTTCGAGCTCGAGCTTTCGCTGGCACCAAGGCAGTGATGGACGCCACGGTTACATATGCTCGACGAAACTAGGTGGTGATTGGGTACTGGCGGAGAGCGAGCAGATTGCGCCTTCGTGCACATGCGAGGAGGTACTGATGGCCTATCTGAGTGGCATTCTGCAGCTCAAGTGGAATGCCGACAAGGTATCGACCATTCGGGTCACGCGCAGGAAGAGCGACTCGGACGTCTACTACCGGCAGGACCTGACGCTGCGTTCGCAGCGCGTCATCACATCCTCGACCGGCGAGATGCGCTACTCCCAGAAGATCATCGTTGACAAGGTCGGGCGAAACTGCTTTTGTGCGCTCGTGACCCTCGACCCGGAGCAACCGAGCACGGCGAAGAAGCCGTTCAACACGCTCACCGTCTACGTGGGCCTCGAGCAGCGCGCAAATGATGTCAACATCTACGCCGCCGGCGTCATGGAGGTGAACCGCAAGGTCGTACCTAATTTAGTCATCTTTGACGCGAGCGGCATTGCAGGCGACATGGCGGGAAAGGGCACGCTGTGGCTGTCGGGCCACTTTATGGAGAGGAAGAGGGCGGCCGCGGCGGCCGCTTCCCAGCGCGCGACAGACCATGCGGAGAAAGTTGGTGCGGGGCTCGCGCAGGCTACGAGGGCCGTGCAGCATCGCCTGTCGCATATGTGGGACTCCTTGAGGCTATTTTGGAGCACGGAGCAGTCTGTGTAGGTTTCAAGTCGGATAGGGCCGAGTTCAAGGTCTGTCCCGTGTGGAACCTCTAAAAGTTTCCGAACCTCGTATGCAGCGGCGTCGCGCGGATGGCGTCGGCCGTCGCGGTGGGCGGGCCCGGATCGGATTCGCCCAGGCCCCGCCAGCCCGACCGTTTCACTATACTTTATAAAGTAACGTCTCCAAGACCATTCATCGTAACCCAGTAACAAGTTATAGTCAGACCATCACCTTTGGATCCAGCACAGGTTTCGTCGAGTCCTCTCTCTTTAGACCTCACACGCCCTGGGGGAATATCCCCCTGGATCCTCTGCCGCTTGCGCTGTCAGACCGGCGAAGCCACTTCCGCGCTGAGGTCAGAGTGTGCAGAGCTTTACTGCATCTGTGGTGGCGGCAGTGTGCTTCCCCCTGGGCCGAGGCACAGCGTGCTGCTCCCAGCGGCACCGGGCGCGACTCCTTCCACTGGCCACTCGTGCTCATCAGCAGCCCTCCAGAGAAAGCCGCACGAGGCGAGCCAGTCGACCGAGACCGCGTGGACCCCAGGCTGTGAGCGCGCCCAACGTACCTGAGCAGGGATGTCATCAGTGGTCATCAGAGGTCGTCAGAAGTCCTCAGAGGTCCTCAGAGGTCCTCAGCGGACCTTGGGCAGCGAGTGCGCCCAATGTGCGTACCTTGTCGGTGCTGTCGTTGCCGGCGATGACGTGCGTCACGCCCGCGCCTGTGCTCGTCTGGATGGACGCCCCTAGCTCTGTGCCGAGCCGCCACGCCGGGTGTGCCTCCGGATGCTTCTGCTGCTGTAGGGGGATGACGTGCGTGAAGACGAGCACCTTGCCTCGAAGCACGCGCCGGCGCACAGCGCGCACGGCGTCCGCCACGTGGGGCCATGGCTCACGCACGCCCCCGCCGCCGCGCTGCTGCTGCTGCTGCTGCTGCTGCTGCTGCTGCTGCTGCTGCTGCTGCTGCTGCTGCTGCTGCTGCTGCTGCTGCTGCTGCTCGTGCAGTCGCTTGAAGTAGTCCGCGTGGATGGCTCGGAGCGCGGCGAGGAGTGCATGCAGCTGGCCTCCTTCTACCGCCTCGTCCTGCCCGCTGTTCAGGTACGGCACGTAGCCGGGCGCGAGCGAGGCATCCCGCGCGGCGGACGAGGGGAAGAAGTGGTACCTGCGCGGCACGAGCAGCTGCGCGGCTTGCTGCGGCCACACCGAGGGCGAGTCATCAAGGATCAGAGCGGTTCGTTCAGAGCCCAGTAGGACGTCGAGTGACTTAGTGTGCGAGTTCGTCGAGTCGTCCTTCGAGATGACACGGTCCGCATGCAACAGCCCGAGCTCTCCGGTCGGATCAAGCAGCCCCACCATCTCCGCAGCGTACCCCTTGGCACCCATCGTATAGACATGCAGCTCGAATAGCTCAGCCGCTCCGCGCAGGAAGTCTCGCACATATGGACGCAGCTTGGTCCACATGTGAATGTGAGCTAGATGGAAGAGTGATGGCAGCGCCTCTGATCGCGCACCTTGGCCGCTGCTGCTCGCCATGGCAGAGCTGCCAGCTGCAGCGGCCTCGCTGTCCCAGGCGCTCGCTGCCTCGGCCGTCGCCGCTGCCGCCGCCACCGCCTCGCCCGTCGCCTCGCCCGTCGCCTCGGCCGCCGCCGTCGGCACTACACTTGCGCTCGGCGGTGCTGTAGCACTCTCCACGGTGGCGGGCGGCAGGCCACGCTCCTTGCGCGCCCACTGGTCGAGCGCGGCGCGCGCATCCGCATCGAGCTCATTGTGTGTCGCGGAGTTGAGCAAGGTATGGTCGAGGTCAAGCACGAGGCCGAGCTTTCGGCGTCGGAGCATCGCATCGCATTCCTCCGCCTTGATGCGGCGCACCTCGGTGGCGCTCAGCTGCAGGCCCTGGTAGCTGCCGTACTTGAGCTGCACCAGCTCCTTTTTCTTCTTCGAGCCGTCGCGCTTGGCAATGAGGCCGTCGGCCTCATCCTGTTCACGTGTGCGGCCCGTCAGGATGTTCATGCCCCACATGTAGCCTGCCGCCTCCTCCTCAACGTCCTCCTCCTCGTCCTCCTCGTCCTCCTTGGTGGCCGCAGCCGATTCTTTGCTCGTCGGCAGGCTGGACGTGCTGGCGCCACCGCCTGCGCTCGCGACGTAGGCCAGCCCACCTAGGCCGCCATCGCCTGGCAGGCCTTGTGCCTCGTTCCGAGGCTTCTTCTTCCGCGGAGCCGGAGAGGACGGTGCTTGCTCCATCTCCTCGGCGAGCGCGGCCTCCATGAACTGGTCGAAGTCATCATCGTCGTCGTCAGTGCCGCAAAACATCGTGCGGAGCGTGCGGCCTTTTGACGACCGGAGGTTTCATTGAGGTTTCTGCTAACAGGAAAAACGCCGGTCGAGCGCACATTCTATCGACCGACGGCCAGCCTAGCTTCTTCCGCATGATTCCAAAAATAACACTCACGCGCTAAATAGCGCAAAAATAGGGTCTAATCAGCTACCAGAGTCATGTTCCTTCGGCCCGTGCTTCGCGCCTCCACAACCGCCTCCACCGCCGCCTCAACACTTCGCCTCCTCGGTGGCGTGCGTTGGCACGGCGGCCATGATCACGGCGTCGGCTCCTTTTCGATGCGCGAGACGGGCTCGGACCACGTGTGGGCCACCCGGGACTGGAGGCAGCGGGCCTTCACCGTGGGCATCGGCGGTCCTGTCGGCTCGGGCAAGACTGCGCTGGTCCTGCAGCTGTGCCGCCATCTGCGCGATCACCACTCGATTGCCGTCGTCACGAACGACATCTTCACGCGTGAAGATGCCGAGTACCTCACGAAGCAGAACGCACTGCCAGCCGAGCGCATCCGCGCGGTCGAGACGGGCGGTTGCCCGCACGCGGCGATCCGCGAGGACGTCACCTCGAACCTCGCGGCGCTCGAGGACCTCATGCGCGTCTATCCGACACCGAAGCTGCTCCTGTGCGAGTCGGGCGGCGACAACCTCGCGGCCAACTTCTCGAGCGAGCTGGCCGATTACACGATCTACGTGATCGATGTGGCCGGCGGCGACAAGGTGCCGCGCAAGGGCGGGCCCGGCGTGACACAGTCCGACCTGCTCGTCATCAACAAGATCGACCTTGCAGAGGCCGTGGGTGCTGATCTCGAAGTCATGGCGCGCGACGCTGCCAAGATGCGCGGTGAGTGACCGACGGCGCTCGATCTCGCCTCGATCTCGCCTTCTGCATGCCAGTGCTCACTTCGGCGCCTAACCCTCCCTCTCTCTCCCCACAGGTGACGGACCGACCGTGCTCGCCGCGGTCAAATTGAACCAAAAGGTCGATGAGATCGTCCGCCACATCCTTGAGTCTTGCGAGCACGCCACGAATCACCACGGAAAGCACGGCCCTCACTCCCACAGCCATTCCCATGATGACCACATTCACAGCCATTCCCATGATGAGCACTCGAGCCGATGAGTGCAGATGGCCTGCCGCGTCTGATGAGCAGATATAGAGTTGTACCAACCACAGCTGTACCAGCTCCTACGATCTGCACTCATCGGCCTGACCACATCATGGCGAGTCGAGTTGACTCTAAGTTTTACCACGCTGGTGTCAGGTGTGTCACGGGGTTTAAGCAATTAAGGGCCCGGGTTCGGGGCGGTTTCCGGTCTTAAAGGTTATCACCGGTCGGGTCCTCGAAGGGCGTGTATAGCGCGTCTTGCCGAAGCTACGTTAACCAACGCTTTTTTTGAAGGTGTGAACGACTGTTGTGTGTATTAACATGAACGACTTGACTTGACGAACGACGCAACTAGCTACCTGCTTCTCCAACGCCCGGCCCGCGTCGTCGGCGCCTCGGCCTCCACGAACGCGAACGCCGTTCCCTACATATGGCAGCCATATCTGGCCTGCTCGATGATTGGAAGAAGAAGGCATCAACGGTTGCAGATGAGTGGAAAGACAAGTGGTCCAAACCCCCGAGGACGCCCTTGACTGAGCAGCAGCAGCGGCGGCGGCCTTCATCTCCTAGCCTGTGGCGCAAAGAGGAGTTGGCACGCTGGAACGCTCTCGACGTAGCCAAAGCCACCGTATTGCCATCGCCTGAGCTGTGGCGAGACCAGGAGCGGGCGCATTGGCATAAGGAGGAGCAGCGTCCGCGCCGAAAGGAGCGTGCACATGGGCGCGAGGAGGAGGAGCCTCAGCGTCGCACAACCAAGCCCTCGAAGCCTGTCCACGTACAGAGTGGCACGCACTGCCTTACGATACCAAATCTCGCGACGGACGCGGCGGCGCGACGGCTAAGGCGGTCTCTCATTGCCGCGGGCGTGCGGTCGGACGAGGATGAGGAAGGCGCGCCGAAGGAAACCGGTGCGACCGCGAACACGGAGGAAGTGGCAGGCGGCATGGATGCGGCCGGCGCGATCCGTGTTGAACCCACCGCGGATGATCTTGCTGCGGCATCGAGCGTCGTCGATGACGCACAGTACTGCTACGTCGATGGCGATGAGATCTCGGCGGTGGAGATCTCGGCGGTTGAGATCTCGGCGGTGGAGATCTCGGCGGTTGAGATCTCGGCGGTGGAGGCTCCGTCAATCGACTTGGGACACACAGCGCGCTGCCGGCGCCGCCGTCAGTACGTCAGCAGTGGGGCGACGCGCGCTACGGCACTCGCCGGGACGGCGCGTTCTGAGTCGGCGGCACGAGCCTCAGCGGCAGCGGACTTGGCCGTGGCAGTCGAGGCAGCGGCGCGGGCACGGGCCGAGGCGCGCGCCGCAGCGCTCGAGGAGGCGCTCGAGCAAGCCAAGAGGCACCTGTCTGCCGCGCGTGAGGAATCGAAGGAGTTGCGGGCCGCCTCCACCTCGGCCTCCACCTCGGCCAATGTGCCGCCGCCGTCGCCGCCGCCGCCACCGCCGCTGCCGCGGCAGTCCCACCACCAACCTACTTGCCATCCCAACCGTCGCGTGTCCACGCGATGGGACCATGGCGAATGGGACCATGGCGAATGGGACCATGGCGAATGGGACCATGGCGAATGGGACCATGGCGAATGGG
>Ga0209550_10003232_pt1 | contig 15518 bp, 19 predicted proteins | sample LauGreSuBDMM15SN_2_FD_187567 | JGI IMG/M metagenome (GOLD analysis project Ga0209550, IMG submission 187567) | Freshwater lake microbial communities from Lake Michigan, USA - Su13.BD.MM15.SN (SPAdes) (version 5) | ecosystem: Environmental > Aquatic > Freshwater > Lake | place: Lake Michigan...
GTGCCAATGATGATGTAGCGAATGCCGCCGTCGATGTATTTTTCGATCGTGTCCAAGTCGCGGATGCCGCCACCGAGCTGCACCGGAATGTCGTCGCCCACGGCTTTCAAGATGCTGCGGATGGCGCTGAAGTTTTGCGGCTTGCCCGCGAACGCGCCGTTCAAGTCCACCAGGTGCAAACGCCTTGCGCCTTTGTTCACCCACTGCAGCGCCATGTCGGCAGGGTCTTCGCTGAAAACGGTGGATTGGTCCATATCACCTTGGATCAGGCGAACGCAGTGGCCGTCTTTGAGGTCAATCGCGGGGATGAGGAGCATGGTGTGCGGGTTGGGTAGCAGCGCCAAACGGGCCGAGGAGAAGCTCGTTCAGGGGTTCCAGTGGAGGAAGTTTCGGTACAGGGTCAAACCTTGGGCTGCGCTTTTTTCGGGGTGGAACTGAGTAGCGAAAATATTATCCCTTGCCAAGGCGCTGGTAAAGCGCTGTCCATAATCGGTTTCCCCAGCACTGTGGCGCGCATCCGACGGTTGGGCGTAAAAACTGTGGACAAAGTAAAAGTGGCTGCCCTCTGGCACCCCTGCCCACAAGGGGTGGGCTTGGGTTTGAAGCACCTGGTTCCAGCCCATTTGGGGCACTTTGTAAAGGCTGCCGTCGGGTTGGCGTTGCCCGGCCAACTGAAAGCGCCGCACCCGGCCCGGGATGAGACCCAGGCAGTCCGTGCCCTCGGGGCCATGGCCCTCTTCGCTGTGGTCAAGCAGCATTTGCATGCCCACGCACACGCCAAACAAGGGTTTGCTGGCCGCTGCTTGCAGCACGCTGGCCATCAGGCCGGAGCGCGCCAACTCGCGCATGCAGTCGCCCATGGCGCCTTGGCCAGGCAGCACCACCCGCTCGGCTTGGTCCACGACGCTGGCTTGGTCGGTGATGACCACACTGTGCCCACTGTCTGCGGCCACCGCCATCACCGCCTGGGCCACCGAGCGCAGGTTGCCCATGCCGTAGTCCACCACGGCCACGGTTTTCATGTGCCCTGCCCTGCGAGAAAAACAAACGTAGTCATTTGTGTGTCAGGTGATGTGGGAGGCGGTCAATTCGCGAAAGGCCAAACCGGGGAAGCCAAGGCCATTGCACCAAAGGCCGGTCAGAGCGACCCTTTGGTCGAGGCAATTTGGTCGGACGCCCGGGGGTCGATTTGCAAGGCAGCGCGCAAAGCGCGACCAAAGGCTTTGAACACGGTTTCGGCCTGGTGGTGGGCGTTTTCACCGCGCAGGTTGTCGATGTGCAAGCTGACAAAGGCGTGGTTCACAAAGCCTTGAAAAAACTCAAACGTGAGCTGGGTGTCAAACGCGCCGACCATGCCGCTCTTAAACGGCACATGCATCTCAATGCCCGGGCGCCCCGAAAAATCGACCACCACCCGGCTGAGCGCTTCGTCCAGCGGGACATAGGCGTGACCGTAGCGCATGATGCCTCTTTTGTCGCCCACCGCCTGTGCCACAGCTTGGCCCAAGGTGATGCCCACGTCCTCCACGGTGTGGTGGCCATCGATGTGCAAGTCGCCCTCGGCTTGGATGTCCAAATCAATCAGGCCATGGCGCGCAATTTGGTCCAGCATGTGGTCAAAAAAACCAATGCCGGTGGACAAGTTGGACTGGCCCGTGCCGTCCAAATTGACTTTCACGCGGATGCGGGTTTCGCGGGTGGCGCGGCTGACATCGGCGGTGCGTGCATTCATGGTGGGTGGGTCCGTGGGGGTTTTGACAATCAAGCCCGGGCCAAATCGCGCAGGGCATCGAGCAACAAGGTGTTTTCTGCGGGGGTGCCCACCGTCAAGCGCAAGCAAGCACTGAGCAGGGGATGCATCTTAGAAACGTTCTTGACCAGCACCTTGCGGGCTTTGAGGCCTTCAAACACCGCCTGGGCCTGGGCGTCGCCACCCGACCAACGCACCAAGACCATGTTGGCGTCGCTGGGGAACGGCGTGGCCCCCGCAATGCCTTGCAGACCAAGGATGAGGCGGTCGCGCTCAGCGCGAATGGTGGTGGCTTGCTCGGCAAAGGTGTCGGCATGCTCCAGGGCAAACAAAGCACATTCGGCATTGAGCACGCTGATGTTGTAAGGCGGGCGCAATTTGTCCACCTCGTGCAGCAAGGGCTGCGGTGCCAGCATATAGCCCAAGCGCACACCGGCCAAACCAAATTTGGACAGGGTGCGCATCAACAGCACATGGGCGTGTGCTTGGGGGTCGCGGCGGATTTCATCCAACCAAGTGGCACTGGAAAAGGGCTGATATGCCTCATCGACCACCACCAAGCCGCCATAGGCCCCCACTTGGGCGATCAAGCGGCGCATCACCTGCGCGTCCCACAAGTTGGCGGTGGGGTTGTTGGGGTAGGCCAAATAAACCAACGCGGGTTGGTGCTGGGCGATGGCCGCTTGCATGGCGGCTTCGTCCAACGCAAAGTTGGCCGCCAAGGGCACGCCGACAAATTGCAGGCCTTGCAAGCGTGCGCTCATGGCGTACATCACAAAGCCGGGTTCGGGGGCCAAGATGGTCGCGCCAGGCATGTCGCAGGCCATGGCCAGCAACGCAATGAGTTCGTCCGAGCCGTTACCCAGCATCAAGGCATAACCAGGGGGCAAATCGATAAGCTGGGCCAGGGCTTGTTTGAGGTCTTCGATGCGCTGGCCGGGGTATCGGTTGACGGCCACTGCTCCCAAGCGTTGCCCCAGCGCAGCTTGCAAGGGCGCGGGCAAGGTGAAGGGGTTTTCCATCGCATCGAGCTTGACCATGCCGTCGGACGCCTGGATGGCATAGGCATGCATCGACTGGATGTCTTGGCGAATGAAGCGAAGGGGGGAGGCAGGCATGAGAAGTGGTGAATTCTAAAGGCTGCAGCACCAGCGCGCGGCCTGATAAAGGTCCTGGACGTTGAGGCAAACCCCATGGAGGCCACGCTTGGCGCCATAGCAACAGCCGCGCATGGCAACGTGAATGCGAATCACTGGGCTTTGAATTGGGGGGGGCGCTTTTCAGCAAAAGCCTTGCGGCCTTCTTTGTAGTCTTCGCTCATGAAGCACGCGTCGACCATGGCTTTGATGCGGGCCAGGTCGCGCTGTTCGGGGTTTTTGCGCAACTCCAACAAAGCGCGCTTGGCGGCGGCCAAGGTCAGCGGCGCGTTTTCGCACACATTGGCGGCATAAGCATCAACCACAGCATCGAGTTCGCCCACAGAAGTGACCTGCTTGACCAAACCCATGTGCAAGGCGTCGGCCGCACCAAAGATGCGGGCGCTGTAAAACAAGTCTGCCGTGTTGGCCACGCCCACCACTTCGGTGAAGCGCTTGATACCGTCAAACGCATAGCCCAGGCCCAAGCGACCCGCGGGCATGCGAAAGCGCACATCATCCGCGCAAATGCGCACATCGCAGTTCAAGGCCAAGCCCAGGCCACCGCCCATGCACACGCCTCGGATCTTGGCCAAGGTGGGTTTGGGGCAGTCGAGCACGGCGGCGTAACCCGCCTCGGAAGCTTGGTTGTAGGTGTTGGCCGCGTCACCGCCAGTGCGCTGGGTGTCGAACTGGGAGATGTCCGCACCTGAGACAAACGCCTTTTCGCCCGCACCCGACAAAACGATCAAGCGCACCTCTGGGTCTTGGGCAAACTGGGCCATGGCCACGGGCAAATCGCACCACATTTGGTAGTTGACCGCATTGAACTTTCTCGGGTTGCTGAACACCACATGGCCCACATGGCCTTGTTTGAAGGTTTGCAAATGGCCAACAACGGGGGTGGTTTCTGACATGCTGGGGTCCTTTGGGGTTCAATGGTTTTTCAGGCGCATTTCAGCGGCCCGCGCATGGGCTTGCAAGCCCTCGCCGTGGGCCAGCACCGAAGCAATTTGGCCCAAGACCTGAGCGCCTTGTTCGCTGACTTCGATGAGGCTGGAGCGTTTTTGAAAGTCATACACGCCCAGCGGTGAGCTAAAACGCGCCGTGCCCGAGGTGGGCAGCACGTGATTGGGGCCGGCGCAATAGTCGCCCAAACTCTCGCTGGTGAAAGCGCCTAAAAAGATGGCACCGGCGTGTTTGAGCAGCGGCTCCCATTCGTGGGGGTTGTGGCTGGACACTTCCAAGTGTTCTGGCGCAATGCGGTTGCTGATGTCGCAAGCTTCTTGCATGCTGCGGGTGTGGATGAGCGCGCCACGGCCGTTCAGGGACGCCGCGATGATGTCTTTGCGTGGCATTTCGGGCAGCAACTTGTCGATGGACGCTTGCACCGCGGCGATGTAAGCGGCATCGGGGCACAGCAAAATGCTTTGCGCCAACTCATCGTGTTCGGCCTGTGAAAAAAGGTCCATGGCCACCCAGTCGGGCGGCGTGCTGCCATCGGCCAAGACCAAAATCTCGGAAGGCCCGGCGATCATATCGATGCCCACCGTGCCAAACACGCGGCGTTTGGCCGCCGCCACATAGGCGTTGCCCGGGCCGGTGATTTTGTCCACCGCTGGCACGGTGGCGGTGCCATAAGCCAAGGCCGCCACTGCTTGTGCGCCGCCAATGGTGAAGGCGCGGGTGACACCGGCCACATAAGCCGCGGCCAGCACCAAGGGGTTTTTCTCACCTTGCGCGGCACCTGCGGCGTTGCGGTCTTTGGCCGGCGTGGGCACCACCATGATGATTTCGCCCACACCCGCCACATGGGCTGGGATGGCGTTCATCAACACGCTGGAGGGATAAGCCGCTTTGCCACCCGGCACATAAATGCCCACGCGGTCTAAGGGCGTGACTTTTTGACCCAGCAGCGTGCCGTCGGCGTCGCGGTATTGCCAGCTCTCGCCCGAGGCTTTTTTCTGCGCCTCGTGGTAGCTGCGCACCCGCGCGGCAGCGTCTTGCAAGGCTTGTTGCTGAACCTTGGGCAAGCCCTCGAAGGCAGCTTTCAGCTCGGCTTGGGTCAACTCCAGCGCCGCCATATGGGCGGCCTTCAAACCATCAAACCGCTCGGTGTATTCAAGCACCGCCGCGTCACCACGCGCTTTCACATCGGCCAAGATCTCGGCCACACGCTGCTCGATGGCGGCATCGGTATCGGCCGACCAATGCAGGCGCTGTTGAAACAAGGTTTCAAAGTCAGCTTGGGCAGTGGACAGGCGCAGCGGGCGGGCGTTCATGGAAAAGGGTGGATGGTCACAAGTTCAAGGGGGAAACACGGGTGCAATGGGTCGTGTGTCATCAGGTCCGGCGATCAAACTGCGTTGCGCGCCGCAATGGCTTGGGCAAAGGCATCAATCAAGGGGCGCATGCTGGCCATCTTGAGTTTGAGCGAGGCCTGGTTGACCACCAAACGCGAGCTGATGTCCATGATGTGTTCAACCTCGACCAATTGGTTGGCCTTGAGGGTGCTGCCCGTCGAGACCAAGTCCACGATCGCGTCGGCCAACCCCGTGAGGGGCGCCAACTCCATGCTGCCGTAGAGCTTGATGAGGTCCACATGCACGCCCTTTTGGGCAAAAAACTGGCGCGCAATGGCGGTGTATTTGGTGGCCACCCGCAGGCGCGAGCCTTGTTTGACGGCTTGGGCATAGTCAAACCCTTGGCGCACGGCCACGCTCATGCGGCAGCGGGCGATTTGCAGATCGAGGGGCTGGTACATGCCCTCGCCGCCGTGCTCGATCAAGGTGTCCAAGCCCACCACGCCCATGTCGGCACCACCGTGGCTGACGTAAGTGGGCACATCGGTGGCGCGCACCAACACCACCCGCACATGGGCTTGGTTGGTGGCCAAAATGAGTTTGCGCGAAGTGTCCGGGTCTTCCAACACCTGAATCCCTGCCGCTTGCAAAAAGGGCATGGTTTCTTCAAAGATGCGGCCTTTGGGCAAGGCCAGGGTGACGGTCATTGGATTCTTTCAATGTCTGCACCCAAGGTGCGCAGTTTGTCTTCCATGCGGTCGTATCCGCGGTCCAGATGGTAAATGCGATCGACCACGGTTTCGCCCTCGGCCACCAAGCCCGCGATCACCAAACTGGCCGAGGCACGCAAGTCGGTGGCCATCACCGTGGCACCGGAAAGCTGCTGAACGCCTTCGACCAAAGCCACCTTGCCCTCGATTTGAATGTGTGCGCCCAAACGAACCAACTCATTGACGTGCATGAAGCGGTTTTCAAAAATCGTCTCGGTTACCTTGCTCGTTCCTTGGGCCACCGCATTGAGCGTCATGAACTGCGCTTGCATATCGGTGGGAAAGCCCGGGTATTCGGTGGTGCGAAAGTGCTGGGCCTTCAGATATTGATGGGCGGGCGCAGTGGCGCGCACCCGCAAGCCGCCAGGGACATCCTCAACAACCACGCCCGCATCGCGCAATTTGTCGATCACCGATTCCAAGTGGTCGCCGCGCGCATGCTGCAGCACCACATCGCCACCAGCGGCGGCCACAGCGCACAAAAAGGTACCGGCTTCAATCCGGTCGGCCACCACTTTGTGGGTGGCACCATGCAACTGGTCCACGCCTTGGATGTGGATGCGGCTGGTGCCATGGCCTTGGATCTTGGCGCCCATGGCGATGAGCAGCTCGGCCAGGTCGGGGATTTCGGGCTCTTGGGCTGCGTTTTCCAGAACTGTCTCACCTTGGGCCAAACAGGCCGCCATGAGGAAGTTTTCGGTGCCGGTGACAGTGACCATGTCGGTGGCGATGCGCGCACCGCGCAAGCGGCTGCGCCCAGGCGGCAGCTTGGCCAACATATAGCCGTGCTCGACGTCGATCACCGCCCCCATGGCCTGCAAACCCTTGATGTGTTGGTCCACCGGACGCGACCCAATGGCGCAACCACCCGGCAACGACACCTTGGCATGGCCGCAGCGCGCCATCAACGGGCCCAGGGCCAGCACCGATGCGCGCATGGTTTTGACCAAGTCATATGGGGCTTGGGGGTTGTTCAAGGTGGCGGCGTTCAAGGTGACCGAGCCGTCCTCGCCACGCTCCGCGCTCACCCCCATGTTGCGGATCAAGCGCAGCATGGTGGCCACATCTTTCAAGCGCGGCACGTTGTGAAGCGTCAGGGGCTGGGCCGTCAACAAGGCGGCACACAGTTCGGGCAAGGCGGCATTTTTGGCCCCAGAGATGGGGATTTCGCCGTACAAGTGCCGACCGCCTCGGATGCGCAATTTGTCCATATGGGGCTTTGTGATGGCTGTGGATCAGGCCTGGTTGGCCCATTCGCTGGGGGTATAAGTTTTCATGGACAAGGCATGAACCTCGTCGGTTTGCATTTTTTGGCCCAAAGTGGCGTACACCTTTTGGTGGCGCTGGATCAGGCGCAGACCCTCAAATTGGGTGGACACGATGGTGGCGTACCAATGGCGGCCATCACCCTCGACACTCAGGTGTTGGCAGGGCAATTGGCTGGCAATGATGGCCTCAAGTTGGTCAGATGTCATGGGGTTTATCCGCGAATTTTGAAACCGATGCGCAACAGATGCAAGGCCGTGGCACTGATCAGCACCGTGCAACTGCCCACCACGGCCAAGCTGAGCCAAGGCGAAACATCGCTGGCGCCAAAAAAGCCATAGCGAAAACCATCGATCATGTAAAAGAAAGGGTTGAGGTGGCTCAGCGTCTGCCAAAACGGGGGCAAGGAGTGGATGGAATAAAACACGCCACTCAAAAACGTCATGGGCATGATGATGAAGTTTTGAAAGGCGGCCATTTGGTCAAACTTCTCGGCCCACAAACCAGCGATCACACCCATGGAGCCCAACATGGTGGCCCCCATGATGGCAAACAACACAATCCACTGGGGCGCGACAAATGACAGCGGCGTGAACCAGCCAGTGACCACAAACACCCCCAAGCCGACGGCCAAACCGCGCACCACCGACGAGCCCACATAGGCCAAAAACCAGCTCCAGTGGTTCAACGGGGTGAGCATCAAAAACACCAAGTTGCCCATCATCTTGCTTTGGATCAGCGACGACGAGCTGTTGGCAAAGGCGTTTTGCAACACGCTCATCATGACCAAGCCAGGCAGCAAAAAAGCGGTGTAGGTGATTTGGTCATAGACCTTGACCCGGTCTTCGAGCACATGGCCAAAGATCAACAAGTACAGCATCGCGGTCATCACGGGGGCGGCCACCGTTTGGAAGCCGACCTTCCAAAAACGCAGGATTTCTTTGTAGAACAGGGCTTGCCAACCGGTCATGGCGCCACCTCCGCAGCGGCGTCGCAGGGGGCCTGGGCGCCCTCGCCCATGACTTGCAAGAACACATCTTCCAGGTCAGCTTTGCGGATTTCCACGTCCTCGGCCACCAATCCCGCTTGCCGAACCGCCGCCAGGTAGTGCTCAATTTCGGCCGCGTTGTGGGCCGGAAACTGCACGATGCGTCCGGTCACGCGGGCGCGTTGGGCCAACTCTGGGGGCAGTTGGGCGTCGAGCTTGAAGCGAAGCACATTGCTGGATGCGGCTTTGAGCAACTCGCTGGTGCGCTCCAGGGCCACCACACGCCCTTGTTTGAGCATGGCCAGACGGCCACACAAGGCCTCGGCCTCTTCCAAATAATGGGTGGTCAACAGCACCGTGTGGCCATCGCGGTTCAAGCGGGCGATGAACTGCCACAGGGTTTGGCGCAATTCCACATCCACCCCAGCGGTGGGCTCGTCGAGCACGATCACCGGGGGCTTGTGCACCAAGGCCTGGGCCACCAGCACGCGCCGCTTCATGCCACCTGAGAGCTGGCGCATATTGCTGTTGGCCTTGTCGCTCAGGCCCAGGTGGTGCAGCAATTCGTCGATCCAGGCGTCGTTTTTGCGGATGCCAAAGTAACCCGACTGAAACCGCAGCGCCTCACGCACATTGAAAAACGGGTCAAACACCAGCTCTTGGGGCACCACGCCCAACAGTCGCCGCGCCTGTGCGGACTGGGTTTGCACATCACAGCCCAGCACCTGGGTGCGGCCTGAACTGGCTTGGGTCAAGCCAGCCAAGATGCTGATCAAGGTGGTTTTACCGGCCCCATTGGGACCTAGCAATCCGAAAAACTCGCCCTCTTGAACCGCCAGGCTGACGCCGTCAAGGGCCTGCAAGGGGCCGCGGGGCGTTTGGAAAATTTTGGAAACAGCGTCGAAAGAAATGGCGATCATGTGTATTGATTTTATGTGTGCGGGGCTGACCCGCTGTGGATCGCGCTGCGGCCACTGTGGGTGGCCTGTGGGTCGGGGTGTCACCCGTCAGGGGAAAGGGTCAGGGCACGCCTCAGGCACTTGGGTGCAACCCCAAAAAGTCGGCCACGCCGTAGACCTGGGCCAAGGTGTGCAATCGCTCGGGCAAGCCCTCTATCACCAATGGGGTGCCCCGCTGTTGGGCTTGGCGGGCACAAGCGAGCAATACGGCCAACGTGGATGAATCGAATTGTTGCAAGCCACTGGCATCCAGGTGCGCCTGGGCCTGGGCTGGCCAGTGCTGCACCAATTGGCGCACAACACCAGGGGCTTGGGCGTGGGTCACCACGGCAGGCAGGGCGAACATGGCTTATTTTTTGGCGTTGCTGCGGTTGCGCTCGGCCAAGGTGTTGATCAAGCCGTCGATGCCCTTGGCATTGATCTCTTCGGCGAACTGACTGCGGTAGGTGTCGATCAACCAAATGCCCATGACATTGAGGTTATAGATTTTCCAGCCCGCGCCTTGGCCTGGGGTTTTCTCCAAGCGATAGTCCAGCTGAATGGGGTCGCCACGGCCTTTGAGTTCGGAGCGCACCAGCACTTCGGTGTCGGTTGCCGCACCGCGCAGCGGTTTAACGGTGACGGTTTGGTCGCTGATTTGGGTCAGGGCGCCCGAATAAGTTCGCACCAGAAGGATTTTGAACTCCTCTTGCAAGCGGCTTTTCTGCTCGGGGGTGGTTTGACGCCAAGCCGGGCCCACGGCCGCTGCGGTCATGCGCTGAAAGTTCAAGTGAGGCAATACCCGCGCATCCACCACCGAAGCGATGTAATTCATGTCGCCCGCTTTGATCATTTTGTCGTTGCGCACCAGCTCGACCATTTCGCCGGTGAAGCGGCGCACAAAGGCGTCAGGCGCTTCGTCAGCCGCCCATGCAGGCGCAGCGCAAGCGCTGACGGACAGAAACAAACCTAAAAGGTGTCGGCGAGTGAGCAAAGGGGCAGGTGTCATGGCTTGGGTGCTGGGCTGGCTGGGGCTGGCTTGCGATTATCAGGCAGCTCGGGCTGGTCGGGGGGGTCGCCGTCATACACGTCAGAACGGCGCTTTTGCAGCCACACCTGTCGGGTGAAGGTGTATTTGTCCAAGGCCACTTCGTTGAGCATATCGCCCGCCTGCAAATAGCTGGCGCGGCGGTCGAGCAAACGCAAACCAAACACACCGCCATAGGCCCAAGGATCACTGATTTGGCCAATCGGGTCACCGACAGTTATCTCCATCGCTGTGCCACCCGCGTCGCGCAGCGTGGAGGGGCCCAGCAAAGGCAGGACCAAATAAGGGCCAGGCGGCATGCCCCAGTAACCCAAGGTTTGGCCCAGGTCTTCTTTGTTGCGATCCAGGTTCATGTCGCTGGCCACATCGAGCACGCCAAACAAACCAAACACCGTGTTGACGGCCACCCGGCCACTGGTCTCCAAGGCTTGCCTGGGCTTAAATTGCAACAAGTTGTTGAACACCGACCACACATCGCCCAAATTGGCAAAAAAGTTGCGCACACCGGTGCGCACTGGGTCTGGGGTGTGCTTTTTATAGGCAGTGGCCAAGGGTTTGAGCGCAGCCTCGTCAACCGCGGTATTGAAGCGATCAATCGATCTGTTCATGGGCTCCAAGGGGTCGCTGGGGCTGGCCGTTGGCCCGGTGGCGCAGGCGGTGAACAACACCAACACAGCGCTGGTGAGCGCCAGACGGGTGGCCAAACGCCAAGTGGCTGCGATCACGGCTTGCTGCCTTCGCCATCTTTGCCAGAGGCGGCTTTGTCGTACAAAAACTTGCTGATGAGGTTCTCCAGCACCACTGCCGACTGGGTGCTTTGCACGGTGTCGCCCGCAGCGAGGTTTTTCTCTTCGGAGCCGGCCTCGATGCCGATGTATTGCTCACCCAGCAAGCCGCTGGTGAGGATTTTCAGCGAGCTGTCTTTGGGAAACACATAACGCGACTCCAAGGCCATGGTGACACGGGCTTGGTAAGAGGCGTCGTCAAAGCTGATCGACTCCACCCGCCCCACCACCACGCCAGCGCTTTTGACCGCCGCTTGCCTTTTCAACCCGCCAATGTTGTCGAACTTGGCGCTGACCTTGTAGCTGGACTGGAAGCTGGCACTGAGCAAATTGGCCGACTGCAAGGCCAGGAACAAAATGGCCGCCGCCCCCAGCATGACAAACAAACCCACCCAAACGTCATTTTTTGATCGCTGCATCACACCACCCTTGTCAAAGACTGAACATCAGCGCGGTCAGGACAAAGTCCAAGCCCAGCACCGCCAATGAAGCCACCACCACCGTTTGGGTGGTGGCGCGCGAAACACCCTCGGGTGTGGGCTGTGCCTCGTGGCCTTGGTACAAGGCGACAAAGGTCACCGTGATGCCAAAGACCAAGCTTTTGAGCACACCGTTGCCCACATCTTTCCACACATCCACACCGGACTGCATTTGGCCCCAAAAGGATCCGGCATCCACCCCGATCATGACCACACCCACCACCCACGCGCCCATGATGCCCACTGCGCTGAACACCGCTGCCAGCACGGGCATGGCCAACACCCCCGCCCAAAAGCGCGGGGCCAGGATGCGTTGCACCGGATCCACGGCCATCAAATCCATGGCGCTGAGTTGCTCGCCGGCTTTCATCAAACCAATTTCTGCGGTGAGCGAGGTACCCGCACGGCCCGCAAACAACAAGGCACTGACCACTGGCCCCAATTCGCGCACCAAACTGAGCGCCACCAACAACCCCAAAGCCGATGAAGAGCCGTAACGCTGCAAGGTGTAATAGCCCTGCAAGCCCAACACAAAACCCACAAACAAACCCGATACCGCAATGATGGCGAGCGAATGGTTGCCCAAGAAATGGACCTGGTCCACCACCAAACGCCAGCGGCGCAGGCTCACCCCCAACATGCCCACCAAGCGCACCATCAAGCGAGAGGCGTGGCCCAGATCGGCGAGTTTGCGCCGCGTCCACCAACCCCAATCGGCAGCACGGTACCAACTCATGCGCGCCCCCTGGGTTGGCGTGGTGCGCTGATGCCGAAATCGCTGGCCACATCCGGGCCAGGGTGGTGAAAGCGCACGGGGCCATCGGGGGCCGCGGTGACAAACTGGTGCACCAAGGGGTCGGCGCTTTGTCGCACCTGGTCGGGCGTGCCTTGGGCAGCAATGCGCCCGTTGGCCAAGATGATGACCTGGTCGGCGATGCGGAAGGTTTCTTCCAGGTCGTGCGATACGATGATGCTGGTCAGGCCCAGGCTGTCATTGAGTTGGCGGATCAAGCGCGCCGCCGTGCCCAAAGAGATCGGGTCCAGGCCGGCAAAAGGCTCGTCGTACATGATCAGCTCGGGGTCCAGGGCCATGGCCCGGGCCAAAGCCACACGGCGCGCCATGCCGCCGGAAACTTCACTGGGCATCAAGTCGCGCGCACCGCGCAGGCCCACGGCCTGCAATTTCATCAGCACCACGTCGCGGATCAACTCCTCGCCCAAGTCGGTGTGCTCGCGCAAGGGAAAGGCCACGTTATCAAACACACTCAAATCCGTGAACAACGCCCCAAACTGAAACAGCATGCCCATGCGCCGACGCGCCAGGTACAAGGCGGGTTGCGCCAAGGCACCCACATCTTGGCCGTCAAACAGCAACTGACCCGATTGGGCGCGGTACTGGCCGCTGATCAAGCGCAAAACCGTTGTTTTGCCGCCGCCAGACGCGCCCATCAGTGCTGTGACCTTGCCCCGGGGCACTTCGAAGCTGACGCCATCCAGAATGCGCCTTTCACCATAGCCAAAGCACAGGTCTTTGGCCAGTACGAGGGGTGAGGTATGCATCTTGAGGGGTGTGTGTGATGGGCTGCCCCCAAGGAACTTGAGGCAGGGGGCGGATTGTAATTCCAAGGTTTACGTGCCTGCCCAGGCCCCGCATCAACGCGGCAAAGCGCTCTCACCCATCAGGTACTGGTCAATGGTGCGAGCGGCTTGGCGGCCTTCGCGGATGGCCCACACCACCAGCGACTGGCCGCGACGCATATCGCCAGCGGCAAACACCTTGGGCACATTGGTGATGTAACCACTGCCCTCCTCGGTGTGGGCTTTGGCGTTGCCACGGGCGTCTTTGTCCACACCAAAGGCTTCGAGCACGCTGGCCACAGGGTTGGTAAAGCCCATGGCCAGCAGCACCATGTCAGCTGGGTAGTCTTTTTCGGTTCCCGCCACCTCGCTTAGCTTGCCGTCTTTCATTTCCACATGCACGGTTTTCAGGCCCGTGAGTTGGCCTTTTTTGCCCATAAAGGCTTTGGTGGAAATGGCGAACTCGCGTTGCAAAACACCTTTTTCAGTGCCCTCTTCATGGCTGGAACTGGTGCGCAATTTCAGCGGCCAATAAGGCCACACCATCGGTTTGTCTTCTTGCTCGGGGGGCATGGGCATGACTTCGAACTGGGTCACGCTGGCCGCGCCGTGACGGGTGCTGGTGCCCACGCAGTCAGAGCCGGTGTCGCCCCCGCCAATGACGATGACGTGTTTGCCATCCGCACGCAACTGGTCTTTGAATTTGTCGCCCGCATTGACTTTGTTTTGCTGCGGCAAAAACTCCATGGCGAAATGGACACCTGTCAGTTCACGCCCAGGCACAGGCAAATCGCGCGAAACTTCAGAGCCGCCGCTCAAGAGCACCGCATCGAATTCTTTTTTCAGCTGATCGGCGCTGATGGTTTCTTGGGCCCAATTGGTGACCTTGCTGTCTTTGGGCCAGTTACCGACCAACACGCCGGTTTTGAAGACCACACCCTCGGCCTGCATTTGTTCCACTCGGCGATCGATGTGGCTTTTTTCCATTTTGAAATCGGGAATGCCGTAGCGCAACAAGCCGCCCACGCGGTCGTTTTTCTCGAACACGGTGACGGCATGGCCCACGCGCGCCAACTGCTGCGCCGCCGCTAAGCCCGCAGGACCCGCACCGATGACGGCTACTTTTTTACCCGTCTTGGTAGCGGGCGGCTGGGGCTTGACCCAGCCCTCGGCCCAACCGCGGTCGATGATGGCGTGCTCGATGGACTTGATGCCTACCGCGTCGCCATTGAAATTCACCACGCAAGCGGCCTCGCACGGTGCGGGGCAAATGCGGCCGGTGAACTCGGGGAAGTTGTTCGTGCTGTGCAACACGGTCAAAGCGTTTTGCCAGTCGTTGTTGAACACCAAGTCGTTGAAGTCGGGGATGATGTTGTTGACAGGGCAGCCACTGTTGCAAAACGGCGTGCCGCAGTCCATGCAACGCGCCGCTTGGGTTTTGGCCTGCTCGGGGCTCAAGCCAATGACAAACTCTTTGTGATGTTTCAAGCGCTCTGGCACGGGCTTGTAGCCCTCTTCGATGCGCTCAAACTCCATGAAACCGGTGATTTTTCCCATGACCTTGTCCTGTTATGTCAGTATTCAAACGGGCGCGTATTTGCGCACATCAATTTCTACGCCATCGCGAATGGATTGCTCAGCAACACCTAACAACTTTGCACTGATCGTTTCGTCCACATAAGCCTCGCCACAATTGGTACAGACTTGGGCTGGCACCTCTTTGAAGGCCACCACTGCGCCATCGCGCTCTAGGGTGAGGGTGGTGCTGGACAACTGGGTGTCGCCATGCTTGCAAATGACACACTTCATGGTCTTTTCCTTAAAAAATCAGGTGCCCACAAAAGAGGGTCCGGGCGGTAAACCGTGATGATGACTTTGACACCAGCGTCAGCTGTCGCCACCAATACATGCAAAGCTTGCTGATCAACCATGGCGTACAACAAAGTGCTTGGGTAGGGTTTGTCGTCGGCATACTCAGCAACCATTTGCGGATTGTCCAATACGGCACGCACTGCCTGTGCACTGATGCCGCGTTGGAACATGCGCTTGAGCGCATGAGACGAAAAAATCAAATCCATACATCAAGACTTGACCGTGGCTTTTATGGCCTTGGCAGGTTTGTCGGCAGCGGCGGCAGCCGCAGCCAGTTCACCCAAAGCGCGTTTGTATTCGTTGGGGAAGACCTTGACGAACTTGGCGCGGGCTTGCGCCCAGTCGTCGAGCAAGGCTCGGGCGCGCTTGGAGCCGGTCCAACGGTGGTGGTCTTCGAGCAGTTTTCTCAACTGTGCCTCATCGCTTTGGCCGCGGTGCCACAGGGCTTGCGGTGTGTCAGCGGCTTGTATCTTTTCGTCCAACACTTTGTCCAAGCTGACCATGGCGGTGTTGCAGCGTGTGCCGAACTGGCCGTCTTCGTCATATACATAGGCCATGCCGCCGCTCATGCCGGCTGCAAAATTGCGTCCGGTGTTGCCCAGCGC
>Ga0209550_10003233_pt1 | contig 15518 bp, 17 predicted proteins | sample LauGreSuBDMM15SN_2_FD_187567 | JGI IMG/M metagenome (GOLD analysis project Ga0209550, IMG submission 187567) | Freshwater lake microbial communities from Lake Michigan, USA - Su13.BD.MM15.SN (SPAdes) (version 5) | ecosystem: Environmental > Aquatic > Freshwater > Lake | place: Lake Michigan...
TCTTGGAGCGGGAGCAATTGGAACTGCGGGCGGTGTTGCTAATAATACAGTCAATGCGGCGGGCGGAACCATCGGAAAAGCCGTAGATGCTGCAGGTGGAACACTCGGGAAAGCCGTTGATGCTACCGGAAAGGCGGTCGGAAGTATTGCAAATGCGGCAGGGGGAGTTGCAAAGAGCGCTGTGGGCGGTGCGACAGCGCTGGGATTAGGCGCAACGGCGCTTGGTGCAGGAGCAATCGGAACTGCCGGAAATGTTGCGAATAACGCAATTAACAAAACGTCTGGATTACTCAAACCGGACGGGAAGGGTGGATTCGTTCAACAAGGTCAACAACAAGGTCAGCAACAAGGTCAACTTCAGTATGACCAAAAAGGAAATTTGGTAATGGTACAGCCTGGTCAACAAATAGGAGGAATGATGATCCCATCACAAGGATATACATTTGCTTTTCCACCGGTCGTGCAATATCCCGGAATGCAATCGATGGAAATTCAAAGTAGTAATTTCATGCCCGTGACTGCGGACTTTTCCAAGTTTGCTCGTTAAAGACATTTCAATGTCGACTGTTAAAGACATTTCAACGTCGACTGTTAAAGACATTTCAATGTCGACTGTTAAAGACATTTCAATGTCGACTGTTAAAGACATTTCAATGTCTACTGTGAAGGATGAATTCATTCATCCGTTTAAATCCATATAAAAATATTATTTCATTATAGTAAAGTGAATTATAATGAACACGTTAGATTATTCGATAATTTTGGAACGTACAAAAATTGCAGACGAAATAAAATCTATACTCACCTCATTTGATAGCCAGTGTTCAAATGTTTCTTTCAAAAAGGGGATATATATATACGGATCTCCGGGTTGCGGAAAATCACATTTCGCGGTAGAGCTTCTGAAAAGCATGGACTACGACGTAATTAAATATGATGCAGGTGACGTCCGAAATCGAGCTCTTATTGATACAATAACAAGTAACAATGTATCGAATCGGAACGTTTTGCACATGATGAGTCGTAAAGTCAAAAAGATTGCCATAGTTATGGACGAAATAGACGGCATGAATAATGGAGACAAGGGCGGTATAAACGCGCTTATCAAACTGATTCGTCAAAAGAAGACCAAAAAACAGCGCTTAGAAAATGTTACTCTGAATCCGATTATTTGTATCGGAAATTATCATACAGATAAAAAAATCCGAGAACTCATCAAAGTATGTAATGCCTTTGAATTGAAAACGCCCACGCAGCCACAAATAAGTAGATTATTAGACACTATGATTAAAAGTAAGGAAATCACGAATCTGAAACCACAGCTCTTAGATTATATTCAAGGAGACATCCGAAAACTTACATTTATTCATAATCTCTATGAAAAGAAACCTCAATTACTGAATATGGAAACCCTGCAAAATATTTTTCAAACTAAATCGTATAATGACGATGCCAAAAAAATAACACAGATTCTTATCAATAATCCGGCTCCTATTCAACAGCATAGCATTTTGATGAACGAAACGGATCGCACCATTATCGCTCTCCTTTGGCATGAAAATATAGCCGATCCTTTATCCAAGATTCCCGCGCATAAAAGTTTCCCTTTTTATGCGAAAATCTTGGATAATATTTGTTACGCGGATTACATCGATCGCATTACATTTCAGAATCAAATCTGGTTATTCAATGAGATGAGTTCACTTATGAAGACGTTTTATAATAATAAATTATATCACGACGCTTTCCCGGAAAATAGGGGGAAATATAGTCCATCCGAAGTGCGTTTCACCAAAGTTTTAACGAAATATTCTACCGAATATAACAACTCTCTTTTCGTTTACAACATGTGTCAAACTCTTGATATGGACCGTAAAGATTTGATCGCGTTTTTCCAAGAATTGAGGTTATATTTTAACGAAGGTGAAACCTCCGGGGATTTTACTCAGGCGCAGGATAACATGGAACAATTGGACTTATTATTTGAAGACACGAATGTTACCAAATTGGATATTCGACGCATGTATAGGTATTTAGACAAAAACGTGAAAAAAGATGGTCCCGCGGCATTAGAAGATGATATTGACGATGACGATGAATAATATCTAAGGATTATATAAGACATGAAGAAATCAATGAAAAATAGAAACGATACATTAAACAAAAAGAAATCGGATCGGCGAACAAAAAAATATCGAGGAGGTGAAATCCTTAAATATAATCCAAATTTTACTTCTTTTGCGCAAATCTACAATATGGATTTTGATTTCCCTGGTCCGACAACCGATTATTATAAATTTCTGAGATACGCAAAAATAGATCTAGTTGACGCAATGCGCAGTGGTTTACATAAAGAAGAAATGCGTGAGTTAGACGTGATGACAAAATATATGTATTTAATAAGAGCGAAAAATGCGAAGGATAAAAATAATACCATTATGCATTACATATGTATGAATCAAAGCATGAATATGTTAGATGTTGTTCTTCCGTTTTATTTAATTTTGCATAATAAAATGTTCAAGGAATTGCTCGTGTATTATTTGAATCTGGAAAATGGTGATGGTTATCTCCCTCTAGACATGTTATTTCTCGGAGGAGGAGTTAGAGGACGGTCAATAACAAAGGGATTTAGTGCTACAAAAAAAATGGTAGGAAATGTAGCCACATTGAATGCCTCTGGAGTTGTAAAACAAGTAATGGGAATGGGAAAATCGATAATTGATAGAGCCGCAAGCAAAGAGCCAAAAAAAAGAATTTATTGTATATTAACATTATTTGGAGCCAAGTTTTCGGAAAAATTCGAAAAGGACGATTCTAAATATAAAACGCACAAGCCTAAAATAGATCTGTACAATAAGTTTTGTAAAGATTGGAAAAAAGCACCCGGCAATGAGAAAGGCGAGACTACTGATGAGAAAGACGAGATCGATCCCAACGACGAGAAAATGACACCAGGTCCAGTGAATGAACCAAAAAAAGGAGAAGGTGATAATATTACTCCCACAGATAAACCTGAATCTAGTAAGCCAAAATGATGATTAATACATTGAACTAACAATGCACATAAAAGTATAATTTTATGTGTGTATAAGAAAATGGGTAAAAATGCAAGGGAGAAAACGCCGTTTGTAAGCGTATGCACTCCCACGTTTAACCGCCGACCTTTTATTCCTACAATGTTTGAATGTTTCCGTAATCAGAATTATCCGAAATCCCAAATCGAATGGATTATTGTCGACGATGGTACCGATAAAATCGAAGATCTAACCAAAACATCAGGAATCGAACAAATTAAGTACTTTGCCTTGGAAAAAAAACTCACTCTTGGAGCAAAGCGTAATTTTATGCATGAAAAAGCGCGCGGGTCTATTATTGTCTATATGGATGATGACGATTATTATCCACCCGATCGCATTTCACATGCAGTAGAAACGTTATTAAAGAACCCCAGAGCTTTATGTGCTGGATCTAGCGAAATCTACGTTTATTTTAAGCACATTCAAAAGATGATACAATTTGGACCCTATGGACCTAATCATGCTACGGCAGGAACATTCGCTTTTCGGCGCGAATTGTTGGCGAAAACGAAATACGACGAAACTGCGACGTTTGCAGAAGAACGTGTATTCTTGAAAAACTATACCATACCTTTTGTTCAATTAGACCCATTGAAATCTATTTTGGTGTTTTCGCATAATCATAATACGTTTGATAAACGCAAACTCTTGAACGCTGAGCCGAATCAATACATGAGAGAATCAGAGAAAACGATAGATGCGTTTATCAGACTCGACGCAGAGAAAGTAATCAAGCGATTTTTCATGGAAGAAATCGATGGATTATTAGAAAATTACGAGCCCGGTGAGCCTAAAATGAAACCCGACGTTATGAAACAATTGAACGAAGTAGATGAAGAACGTAAAGTTCAGCAACGGCGTCAACATATAATCGAAAAGCCAGGCGAAGCTCCAAGGCGAATGACAGTAGACGAAATCGCCGACGCATTGTATTCACAAAAGAAGCTTAATGGTCTATTGTTGGATAAATTAAAGACGCAGGAGAAAATTATCCAAGATTTACGCAAAGAAATCGAGGAAAATAAATAAATTGCTGACTCAGAAATGCTGTCGTTCGCGTATCCAAATATTCGCAATGTATTTTGTCCCGCTAGTAACTGGTAATCCGGCATGCAATGCATAAGGGTGACAGCGATTCCCGTTCTTTTCCAAGGGGTAGAACAATAAACCGCCGCATTTTTTGGGTTTATATTCGCGGTTTAAATTCGGAAATCGCGTAGCGCCTCCTTCAAAATCGTCAGACAAATAGATCAACATTGTTATTACGCGTTGCCCGCCGCGTTTTTCGAATTCGAGACATCCATCAACCGCATCACAACAAGCGTCATGGTGTTCGTTATAATACCCATTGGGTTCGTACTTAACGACCTGTATTTGTTCCGCGTTTTCAAACGGCTTTTTTGCTAATTTACAGACCTCTTCGATAATTTTTTTTATAACCGGGTCTGTTTTCTTAAGCCAGGCAGTTTGACTTTTACGAACCATTGTGTCTTTTCCACTTACTACCAGACTGTCTTCAAATAAAGGCGTGGCTTTTTCTAATATATAATTCGCTTGTTTTTCCGTAATGAACCCAGGATACTCTACTGGCATAATGTATTCATCCGTATCTTTTGAGTAACCTCGACCTTTGGTTAAATCTATAAATGACTCTTGACTATTATAAAACCAATACATAAAAAATACTACAGCAAACAACGCTATGTAAAAAGTCGCCCCATTAAATGATATTTTTTTACTTTTCATACGCACTCTCTATCTCTCTATAAAAGGCGCATATAATTATTCTGAGACAAAATTGAAATATAGTTTATCCATTATAATAAATTATATTATAGAATGATCATATTGAAATGTGTAAAAGAGGGAGGGAAGTTGCGTATTAAATTTCATTGTTTCATAAATGGGCAAAATCAAAGATATACGAATGTGTACAACAATAGTTATAATTGTAAATTTCCGAAAGATGTTCGCCGTGATGGGGCTTATTATAAAGTAAATGATACAGATATCCGGTTAGCTATGTTAAAAGATAAACCCTTTTATTCGATAAAAACAAAAAATATTCTCGTTATGACCGAGGCGGAGATACAAACATTATTGAATCCAACCATAGTAGATTTGTCCACTATGCAAATATTTGACGCCGGGGACTGCGTCATTTGTTTGTCAGCGGAAAGTGCCATTGTGTTCATTCCGTGCGCACATCGATGCGTTTGTTCTCAATGTAATGACACGTTGACTTCCCGTAACTACATATGCCCAGTATGCAGAGGTCCTGTACAACAAAGCATTATAGGCTAACGTTTTGATAATAATCCTAAATTCGCCAATTCATCTGCCCGCGAATTATCTTTTCTTGGAACGTCGCAATATTCAATCGTCGTTATTTTTTTCGCCAACTCTTTCGCGGCTTTATAATCCAGTATCATATTCGGATGGTTGACTTTATATTCCCCGCGCATTTGTTTTATTACAAGTTGACTATCCCCGTGAACTTGCAATACATCTATTCCCAATCCAACTGCCATTTCCAAACCTGAGATAAGACCAATGTATTCGGCGTGATTGTTAGTTATTTTGTCACCCACGTACACTGATGCATTCGATATTTCTTCGTCTCCTTTGTAAATAACAGCACCCGCTCCTCCTGGTCCCGGGTTTCCTTTACTACATCCATCAAAGAACATTTTATATTCATATGCAACGGGATTTTTACTTATTGCGCCGAAAAGTTTCGCAATATCACGCTGTACAACTACCATATTTTCCATTGATTTTATATATTATTTGAGTCCGGGGCTCAACTTCAATTTTTGTAAAGTCTCCGCTGCTTTTCTCAGGTTCAAAACGGATTGAATATTATCATATTTTATTTTCATTAAAACCCCTATTAGAACTATTAGAACAACGTTAATAATGATGAGCCATGTATATAAATGTTGAAATGCCGAATTTGCTGCTCCGCCAAGACTATTTATATTTTTCATAGTCGCCTTTTCGGCAAATGGTATGCTATATCCAACGCGATAGGTATTTATTCCACGTATTAAAATGTATAACAGGAATAGCTCAACCATATAAACATAAAAATATCTCACCGTTTTCTTTATGAAAATATAAATATAAGCCGCCCACGTCTGTTTGTCGGTATCGCACCCGTTTTCGTCGCTTTCTTTATTCAATTCGGATATATTTGATATATTCTCGGCAACTGCGGTGAAAGTGGATCCCAAATTAAGCCCATTATACATAATAATGGCGAAAAACGAATAAAAAAAGAAAAACCCGCATAACGCCAACATGCCAATCGGTGCGCCGACCATTATAATAGTGATTATATAAATACAAAATAGGATAAAATAAACAATTCCTCCTACCAATGTTTTTTGCCACCATGGTTCGGGTTTCGGTTCCATGGGGTCAGTTTTATAAGTTTTCACTCCCCACCACCATAACGATCCGTAAACAAGAATAAATAAAATAACCGATATACAAAGAAGAGATGGCGTAAATTTACTATGAACTGCGTTGAAAAAATCATTGGTTACCTGTTCGGCAAACCCATCTCTCACCATGTTCAAAAATATAAGAGCCATAATAAAGAATATCAAAACTTTGGACGTTACATATTTTTTTATTATTGGAATGATTTGAAGTAATACCCAATCTACGGTTTCGACTGCCCTCAGTGGAGGACCCAGTACTCCATATAAAAATGAAACATTCTCTTCGTAATACGTCAAATTAAGTTTGTACTGTTCCCTAGGTTCCAAGAAGAACATGACGTAATACCAGTTATATAGAATCAACCAACTTAGCAATACCGTAGTTACTTTAATAATTTCACTAGAAAACGTATCTATCTCAGTTTTCGTAGCATTATTTTGAGTTAACGCCTGTGATGTATTTACGACAAATCTTCGATATTCATATTTCGAATCTAGAATAAATTGTTTCAGTTTTTCGCTTCCCAAATTGAATGTGTTTTTCAATTTAGAAAACATTAATTTTGAAGAGTACGATAATTGATTCATAGAATCGTTGATTCCTTTTTTTGAGTCAGCAGTTGCTTTTTTTGACTCAGCTGTACGGTCAGCAGGCGTCTTTACGGGAGGTTTCGCGTTTATATCCTTCGTATAATCTGAAACCGCTTTTTCATATCCGAGAAGATCGGCTTGAAGCGATTTAATTTTAGCCTTATTCTTTTTCTTTAATTCTTCTAGATTCTTCTTTGTTTCATCACCAGTTCCAAGATTTCTCGCCGCGTTAATTTGCATTTGTTTAAACGCCGCACTAGTCTTGTCACCTGAAACGAGAAGTTTCTCATCTGAACTACTTAGCTCCTTGGTGGATAGATTAAATCCCTCTTGCAATAATCCCTCGTATTCAGAGGTATCTAATATATATGGGTCATAAAGATCATCAAATAACGGTATTTTCTTCGGATTATTCGCCTTGTTTTTCAGTTTGCCGTGCGTTTGTTTTATAGATGGCTTTGGCATCAGACTTTCTGGTAAAAAAGACGGTGTTAGTTCCGTATAATCTATGGAAGTCGGATCCTTATTCGTCATCGCTTCTTTTGGCGGTGGGTTTAATGTGATATTTTTCCACGTGGTTTCTGATGACATTCTATATTAGTTATACTTATTAATATAGAATTGGATAAAAACACGGGATATTTACCTTGCGTACAAAAGCCCGCAATTTCCTCCGATGAATGATAATACATTAAATCGTTCTTCGAATACGGTAAGGTTATAGTTATACACATATAATGCCCAAGAAGGTGATTCACTTACTGAAACCGGGTTTCCGTCGGTGTCACAAAGAACGGCGAAATTGCTTCGCCCTGTATCTATCTCCGGTAAATAGGTTTGAAATTCTAATTCAATGTTTTTAAATTTACTCATATTAAGAGCACCAGAAGGTTGATATTCGAATGGACTCGTATTCAAACAAAAATTATAGCAGTATAGTCCGTCCTTTGCCGAACCCTGTGTTCGAGTATATTTTTCTACGAAATCGTATACACCTCTGGGCATTATATTTTCGCGATAATCGCCTTCGATTATGATTCCAAATGTTTCTAAAATATCGCGCCGATTGGAGACACTCAGATTTCCAGTTACACAAACATAATTCGCACCCGGTCCCGATGGATATCCATCTTGTTTCACAGGTCCGAGTTTTATATTCGATGGAATCTGATCTTGATAATCCCAGTTGGTATAATTGCTCCATTCGTTCCTCAAATTCACGTCATTGCGCTGCAAATAAAACATCCAATTCGCTATCATTCCACTAGTGGATGTCAATTTCACTCGATTTGACCCAACTACGTTCAAATAATTATATTCAAATACGTCTTTGATTAAATAAACCTGATCTTGAGACGCGAAGAGTGCCTGTTCTTCCTTACATAAAAAACAATAGGTAGCCAATAAGTACACATCTGCATTCCATGTACTTATCTTATTGGTATAGTTATTCGACGACATATCTATAGCGGGGGGGGTTTGTAAAAATCTATACATTTGGAATTGATCTTGGTTGAAATCAGGTTGAACATAAGGATATTTTTTCGCCGGATTGAACACGTCGCGAACTTGAAACATTTCTCGTATCGGACGAAGGGTAACATTGATAATAAGTTCATTATATTGCAAAGAAACCAGAGGAAATGCGCATCGGCAATCTAAATTAAACCAAGCGTTAATAGGTATATATAGTGTTCGTCCTCGAATTGACGGTTCCGCACCTGCGGCATTTGTCGTATAATAAGAAGTGGGGTAATTGTTTGAAGGATAAGGAGGAGCCGACGTCCTCGCCGACCAATTCATCGGATCATTTAATTCCGGTATGTTTCCAGTCATTCGATCGAATAGCTCTCTTTTTTCGGCACTAAAATCTCGATCTACTACTGATTGAATATATCTACCTGAATAACGTTGTATAGTAGTGGATCCACATTGAATCTCGATTTCTTGAATGATTTGGGTCCCTATATTTTTAATCCATTTGAATTCATACGGAGACCATGCATTTCCTGTATTTTTATCAGGAGGATAAACCGGACTCCATATATCGGGAAGGTTTACTACTATATACGTATCCATAAGCAAATCCGCATAACGTTTTATTTTGAAAGTAAATTTCGATTCTTCGCTTAAACGCAAGTCGCGCGTCCCGTCAAAATCAAGGCGAAATTTTTGTAACCCGAAATTAGTGTATTTGGAATAGGTAACTTTGAAAAAAGTCTTGGTAGGATTTCCAGTTAACATAAGATTCGCATTTCCTACTGTAACGATGTTTAATAAACCTCCTGCCATTTATTGTTATTATTATGAATATATCATATCGATTTATATTTATTTAGATCGAAAAGTAATATCCTTAATATATTAAGACGTCATGGTAGAAAAATTAATTAATTTAAATATTATTCTGGTTGTTGGTATAGCAGCATTGGTCATTTATATTCTTTATAGAATGATTAACAAAAACAAGACCCAGGAAAAAAGCACTGGACCCGGTTCTACCTATTCAGATGAATCTACGCCAACCAAGTTGAGTGAATTAAATAGCGTTCAGCAAGAAACAGGTTCTGGAATCGTCAACTTTAGTGAAACTAAATCCGACTCACCTTATTTGCGCGACTATTGCATAAAAGCTTCGTCAAATTCCGCATATTCCGGAGGATATATGAATTTAGATATGATTAAATACGTTCTAAGAAGGGGATGTCGCTTCTTAGATTTCGAAGTATATATTAAAGACAAAATTCCCGTTGTGGCATATTCAAATGCAGTCATTTTTGATCCATCGTATAATAGTTTTACCTCTTACGATTTACCGGTTTCTTTAGTGGGATGTTTGAACACATGTATGGCGAACGCTTTTACAAATACATCACCAAATTCAAATGACCCGCTTTTTATACAACTACGCGTAAAAACTAACATCAATGACGCATTTGGGTCGATCGCTCAAGTTGTGGATTCCGTTCTAAAACCTAAATTATTCAAGGGAGAAGTTGCGCCCAATACACATTTAGCGGATTTACTAGGAAAGGTCGTTTTGATAATAGATCGATCGACCACTCCCGGATACAAAAACTATCCAGTTTGTTCATCCGGACAACAAGGATGTTATAATTTGAAGGATTATGTAAACATGGAAAGCGGGTCTAACCATTTAAGAATATATACAGAAAATCAACTCACGAATCAAATGACAAATCCACCCGATCCGGGCGTTTATTTGATGCGCATTGTTACACCCAGTCCTCCACTTTTATTCGGATCCAAAAATTCAAAGTCTATGCATTTGATAAATAGCTACGGAGCCCAGATCGTAGCTCAAAATTTTTATATCAACGATTCGAATTTGCAGGATTACGAAAAAATGTTTTTTACTTATAAATCTTCCTTCGTGCCAATAAGCACCGCCTTGGAATATATTAAGAATGGACCACCCAAATGATTATTTATCGGGGGTAAAATATCCTGATATATAAACAGATATAACAATAAAATGAAACATAATAATAAAAAATATTATCCAGAAGAATGCGACGATGATATGACATTTGAAGAATGCGAATTGGCGATTTTACGTCAAGCTATAGATGAAAATGAAAAAGCCCAGGGAGAACAACTTGTCAATAACGACCAAATCATGACCATGATAAAAATCTTGGAAGAGTTTTTGAAATCCAAGAAACTTGTTTGCTACGGAGGAACTGCCATTAATAACATTTTGCCAGAGTACGCGCAGTTTTATAATAAAGATCTCGAAATACCCGATTATGACTTTTTCTCACCTTTAGCATTGAATCACGCAAAGGAGTTGTCGGACATCTATTATAAAAATGGGTATACGGACGTCGAAGCCAAATCAGGAATGCATCACGGAACATATAAAGTTTACGTAAATTTCATACCTATCGCTGATATCACGTATATCCATCCCGAGTTATTCCAAGCCGTATCGAAAGAATCCATAGCCATCGACGGAATTCATTATGCTCCGCCGAATTATTTACGCATGAGTATGTATTTAGAGCTTTCTCGTCCAGCTGGCGATATTAGTCGCTGGGAGAAGGTGTTCAAGCGTTTGACTTTATTAAATACTTATTATCCTATGAAAATGGAGCAAAATTGTAATACCGTTGATTTTCAGCGTAAAATGGAGTCTAATGCGGAAGATTCCGAGCGAATTTATACTATCATCAGGGACTCATTTATTGAATTGGGAGTCGTCTTTTTCGGAGGTTATGCGAGCAGTTTATATTCCAGATATATGCCCAAAGAACAGCGCAAATTAATAAGAAAAATACCCGACTTCGATGTTTTATACGAAGAACCGGAAAAATGCGCGATCACTGTCCAAGAACGTTTGGCGGAAGCTGGGTTCAAAAAAGTGAAATTGCATAGACACGAAGCAATCGGAGAAATTATACCAGAGCACATTGAGCTACGCCTTGGAAACGAATGCCTTGCGTTTATATATAATCCGATTGCTTGCCATAATTATAACGTTATTCGAATTGGATATCATAAAGAAGTTAAAGTAGCTACCATAGACACAATTTTGAGTTTGTATTTGGCGTTTATGTATGCCGACGCTCCTTATTATTACAAAGACCGTATTTTATGCATGGCAAAATTCCTTTTTGAAGTGGAACAGAAAAATCGTCTCAAACAAAGTGGATTATTAAAGAGATTCAATCCAACCTGTTACGGAACTCAAGAAACCATGAATACCATACGAGCTGTAAAAGCTGAAAAATACAAGGAACTAAAGGATCAGCGCGATTCTGATGAATACAAAGAATGGTTTTTGAAATATACACCTGGCGACAGATCAAAGTCTTTAACCACGTCTACGGAAAAGACTCGTTCCTTGTCAAAGACTCGTTCCTTGTCAAAGACTCGTTCCTTGTCAAAGACTCGTTCCTTGTCAAAGACTCGTTCCTTGTCAAAGACTCGTTCCTTGAAGCCTGAAATAGAAGAAGAACCCAAGAACAACAAAACGCGCAAATCTATATCGAAAGAATGGTTTCCAACAAACGTATTCGGTTCTTTTTTCTAAGAAAATTGATATTCGTTTTGTTTACACTGAATAATGTAAACAAAAAATAATGGAAGGCGAAAGAGTAAAATGGGCGATGGAACAGTATCGAATAACTCAAGAAATGGTTATTCAAGGAACAACTGAATATAATATTTTACACATCCCCATGAGAGCTAGACATCGGTTTATTGAAATAATAAAACGCTCGCATACAGAAGAATCAGTAAAGTTCTGGGAAAATTCTTGGAATCAAAGAGATGAGGATGCAAAATGTTTAGTCGGATTTGGTCGGTCGCGGTTCCTATCGGAATGTTGTTATGATGAAACTGAAGTATTATTTTGGGAGAACGCATGGAAAACGTCCGATCGAAGTTTGGCAATACGACAATTATTAGAACAATCTAGTCGCGCTTAAATTTCAAGTTTTAAACATATTATATTTTAATGTCAGAGCCCATTTTAACAACGCGACTCTCGGATTTGCCGGAAAATATTACTATTCAGCATCAAGGACAACAGCGATCGGGAATGCAACAGGATGAACTGGGAAATACTTACGTCCCCTTAAATATACATCCCAATCCTTACGGGATTCCGCAACAGGATAAAACTATGCCCCTTCCTCAACAGACAACACAACAGCGTGGACAACAACAACAACAACAATATGACCCTATGGCAGAAATACAAAATATGCCACAACAGCGTCTTCCGTCGCGTGATATTCCCATGAACCAACTCGATTATCAGCAGGATGAAGAAATACAACCTAATTATGTGCCCCGAGCAAAACTCACGTCCGATTATATTCGCGAATACGAAGCCGCAAGCGAGGAAGCTCTGAGAACTCACGAAAAAGAGGTTATACGAGGGAAAACGACGAGCAATTTATTTAGCGATCTCCAAGTTCCCATCTTGATTGCCGTGTTATATTTCATTTTTCAAATGCCTATCGTGACAACATTGCTTTATAAGTATTTTTCATTTCTTTCAATACATAATGCAGATGGGAATATGAACTTCACTGGCTTGTTATTAAAGAGCGCCTTATTCGGATTCCTTTTTTATTCAATGCAATTTGCCGCTACAGCGATAAATAATCTTTAGCTCACCTATTACAGTATTATATCTTTATATTATAATACTATGCCTTTTTTCCAAGATCATATCATCAACGACTTTTTGGGTCTCTATGAAAACGCGTCAATTTCTATACTAGCTAATAAAAACATCAACTTTTCTGAGTTGAAACCCAAAGCGCTCGATATATGTAGAAAACTTATTCTCAAAACGTATTTGAATAGGACATTGAAGAGCGCCTACACCAACCCAAAATTTGAAATTGTAGCGCTCTATGAAACCGCCGACGCGTCAAATCCTATTGCATTTTTAGTAGCAGAGAAAGGCGAATGTGAAATTCTTCCCGTCGTATGGTCAGTAAATCTCATATGCGCGGTTGCTGAGGGTCCGCATGGTACAAAAGGCGCGGGTCAGATACTCATGGGGCTTTATTTATTTACCATTGCAACAAATCCCGAGGTTATCGATAAACGCGGTATTTTAGAATTAGCAAATGGATATATAAATGCCGCGGGTTTGGCGAGTTACTCTAAATTAGGGTTCGTCATTGACGAATCGTTATATGGAGATCGCTGTTTTGCGGATTATAATAATTTGCCTATGATCGCGGATGATATTGATCCAGCCCGGGTTATTCGAATTTTGCAAGGATCTGTAGGCGATTCTTATGTAAAACCGCCCATATGCGACATTCGCGGCGCCGTACAATTATATTTGGGAGTGGCTATGAATTTGTTAAATATTATTAATAACGTTCCTCGCGATGAATTGGATGATTACATTATTGACGATTATGGAATGAACGATAATCGTGTTATCAATTATAGATATCTGTATAATCTGGTGAGCCGTAATATTCCTGGTTTTACAAAACAAATAGACTCCGCATTAAGAGGATCTGCTTCGGCGAGATTGCCAGGACTATTAGAGCTCGAAACCGCAATAGTTATCACTAAAGCCAAGACACCTTCAGCCGAAGCACCTAGTCGCCGATCTAGATCCACTCGTATACAGAAGACTGAGGCTCTCGTAAAAAGCAATAGCTCAAGTCGAAAATCGAAACATGAGGGTAAATCGTCGAGACGATCTAAACGCGGAAAAAAAGGAAAATAATACCTTTTTTTCTTATGAATTTCTATGACTTACTAAACGGGAGGGGTTCGGGGAACCGTTGAGTTCCCTGATAACAAAGCGTTCATTGGCGGCGATGAAACGGGTTTTTCGCCTAGGTGCATATCAACTATTTGCTTATTGGCATCACATGACGCTGCCGTCGCTTCGTATTTGTAACATTTTTCGCCGTATTTATATATTTTGCCATCGATTTCGCTTATAACAGGTCCATTGAAACTAATACAGTTCTTGTCTTTGCAAACTTTTCTAAATAAAGTAGCTAAACCCAATCCAAGAAGAACCGAAATGAATATTTTACCCAATCCCGTGTTCAACAATCGTTTCAAATTCATTGTGTCTTATAATAATAAGATACAATTATTTCATCTGAAATTTTTATTACGCGCTATCCTTGCGCGGGTATTTTCGAAATAAGCTTCTCGTCAGTCGGGCAGGGCACTTCTACTTGCGATAATCCAAAACAGGTCTGTGTTTTATCGCGATATTGAATCAAATCAATATTCTCAGGCGTGGGATAAATATATATTTTACGCGAGTCGTCCATAGTAACGTATACTACAAATATTCCAATTGCCAAGCTTATAATAAACACAGGTATGCTAATATATTTCAGTAAATTCATTTCCGTTTTATATTATGGCGAGATTTTTTCCGCAATTTTTTGATCGATTTTCGTTTATGTTTACGCGATCGTTTTCCGCCTTTACCCTCTTGAACGGGGGTGGATGGTCTACTTGCTCGCTTCATTACAGATTTATAAAAAGATTCAAGCATTAAATAAGCTGTTTCTGTATAATTAAAATTAGAATAAGCCGATCTAGAATCTGGATTAATAAAATAGCCCAAGCAACGTTTTACTTGGGCTATTTCAGTTTCTCCGGGTGGTGGGTCCTCCCCGATACGACATTTAAAAAATCCGCTTTTTTTTGCTTCTTTTACTATTTTGTCAAGTTCATCAAAGTTTTCCGAGCTTTCCAGTTCATTTATTTTATTCAAAATGCGATTAGCTTCTTGTTTTTCTAGTTCATTCTTCTGATTTTCTAATTCTCTGAGCTCTTCATCACTAAGACCTTTATTGCCGTTTACACGATTCATTATACATTATATCTATAAAATTATACTCCGATTTCAGAACCGCTACACGTA
>Ga0209550_10003239_pt1 | contig 15507 bp, 16 predicted proteins | sample LauGreSuBDMM15SN_2_FD_187567 | JGI IMG/M metagenome (GOLD analysis project Ga0209550, IMG submission 187567) | Freshwater lake microbial communities from Lake Michigan, USA - Su13.BD.MM15.SN (SPAdes) (version 5) | ecosystem: Environmental > Aquatic > Freshwater > Lake | place: Lake Michigan...
CCGAGCAGATCTCTGACCCGCAGCGGTGACAGGGTAGATACACGGTCTGCCAAGTAGTATGCGTCACCGTATATCCCTGGAGTCAGCGGGTCGTAGAGACGCTGGCCGATGTCGTTCGCTCTTATCGCTGCTTCTGTCGCAGACAAACCTTCAGTTCCTGCATGTAGGATGCGGTCTAGCTCTGACTCAAATCCGTGGGCTCGCACCTTGGTCTTATGTACCTGAGCAGAGACCTCGGCGATGGCCTCAGCAAGACTTCCTGGGTGTGTATGTCCTGAAGATATGCCTTCGATTGTTGCCACTACCCTACGAACTGGTATCGGCAATAGCTTCACGGCTTCAGGTGCTTGTCTGTCAACTGATGCCAGCGAAGGGTTCTGTTCTATCCCCAACCATGCTCTCATTGACTTCTCACGTAGACCATCAATCCAGTTATAACATGCCAACAGTGACGCTGCGCTTGTACCTGGAGCGTGTTCGAGGAGAAGATCCGCGTCTGTACCACAACGTAAGGCAGTTAGAAGCATTATCAGATCGTCTCGTTCAGCCTTTACCTTCTGACCCGCGGAGAGCTCCTTGATTCGCTCAACAAAAACGGTTTCTTGATCTGCCAGCATCGGCCAATGCCGACCTGGGAGAAGCTGCCACATCCGTCTGTTACTCACATTGGGAACTGTTACCCGTTTTACGATTTCGTCAGAAACACGACACAACTGCTGTTGTCAGAGTCAAGTATTATAGATTCTTTTGAAATGGATGTTAGATAAAGCTGCTTTTCTTTCGTGTTACGTTGTTCAGTAACGTCTTGAGCCATATGGCTACCTGCTTACATTTTTTAGAGCGTGTGAACTGATCTCATGGCGTTTACTACACCTTTACATTCGTTTCGCATTTGATCTGTTCTTAGCTCTACGCATGTTCGCCCCATAAGTTCAGGGTCTAGAACCTGCTCCGCGGCTTCTGCTGAGAGTTGGGCAACACAGTTCGCTGTCGGATCACCAGCACAAGCGTCCATCATGTAGTTAGCGAATTTTATTGGATCTTTTATCAGTTCGTGTCCGATGGCCCTATCACCTGCGAAAATAACTTGGTGTGATTCGAACATGCCAGCCCCGCGCCAACAACCATTACGTGAGAACTCTTCGGTCAACGTTGCACAGTACGCTTTGATATCATCTGATCCAGCACGTAAGTTGTACAGTGCGAAGGTGTAACAATCTGTTCGTTTGAATCCGTCGAATGGTTGGCAACGTTCAACGGCGAAATCAGGGTCTGCTGTCTCGAGTGGGTTCATAACCACGAACTGGTTCAACGCCCCGGTGAAACATAACCTTCTGTCCCAATCTGCGCTGTACAACACAACCTGATCACAGAGCGGCAAAGCTGCTTTCAGATCTTGTATAACATTTCCTATGGCATGCCCTACGCCATGTGCGCATTGATAGTTCTTACCTTGGTCTACTTCCCCGCCTTGCTTTACCATCTTCTGGCAAAACACCACTAAACGGTCGATACTCGCTACTCGCTCTTTTTCTCCTAGGAGTGCTTCGCTCATCAGACCATGGTAATATCCCATCCCGCAGGTGAAGTTATCGGGGACGAGTGCATCTTCTTTTCCGATCCTCCAAGCGTTCACCCCTATCTCATGAAGTAGATCATGACAGGCTGATCGTAGCGCAAGGTCATCTTTCGATGCTTCTACCACTGCCACTACCATAGAGGAGACATCTTTTATGTTTTTTGGTTTCCCGAACGCATCCAGCGCGCATAACAACTGTGAGTTCTGACGGCTTCCGAAATCTTCTCCAGTTGCTTCGTTTACAGCAGGAACGCCGTCCATGCAACCAGCAACCCATCCTAAGCGCATATCTATTTCCTGGTCAGAGAGCCCTTGCCCACCTTTGACGAAACTGTTGATTGTGAAGAGACCTGAAATCGTCAACATCAATGACATACCGATGATCAGCGTACGCTTCAATCTCATTGCTTGAACGGTCCATTCCAACTTACCTTTAGCCAACATTGCAGCTTGTAGCTACCGGAATGTATGCTATACATTGTTGTTTGTTGCTTTTCTGTTACCTATCAGGGTTTAGTGCGTTCTAGTCTTCCTGACCCGAGATCTTGTACGCTACTCAAACCACCAACTGTGTTCAAACACTCTTCGCGACTTGCTGCCACCGTCAAGTTCTGACAAATAGCTTCCATTACAGATGTATCTAAAGCTACTTGTCCTACCTCGGAGAATAGGTGGGCCATGCACTCGCTGGTTTTATCGCCAGCGCAAACCGACTCTACATAGGTCGCGAATCCTTTAGGGTTCTTCAATAACGCTTTGCCCTTCTCGGCGTTCTCCCCAATCATAAGCTCTTTGATTCCGCCGACCCAACCCACAGCGGACCAGCAGCCTCTTACCACCCACTCTTCGTTCTGTTTCATACAGTACTCGCGTGCTTCAGATGATTTGATGTTGTTGAACGCCAGCATATATTTTACGCATTGTTTGATGAAGGAACCTGTGATTGAAGTTTCATCACACTGACTCACAGCCTCGCTAGGAGTTGATCCAGTTGGTGGGTTCAATACCAGGTACTCGTTCATAAAGCCTGTGAAACATACGCTCGGGTCGCTTTCGATACTGTAAACTATTACATCTGAGCAGAGTTCTGCTCCATTTTGTATGCTTTTGACTACTCCCGCGAGAGCATGTCCTATTCCATGCATGCAGAGCGAATTCTTTCCTGGGTCGTAAAGCTTCTTCCCGTCAACTGTAGCTCTTGCTTTGCTCGCACTCCCTGGTACAAAAGCAAGCTCTTCACAAAATTCGAGAAGATGATTCAAGTTTGACTGCTGCTTTCCCTCTGCCAGGGCGCTGGTCATTGCACCGTGATAGTAGCCCATACCGCAGGTGTCATATCCCTGTATCAATGATTCTTCGCTCAAGTCAAGCCAAGCGTAACGTCCTACTTCATGTAATATGTCATGGCATGCTGACCTGAACTCCTCGTCTCGCTGCGATCTTTCTATCAATCCATCGACGAGAAGCCTCACATTTACCATTCCTGAAACATTAGCTACCGATTGGGCTGCGCATAATGTTCGTTCGCGAACGTTGTCTTTGTAACGTTTCCCAGTTAGACCGCTGACCACTATGTTAGGGTTTTCAAGGCATTCTTCTGCCCAAGCAAAACGCTTCTCGAGCTCGGCTGCGCCTATCGTATTATCTCTGCTAGTAATCACTAAGATACCTACTGACGATACTAATACGACCGCCGCGCAGAAGATGCTGAGTAATTTCCTGACTGGCATAAAACCTATTGTCCTAGTCACTTTATACTCCGCCTGTAACACCCTTGTACCTGGCGACCTGTCTAAATCCAATATAATTTGCAGGGCTTTTTTGTAACTTTGTCAGGCTATTTCCGTACCTATTTCCACTCGACTTCACTATACCTTATGAACCTGAGAGGTGAGCCCTAACTACGTCGTCCGGTAGGAACATAGCTGCACGCTGAGGCACACCTATAGCGGTGAGGACATTTTCGAACACTTTTGCGGCGGTTAGTCGTTCGGCAGCGTCCATGTCTGGGTAGGCTATGAGTAACATCCCAAGGAGCACATCGCGCCAAGCTTCGACGCTGGCTACTAGATCTGTAGGGGTCGCGGCACGAGGCTTGCGAAGTCGGCCGTTATCTGCTGGTTTCATCCTTGAAATCGTATAAAATCCCGATGTTAGTTCCATAGCGAGAGCTGGTGGGAGCTCAAGAGGAACTCCTCGTTGCGGCACGCGTAGGGCAGTAAAGAGTTTCTTGAAAATAGCGATAACCTGGAATTGTTCTTCCTCTGTCAGAAGGAATGCAGCATCGAGTAACCCTACATATGTGTTTAGCCAGTCATGGCGCTTTGGTTGTCGCATATGGTTAGTGTCGGGACAGAAAACCCTGACCGACCAAACTACTATTTTGCGTTTAGTATAGCAAGTTAGTCGCGTTACCTAAGAGAATCCGCTAAGCTATCGTATAATTGTTGAGCGCTTCCAGATTTTGGGTTTGTCATCTTTTGGCGGGTTACCAACCATTTATCGAGACGTTCTGAGAACCCAGTATAGCTCTCCCCTGCTAATGTCTCGAACCTTTCCTCGAACTTTTCTTTTGATGCATCGGTGAAGTATTCAATTACAGGGTCTATTCCTACACGTGCAACAAGTAGCACCATCGCAACCCCGCCCAATATGTGAGCACAGGAGATTTTCTGGTTTGGAGTGTACGTCTCAAAGTCGTAGTTCCGCAAACCCCCATCGAGACATTCTGAAGGTATCTGATTGAAGTCTACTATTCCTGTTCTTGATGCCTGATAGAGGATGAATGGTAACTGCTGAGAACCCTGTAGTAACCATCGTGGCTCCACTCCATCGTTTCTTATCATTGGGTTGCGTTGGAACTGCCATTGGTCGAATAGATCGTCTACAAAAGTTCTCATAACTATGGTAAGGTCAGCGTCAGGTGTGATTCTAGTATACTGCGACATGTTCAGGATAAACCCCTTTTTCTCATTACCGCAGAGATTTTGCACTGGTACCCCACCAGGCATATCCGTTTCTAAAAACGGATACCATTGCGCAGGGACCTTACACCCCTCATCTGATGCAGTTCGCCGCAACCATGTTTCTGCTTCTTTTTCTTCGTTCGTTATGAAAAGCAAAGTTGGATCCATGTCATCCCAGATTCCGATCATCCTTGTCAATGTTGGTAGAGTGGACTCCACTGCTTTAGCGATTATTGGGTCGAGTTCAGGGTACTCAATAATTTTCAGATTCAGCTTCGAGGCTTCCCTTTCAGTTAGTTCTAATGCTATTTTTACGAATCGGTCCGTTACTGGGTCGCCAGTCCCACCCGAGTAAGGACCTGACCCTTCAGGTGTTTGAACAGGGAGCAGATCTGAAGCCAGTACGAGCTGTGGTTTGGAACTATTGAAACCATCCCAGGATATCGTCTCTGCTCCCCTTTCCGGTAACTCGTATGCGGGGGTACCAAACGCAGGAACATCAATTTTTGAAAGTTGCTCTACTGGCTGAGTCCCACACCCTGAGAGTAAAGTTATCCACACTGTACCTAACGCAGCAGCAGCGTGTTTATTTTTCCAAGCCACCACGAAAGGTTTTATCATAAATCTAACCGTGTCGTATAACCTATAACCTGCAACAACCAACTTATCTGGGTTACCCTACCAGGGCTGACAGAGGAGTTTACTCATGTTTCTGTTTTACGGCTCTATCATCGTGCTTCAAAGGGGAGTGACCAACACTGTACTCCTTGTCAGCTTTTGACTTTTGTGCCTAATTTGAGAAGGAGTAGAACATGACCTGTGGGCAATGTGGCCATTTTGAGATCGCAAAGGATCGAGTGTCTTGCTCTGAGTGCGGAGCTACCCTCTCGGACCGGATCGGACCCTAAGAGCTTTTCAACCCCCTGTCTTTGACTAGCGGCTTGTGCTACTGAGCCTTTTCTTGTAACTGTATAAACTTGTGATGCGTGAACCTTTTCCGAGTACTCGACGTTACCTATTTCGTCGTGGTTTTCTCCGTCGTTCCGTTCTTGTCGTCGTGTTTTCTGCTTTGATCACCACTGGGCTAACAGTTGGTTATGTTACCTGGGAGTACAGTAACCTTACTCGCTTTGAGGAGGCTATCAAACCAACGGCCAGCGAAGTCACTACCAGACCTACTTTACCTACCGTTCCCCCAGGTGTTACCCGCATCCTTGTGTTCTCGACTGGCTCTGATGGCTTAGATGCAGAGAGAGATGGCTCACGACTCGGTATCGGACGTGGTCGTGCCCGCATGTCTGATCAGCTAACCGATAGTCTTCTACTCGTTACTCTCTATCCGGATAATGCCAAAATTGGGATCGTTTCACTACCCCGTGATACATGGCTAGAGTGGAGAGGCCACCGAATCAATGAATCTTTCAAAAGATACGGGCTGACTGCGCTTGTCGACGACGTCGAAACCCTCACCGGGTTACGCGCCGAACATGCAGTTGCGTTGAATTTTGCTGCATTCTCCGACCTAACTGATTCGTTAGGGGGCGTGCGACTGCTTTTTGACGCACCAGCACGGGATGCCAAAGCTCGTCTCGAAATCCCTTCTGCAGGTTGCGTCAACTTAGATGGGCCTAATGCCCTTGCTTTCGTCCGTTCTCGCCACTGGCAGGTCTACACAAATGACGCTTGGCGTAGCGACGCATCATCCTCTGACTGGGGGCGTATTCTCCGACAACAGGCTTTCATTCGAGCGGCTGCAGCACAGCTTCTCACATGGCAACTCCCTGCGCGCATCCCCGCACTTTTCAACGTTGTGCAGGAAAACGTAACTTTTGATCAGGAGCTAACAGTATCAAAACTTGCAGGACTGGTGCAAGGCTTCGCTAACAACAAGCCTACTATAGAGACGATGACCTTTCCTGGCCGAGGCGGGGTTACTGATACCGGCGCATCAGTCATTTTCCCAGACATGATCAACGGCCCAGAATCTGTCACCGAATTCGATGCGTTGATCACAGGTATCACGAACATTTACCCCGAAACCCCTAACACTAACCCTGCAACCTCAACTCCCTCTACGTCAGCTGTTCCTTTTATTCCCCGCGAATCTTCGAGCGTGCCTACGCCTTCTACCTCTACTCCCCCATCCTCAACCAGTAAGACTCTCTCCCAGTCGCGCTGGCCTTCATGCTAATTCATTTATTTATAAGCCACTAGATATCCTAGTTTTTTATTCTCGCTAGCGCACCTGTAATCCCCTTCGTCGCGCAGCCGGTGCAATTTTTTGTTTGTTGCTTTGAGCGACTATCGGGCCTAACAGCTCTACCAACTGACCCTCATTATAAGAAGATGTTCAACGATGCTCTATTGTTATCCTGTCTTCTACAACAGAGTCTTCAAGGTACAGAAAGGTTGAGCATTGGACCAGTTCAAAGGCATTCAGCCTGGAGAGCCAACTCAGAACGTCGGCCCCTTTCCCATATGCCCGCTCTCGACTGATTTCGTTCACGATGTTTCTCACGATTCCGTGTCAACTTATGCTGGAGCTGCCATTCCCGTAGAACCTACATATATGACTCTGCTACTCCTCCCACATCGAGACTTACACTGGGTGGCATTACCTAAATGGTTTCGTATTTTTATCTCTCTTATGGTTGGTCTCACCACCTTTGACCTAGTTTACATATTTGTTAGTGAGCCCCGTAATGTTACTCTTCTCCCTATTGTTTTTCTACCAACTCTCTGTGGTATGTTCGCAGCGGTATACTTTAGTCGCGCCACCCCGCTTCCGATTCGTTTCTACCTCTGGGCTGCTCTCTGCGGGGGAGGTGTCGGTACGTTGTTCTCTGGTATCCTGAATACCACCGCAGCGGTATTCCTTGGTGAAACCACCGTTGTAACTCTTGTCGCTCCGTTCTTTGAGGAGCTGATCAAACTCCTCGTTGTCCTTGTAGTTATCATCGTATGCTCATCTGTTTCTGCAGTTGTAGTCAACCGCTTCACGGCCACTGCCACCGGTATAGCTGTAGGAGCAGGTTTTACCCTTGTAGAGGATATCACCTACTTCTCCAAAGGACTTACGTTCAGTGAGGCAGCTACTATCGCCGTAGGGCGCACGCTACTATCGCCTTTTGTTCATATGGTATGCACCGCACTTGTCGGTTACGGAGTTGGGCTCATCATCGAACAGAGACGACAAGGTTCCTTCAAACTTGTCACTCTCTTTTTCTTCTCTTTTGGTCTGCATTCGCTGTGGAATGTTACTAGTCAGGCCAGCTTTGAGCTTTCCCTTGCGCTCAGTTTTCTCTTTACATTCTCTTTCCTTTTGGCTGTACAGCTTATCTCGGGAGAGACCCTTCGTGTCCTGAAACAACAAGTACCTACCCCTTTACTGAGTTGCATTCCCGACGGAGATCGGACTCTGAGTGCGCTCGAGGTGTGCCTTATCCAGGATGAGAAGCATTTGAGGCGTTTACAACTCGAGCATCCCACAGTTCGCAACGAACTCGCTGATCTTCGACTCTCGGTCTCAGAGCTTCTCTACACACTGAACCACCCTTTCGCCCCGGCTTCACCTTCAGCCGCCAGCGTGAGTCCAGAATACCAACTAACTTTTGAGCGTGAAGCTGCTCTCAGTAAAGCTCGAACAAATCTTTTCGACCATCCCTACGGAAAGGTTTTCACACAAAATTTCAATGATCATCTTGACACTTCCTCTGAATAGCGTTAGCTGCGTAGCTGCTTTGTGTTCCCTCTTATGAAGATGGACGGATTGTCTTTCTCCCGCACTGTTTGTAGACATGAGAGAAGTTGACGATTTGAGCGACGAGACCAACCCCGTTGCACCTCGTCAAAATGGTAACCGTAATCAAAGTGGGTTCGGTGAGACCTTACGCCCACCCCGCTGGATCTGGCGTTGGACACTCGGGGCTATTGCGTTGTGGTGGGCTGGAGTTCTTGCCTCAAACGCTGTAAAAGCGTTACACGACATTATTCTGATTGGTGTAGTATCTTTTCTTGTAGCTTGCGCACTTGAACAACCAGTCACTCGCCTAGAACGTCGTGGTCTCAGACGAGGCCTGGCGACCATGATAGTTTTGCTTCTTGTTGTCATTATGCTGGCTGCTACCTCTATTGCTGGTGGAGCCCTTCTTGTAACCCAGATCAGCTCATTGACTGACTCCTTACCTGAGATGACTCGAAGTATCATCGACTTTGCCAACTCTGTTGGTATCCAAATATCTTCAGATGTACCTGTCGACACCGTTGCGAACCGGATCGAAGAGATGGTCCGCGACAACGCTGGAAACTTCTTTCTTCAAGGTACAATGATTGCTGGCCAGATCGCTGCTGGAGCTCTGCTTGTATTCTATCTTGTTGCTGATGGGCCTCGTTTGCGTCGCAACGTCTGCTCTCTGTTTCCTCAGTACCGCCAGCAGATGATCCTTGATATCTGGACAGCAGCGATCGAAAAGGCTGGCGGGTACCTTGTGGTTCGTATTATTCTCTCGTTCCTTGCCAGCGTAACCAGTTGGTTGTTCTTTACGGTGGCTGGTGTCGACTATGCAATCGCCTTGGCGTTTTGGGTAGGGATTGTGTCTCAGGTAGTGCCCGCAGTTGGAACCTATCTTGCGGCCTTGTTACCCTTACTTGTTGCTTCCGGTGACGGTGCCGGTCAAGTTCTAGCAGTTCTTCTATTCCTTGTCGCCTACCAGCAACTCGAGAACTATCTTTTCGCGCCTCGTATCTCCCGAAAGGTTATGCAGGTACACCCTGCAATCGGGTTTTTTGCTGCTATCAGCGGGGCGGTAATCGCAGGTGCTCCAGGGGCAATTATCGCGGTACCTATTGTAGCTACCGCTCAAGCAGTTATCTCTGCATCTTTAGAACGACACCAGCTCGTTGAGAACGACCTCTTGACCCACACCCCTCCTCCTACACGTGGCACGAGGCGTCGGAAAAGTAGTGTTGTCACCAAAAGCTCTGTTGGAAAACGGGACACTTCCAAGCCGTCTAACGAAAAAGTTCCTTATGCGAAACGATCACCTAGTAAAGGTCCTGATGTTAGGAACGCTTCAAAAGTCCTACCTGCTACCCCTCGCACTCAGAAGAGTAAAACAGCTGCTAACGGAAATACAAAAAAACCATCTAAATCTGTTGGTGCAGCAGGAAGGTCGCGTTCTAAACCCTTGAACGACGACTGAGTTCATTCACTGAGAAGTGATAACTTCAATTTTTAGTTATCTCATCTGATGTTGTACGAGCTATGCTTCCTGCTCTTTTCGTTTTTCCACGAACAGCTTCCCATGCCGCTTTTGCTGCCTGGTATTCTCGCCGTAGCTCACTGTACGCTTCTTCACCTATTACGCTCCGACGGTTCTCGGACATTTTACACAAGGTATCGATATAGTACGCGCAGAGGTCTTGTCTTTGTAGCTGCGCTAGGCGGCGTTCATCTGTTGTTATCCGTCGCCGCAGTGAACGCTCGAGGAGATGTTCACGCCCTCGTTGTTCTACACTAGTCCAGAGATCTCGTTCATCAGGCCCAAGAACTGCGGCAATATCAACAGGGAGCTCACCCATATCGTCTGGCAGGGGATTGAGGCTCTCCAACGTGCTATCAATCAACTGTGTAAGAGCTTGCGCTTTTGCAAGCTGTTCACGGGTAGCTATCGTTGCAGGTGAAGCAGGGAATACTACAGAATTGTTTGCTTCTAGTGCACTCGCTGAACTCATTATGTATACCTCTCCTTTGGCTTGTCTGCTTTTGACGGTTCGCGCTGGGCATTTCATACCAAACCTGGAACTCTTGCAGCCAATTTACTCCTATAAGTTACGGTAGTCAGGAGTGAACATTGATTTTCATACACCACTACGGTCTTCTATTCGGGTTCGAGGAATCCGAACATCGCTGAATTGTTTTTGTGATGATCAGCTTGTTAGAGCTAATCAAACTGGTGTGTAGAAACGGTAGGGTTCTATTTTATTGGTGTACATTCTCGTTCTTGTCCTACCCCCCAAAGAATTGGAAACAGAAGTAGCGTTACCTTGATGAGTTCAAGGTTTGTTATTGTTTGTACTACCTCTTTCATATCCCCATATTTTTTCAAGATCAAGCTCTGGGACCCTTTCAGTTGCCGAGATCGTTTCGTGGTGATGTTTTCCAATCGCCCTAGGTGAGATGTCGATTTCCGATATTTTAGGCTATATGTCTGAATTTGACGAAGATTTTGTAACCTTTTCATGCTCCTGGCCCGAGAAAATTCGCAATGTTTTTCTACTTATTTCACTAAATGGCTCAGCTGTCTCACCTGTGAACTAGTTTTCTTTATAGTTCAGCTTTCCAACGATTTTGCGAACCTATAGAGTTCTTGCGCCGTACCTTCCCACTCGCCTATCATTGAGAAGAAAGTTTCCTGCTCGTGAACTCCCAGTCCACTTCGATGTAAAGAGCGGCGCGCAAGAACTCCGTACAAACCTCTAGCATGTACCATTGAAGGGTGGGCTTTTGCAACCCCTAAGCTAAGGATTCCTATCATTCTTAGCAGACGCGGTGATCTTATACGCCATAAAGAGATGTTCGCCAACTCTGTTATTAGAAAAAATGCGAAGGCTGTCAGGCATATAATTAGAGATAGTGTTAGATGCCAGGGGGTGGAACTTTTCTCATAGGCTCCTAGTGCTACTGCAGGTATGAGCGCAGTAAAGACCCCTACACTGAGCAGTATGGTCGCAAACATCTGAAGATAGAGCCTGTTGCGGCTCAAGATGTCGCTTATTTTACTGATTGTACTTGCGCCTGATACCTCTAGTTCATTGAGCGCTCTATAGTGCTCCCCGCTGGTGGAGCGGTTTTTAGATGGGTTCTGAGGATGCAATCTGAGCTTTGCTACTCTTCCTGGTATTATGAAACCCAGTGAGATTTCGCCAACATAATCACCAATACTGGTTCGGTCTGGTTTTTTGAGGCTTTTTGAGATTTTATTAGAGGTTCTCATACCTCTATGTTGCCTACTTGCGTGGCCCTAGCATGCAGCTGCCTCTAGAATGAGTGACGCGTGCACCGCTCTGGTTATCGTGTACCGTGTTTCTTCTAGCCCGAGTAGCTCAGTAGGTAGAGTGTCTCACTCGTAATGAGAAGGTCAGGAGTTCGATCCTCCTCTCGGGCTCCAGATTCAGACACCTCCAGGTAGATTTGATATCTTCAACGAAAGTTTGCTGCAGTTACGCTCTAATGTTGGATCAGAACAACAACCGCCGCGATGATATCAATATACACGCATGCTCCGGCGTACCAGGCTGGCACATATCTGACCTCCCGGACCAGATGCCACAGATCCCACGCCGCATGTCCTAGCAGCCCGACCACTGCTATCGATGTCAATTCCAACATACTAGCAGCACCGCCGAGTACCACTGCCGCCGCCAGTTGAAAAGTGCAGAGGAGAACCCTTGAACGGTCACGGAAAGCTGCAAGCAGTACATACACACCCGCAGCTGCGACGAGAATAAACGCAGCCCAGGAGGCCGAGGCCGGTGGTGATGATAACACCGGAAATAACAACGGCGACCCGATCAACAGCGCTGCAACGATACTGCCAAAACCTAACCCAGCGTGAAGAGTAGCGTTGGGTAGCCTTGTACCGGGTCGATGGTTTGTGTAGCGGTTTGACATTATTCTTACTATCAGTCCGCTAGATTCTCGTAACAGCAACGATGTTTGGACAGTCTGATGAAGGCCCTTTATCGAGGCGTGGATCGGATCTTCGGGACACCAGCTTCGGCGAACCATTCTATGACCAGTCGCAATTTGACCAGACTGCGCAGATCGGAACCTTGAGAATAACCACTTTCACCCCGGTTTGTGTAACACTGCGGCGCTTGCCTTCATCTTGACTTTGGTCTCGTACGTCGTCCCCACGATCGGCACGTTGATTTTCTTCGCTGATTCGGCTGCCAACCCGCGATATTTCCCGTTACGGAAGTTCTCCTCTACCGGATCGTTGCAGTGGGGTGGGGGTATTTAGCTGGCAGGGATGCGGTGGCGAGTGGCATATATCTCTTTTTGGTGGTTTGACCCTACCAGCAACGACGACTTTAGCGTATAGGAAACTAGCATCTTTGATAGCGGCATGTAGATTGTTTCGGATTTGGCATTGTTGGCAGAGTACGATAGTTGCGCACTGTCCCCTTCATGAGTAATGACAACCAAGATGGAAACACCCTTCACACTACGCAAGAGAACGACGGCACATCTAGCTCTACAGGTTTAGATGCCACCCCTTCATCACATAACCTTGGAACTCTTCACGAGAGCCATTCACCCGTAAAACCCTCAATTGCATCTATGGCAAACGCTGGGGTTACGTCCATTCGTAGCGAATGGAAGAAAGATAGTAACCCCAGAGTTTCTACAAAGGCCAGCTCAACGGTCCAGAGTTCGAGCACAGCCACAGGCAGTATTTCAGGCGCGCAGGGAGCATCTTACACCCCAACAGTGAACAATTCAGCTGGTATCCCTGCAAAGAACGTAGTATCGCAGCGAACTAACTCTAAGAGTAATAAACAGCATAATGCTATAGGTTCTGGTTCAGCGCAAGGCCTACCCTCGAAGAGCTATCCTAGTATCACTGGGGAGAATGTAAATGACTGGCATCATATCCTTATTACTATTGGGAAGGTCAGAGGTGAGGCGGTCGTAAAACTTGCTTCTTTTATCATCTCCAGGAAATATGCGGAGAACCCACTTCGAGCAACAGCTCTAGCTGCCGACCTTCTTGAGGACGCCACTGAAGTGTTTTGTGAGAATATTAGCACTCTTGTCTCGGATGGTTGGGACCAGTCTTTAGGTGCTCTTTTCTCGTGCGCGCGTAAGCTATAAACCTACCCTAATCATATACTCATCTTTGTGTAATTTAGAATATTTCACTCTAGTTATCTTTTAGCGGGCTCGGGTGCGGTCTGCGTGCCGAAGAGCTACCGCGCCTCACTATCTTCCCGGTAATGAGATCAAACTCAGTGAGTTTAGGTAGCGTCATGAGATTATCTCTCTCTGCCATTAGACCCACTTGGATCCAGCATATTGAAGATGAACGCCGAATGAGAGGTTTACTTCGTTAGCTCTATAGCTTTCTTCATTTTCAGCCCTACTGGAGGCGGTAGCTCAGTTGGTTAGAGCCCCGAACTCATAATTCGGTCGTCGTCGGTTCGAGTCCGACCCGCCTCACCAGAGAGCCGCACTCTTGTTATATATGCCCATCCTTCAGGAGCTCTTTTCTCTACTTTTTGTAACTCTATACCTGCCAGTTCACTACCCTCCCTCACGAAGAGCATCTAAGGCTCCGCACCTTTCACGGTAGTAGCCTTCTGTTAGGGTGCGCTCTGCGTGCCAACGAAATCCCTCATGACACAATCTAGGGTGTTACTGCCCCCCTAGCTCAGTCGGTAGAGTGTTTCCATGGTAAGGAAAAGGTCACCAGTTCGATTCTGGTGGGGGGCTCGGAAACTACTACTTCCGCATCGGCGAAAGGGTTCAGAATGGTAATGAGCTTAGAGTTCAAAAATGAGGTGAGTTATGTTCAGAATTACTGACTCAGAGGTTACCTCGATTTCTTTTCCTGATAGCAGTATAGTCTTATTTCGTAAAGCTCTTATAGAGGACCTACGGCAGATAGTGTCAATAGAGGAAGCGATATACAGCATTGAAGGCCCTTGGTCTTATGAAGATTTTGTTGAAGATATCAGCTCTGAAGGCCGTTACTATCTTGTTGCAGTTTGCGCTGACGAGATTATAGGTTACTCTTCATGCTATATAGAAGACGGTTGCGGTCAGCTTACTATGAATACGGTTCTACCAGCCTGGCGAGGTAAAGGGCTTGGAACATTGATGTTGGAGAAACGACTCGAATGGCTTGACCTGCAGGTCGAAAAGGTCGAACTCCAAACCCGCTTGCAGAATAGTGTGGTTCAGGGTTCCTATCTAAAGCATGGCTTTACCCCAAGCAAGGTTCTCCATGATTACTATGGCGAAGGTTTACATGCTCAGGAGATGCTCCGCAGACGCCCCACACTCTGACGTCACCTGTATAAGACCCCTATAATCTTCGTTTTGTACAGGTTACCCCACATTTACCCTTACCTGTGAAGCTTTTTAGTACCTTATCTGAGCTGTTCACTGCCTTTTGATAAGATAACGTATGGGTATGCAGGGTAAATCTCATAGGATTTTTGTCAAAGACAACCGGTTTGACAGATTTTTTCCTGGGGCACTGTTGAACCTATGCGTGCCCGCGTTTTTTCTTCTCGCCATAGCCATTGTTTTGGCAGCAGGTTTGGGGCTTTGGTTCGCTGATAATACGTTACAAGATCGCTACAATTCTACGTAAATGGCTGAGAATCGTGAGGACTCTATATTCTTTCTATATCCTGAAGCGGATGCTTCAATAGCTTGGCAACGCGAAGGGCTAGCGCGTTAGAGGTGCTTGTAGAAACATTCCCAGAGAGACGTAGACGGACTCCAGGTGTCGGCTGTCATCTGCCTTAGCAACCGCAGTATGTACTGTTGGTTTGCAGAGGTCCAGCGAAAAGATCGCGTCTGTGCTGCGAGCACCTCTAGCGTCGATATAGCTTCGTGTAAGGCTCAGGTTCAACCAGCTTCGATCTATTCTTCTTTCAACGAAGAAACCATTGATACGATAATCATATCAGCCAGGGCGCGAAGGCCGATACTCTGATCTATTTCCTCACCGTTGCGCATGAAGGTTACGTTCTCATCAGCGGTCAAGGTTCCGAAGTCGACAGCGTTCTCAGAGCCAAAATCAGGTAGATCGGATGCATCAAGAGTTGCATGTTTACGAAGAAGCGTCGATGCGTAAGATGTGAGATCGGCACTCTCTTCTTCGCCGGAAACATTGAAACTGATCTTCGAACCGACGGGAATGGTAACGTTGATGGGCGTTTTGTGGG
>Ga0209550_10003242_pt1 | contig 15499 bp, 13 predicted proteins | sample LauGreSuBDMM15SN_2_FD_187567 | JGI IMG/M metagenome (GOLD analysis project Ga0209550, IMG submission 187567) | Freshwater lake microbial communities from Lake Michigan, USA - Su13.BD.MM15.SN (SPAdes) (version 5) | ecosystem: Environmental > Aquatic > Freshwater > Lake | place: Lake Michigan...
TTTAAAGCTGTTTGTTGGGCAGTTGAAACGGGTTTATCCATATCACTTGTATTATTTACATTTCCTAAACCTACCATTGTCTTATCAACACCCCTTACTGTTCCTGTAAAAGTAGGACTATCTATTGGTGCCTTAAGATTTAAAGCTGTTTGTTGGGCAGTTAGAGCTGTTTGTTGGGCATTTAATACTTCTGGTGCTTGACCAATAACATCGCTAATTTTATTTTCAACAAATTTACGATTTACTATTTGTTCCATGTTATTATCAATAATGTCTGGACATGTTGGTATACCTGTAAATGACGGGCTATTTAATGGTGCTTTTGTGTCTATTATTGTGCTAAGATTATTGTTGTTTAAAATAATTCCAGACTTAATAATTAATAAATTATCAACAGTTAAATTATTTTTAATTAATGTATCTTGATTAACTGTTAGGTCATTTCCTACTAATGCATTATTAGAAACTATTAAATTATTGTTAATTAATTCATCATTATCAATAATTGAATCTATTGATGATAAATTTTTAGTTATTATTGTATCCATAAACTTTTTTGTATCTATTATAGTTTCATTACCATTTTTATGAACAACATTATCGTCTGTTTTATTAATAATATTTAATAATAATTTATACATAATTATATTAATAAAATAGATTTTAATTAAAATCTATTTTATTAAATAAATGATAATATTGTACTAATTACATACTGTATATTATTTATATATTATTGTAACCTCTTGAAGTATAAATGACATTGAATTCCATCCCAATATTTTATTTTGTTTAATTGAAATTATCTGTATAGCAGTTTTAATATATATTTATGCTATTCTTGATGCAGAAAAACTAAACATTGAATATAATATTTCTCCTTCATCAAGAACACTAAGTGCACCATAAAAATATAATATTATTTCACTATTTGCTACATAAACAGATGAACATGAATCACCAGCTATAATTGAACTATTATTAAGATTAGTACCAATAGCAATACTTATATTTTAAATAGTTCAGTAATAGGTAATAAATCTATTTTTTGAATTAAATACCCCGCACACATACAAAATTATCGTTTAAATTAGTAATATTAAAACTCATATTTATAAAATTATAGATATATTATTTTTTATAGCTTTGCATTTTCACTCTAGAATTCGTCAATGATGTGCAGATTTAATGATAAAAAGTGTAAAAAGTTGATAAATAAAACCTAAGAATAAATTATAATTATTATTATATTAATATTATTATGAATCCTGAACCCTTGTTAAATCAAAGCAGCCAACGCATGGTTATCTTTCCAATTCAACATCATAATTTTTGGGAAATGTATAAAAAAATGAGATCTGCTTTTTGGACTCCAGAAGAGATAGATTTTTCGAATGATTTAACTGATTGGGCTAAATTAAATGATGATGAACAATATTTTATCGAACATGTATTAGCCTTTTTTGCAGGATCTGATGGTATTGTTAATATGAATATAAGTCTAAATTTTTCAAAAGAAGTAATGATACCAGAAGCAAAATTCGTATATGATTTTCAAAGTATGATTGAAGGAATACATGCAGAAACTTATAGTTTAATGATAGATAATTATATAATGGATCCAGATAAAAAAAATAAATTATTTGCTGGGATTGAAAACATACCATGTGTTAGTAAAAAAGCTGAATGGGCAATGAGATGGATCAAAAATAAAGAAGATGAACCATTTGCAAAAAGATTGATAGCATTTGCAATTGTTGAAGGTATATTTTTTTCAGGAAGTTTTTGTGCTATTTATTGGTTAAAACAACGTGGATTAATGCCAGGTCTAACTTTTTCAAATGAATTAATTAGTAGAGATGAAGGTATGCATACTGATTTTGCATGTATGTTATATTCAAAAATTATTAATAAAATTGACCAATTTACTGTTCACCAAATGTTTAGCGACGCACTTGAAATAGAAAAAGAATTTATTAATGAATCTCTACCATGTAGATTAATAGGTATGAATAGTGAATTAATGTGTAGATATTTAGAATTTGTAGGTGATAGACTTCTTGTTCAACTTGGATATGATAAAATATATAAATCATCAAATCCATTTCCATTTATGGATGCTATTAATCTCCAAGGAAAAACTAACTTTTTTGAACATAGAGTTAGTCAATATCAGAAAGCCAAATTAGATACTAGTCAAAATATATCTATAGTAAAAACATCATTAAGTAGTAGCACTTTACATCTATCTGATGACTTTTAAATATTTAAAATATTGAAATAATTAATTTATATATTATATTTAGGTAAAAATTATTTATATCAAAAAAAATGGAAACAATAACATTTAAAAAAGTTTATACTGAGATTGTACGAAAATATGATTTAGATACTACAAAAACACTAGAAGCAATTTATTTAGAACTAGATACACAAATTAAATCAGATTTTAATTGTACGCACTTTGAAATTGTCCTAGCAGGATCTGAATTAAGTGAACGTGCTAATGCTATACCTAGAGATTGTAATAGAAGTATACAAAGGTTTATGCAGTATGGTAATATAGCATTTTATATCAGACCATGTGATAGACCATCAATTATAGTAATTACAAATACAATATTGGAAAATAGACTTGAATGTCCAATATGTTTAAATACAACTGAATGTATAAGAAATTATTCATGTAATCATTCATTATGTAGTGGATGTCATATATCATGGTCATCTACTAATCAAAGAAATTCACTATTATGTCCAATATGTAGATCTAATTAAATACATCGCAAGAGTTATATGCACAGCGCACACATACTTCTCAAGGGTTATATGCAAGAGTTATATGCAAGTAGCGCACACATACCAATATAATAATTTTATTATTATATGATGTAAATTAAAATGCAGTAATATCGATAAATACTTTAATTTGTGCAGGATCATTTGAAAATCCAAAAACTAAATCGATATCTTTAATAACAAATAATGGATTTGGTATGATATATGTGTTATATTTTTTCTTAAATTTTTCTTTATCATCTGCTGTCATATTTAAATAAACAACATTATCTATGTTAAATATATATTTATTTTTTACTTGATTTTTAATTTTAGATACAATTAATTCTTTATTTTTATCTGAAATATTGCTATCATTTATTATTAAATATTTAGTGAAAAAATCATTGTAATTCGATGTAGATAATGTTTCTATTTCAGAAACAAATGTATATAATATATAATTTATTATTCCTTGAGAGCTCGGAACCGGACACTGTAAACATTCTTTAATTGGCGGACAAGTTGGACAATCTGGACATCTAAATTTACTACTTGTATAAAAATGTATACCAATTACAATTAATAACATTGCTATTATAATAAAAGACGAATAATTTGTATCATCATTCATTTTCTTATATTATAAAATAGATAATTATTTTAATAATTATCTATTTTATAATATAAGAAATGTCATATACTTTAACAAAATCAATACCAATATTAGTAGAAGACAAATTATTAAAAAAAATAGCAAAAATTAATAATTTAGATCATAAAACGGGTGTTCCATTACCCGAATTACCAAAAGAACCAAGTCAATTTGAATTATTATGTTTTGATGTAAAAGAGGGATTTTTTAGTTTTCTAAGAAAATACATTTTAAGTATAATAATTGTAGTTATAATTGGAACATTTTTATATTATAGATATTTGAAAGTAAAAGAATATAAAAATCAAAAAGAGGTTGAACGGATTGAAAATGAAAAAATAATGAAAGAACAAATAAGAATAAAAATAGAAAAAGAAGAAACAGATACAATATTAATTAATCAACAAATAGAACAAGAAGAAAACCAAAAATTATATATGGATAATATTCGTAATAAGTTTAATAATTTTGACGATACCAGTAATAAAAATAGATTTTTTTCACAAAATAATTATCAAAATTATGCAACATTTTAAAAAAGATTGAAAAATATTTATAATATTATTATTTTTAACAATATTATAAATATTTAATAATAATGAATTTAGAGAAACATACACTATCCAGTAATAAAGATTATCATGTTTATACTGATAATGAATTTAATAATATTTTAATTATTGGTAGAAATCAATTAGGTAATGATTTTATTATCGATAATTCCCCTAATATTATAAATAATTTAATTAATAATGATGTATCATCAAAAGACTTAATTTGGATACATGGTAATGGCCCCAGTCCGCATTTTATCTTTTATAGTAAAACTTTAAAAAATATAGATATAGTTAAACTAGAAAATTTTATAAAGTCAAAATGTCCAGATAAATCAGGTAAATCATCTAGTTTAGATTGTTGTTTATTATCAAATGTAATAAAGACAGATATACCTGGTAAAGTAATAATAAAATCACAAAAATTAAGTAAGGTAATCAAGAATATTATCAATATATAATTTATTTATGAATAAGTCATAAAATTTATTAGATAGTTACAATCAGATGCTGATCAATTTTAGGCACAAAATAGTAGAAAAGTTACTAAATTTGAGTCGTTACTCCTCCAAAGGGAGATGATGTTAATGTTTGGATATAATGACTAATAACAAAATTAATAAAGAAATTATTGTAGAAATAAAAATAATATATAATAATATTTTATATGAAAAATCAATATTTAGATAAGTATGTATACATTATATCGATAATTCTTGTTTTATTAGTATCAATAAATAATGGTATAATACATTTGAATGGATCAAATATAATTTCAAATATCATAAAAGATAATCAATCACAACGTATATTTTACATTTTAGTAAGTATTTTAGCCATAATTTTAGCATTACAAAGACGAACTTATTTACCATTTTTAGGTGAGACTGTTGTTCCATCTGCGTTATTTGAAGAAAGAAATAATAATGATTTATCAGGATTATTAAGTAAAAACAGTAATTTAATAAACCTAAAAATAAATGCACCTAATGCTGAAAAAATAATTTGGTGGGCTGCTGATGAAAATATCAATAATAAACCTGAAGAAGAACCAGAATTAGCATATAATGAATATACAAATAGTGGCATCTCAAATGTAATGAAAGATGGTAATGCATATATTGTATTTCCATGTCCTAGAACATATAAAGTAGGTCTATTAAAAAAACAGTTACAAAAACATTTACATTATAGAGAAACTCATGGTGGCATGTTAAGTGAAGTCAAAACAATATATTTAGATTGTTAAAAAACTAATATCATAATTAATATCACATAATTCATTTATCTCATTAAAATCAAAATATAGACATTTTTCATAGTCTTTATACATATTTCTAAACATCTCATCTGATGATATACCATAATTTAACAAAAATATAGCACATACACGAATTAATTCCAAATGTTTTTTTTCTAAGTAACTATCTGATATAATATCATCTAAGTTATTTAAATAGTTTATTAATTTATTAATATTGTTAATAAAATATTCATTATCAACATATTTATATAAAACCGGATAACTGAATAAAGTAACATTTTTTTCTTGTACATCTTGTTCAATATCTATAAAATCATCTAATAATTGGAATATTAAGCCAAAATGATTACCAATCATATTATAACAAGGATCATTTTTAAAATCTTTATTTATTTCACATATTTGCCATACACCAAAAATAGTATCTCTTCCTTTAATTAAAGTACATTCTAATAGTTTGTTAATATCTTTAACATCATTAATATTTGTAAATGTCTGATATTTACTTGTAATTGCCTCTGCATTAAAAATATCAAACATTGATTTATATAATGCGGGATAGTCATTTTTATTATAATTAAATAAAATACTAAATATATTATCAATAGTTGGAATATAATTTACAATTAAATTTACATCTGTTTCTAATAAATTATTTTTAAATTCAAATGATCCATAATTAAATAAATTATATGTATAATCGACTACTTGTTTTTTACATAATTTATCAATATTTGGATCATCAATTAGATAATCAAAAAATAAATAACAACACAAATAATAAAAAATTAATGGATTAGAATTATATGTTTCTAATATTGTCATTTTATTATTATTGATAAATTTAGATGATGTATGAATACCTACTAAAATTATTAATGATGTATTACATTTTTTTTTATTTTCTTCATTATCTAAATTTAATATTTTATGATTTGGATTTAATTTATCTAATTTTTTAATATCATTATAAAACTTAATAAATGTAGTTATTAAGTCTGATGCATTTATATTTTCTATTATATATTTTATTACATAATTATTACTTGATTTATATGTATCAAAATATTTATTAATAATTTCATCCATAATATTTAGATTTCCATTTTTTGCATAATTATATATATGATCTGATGGAAAATTTTTAACAAAGTTTCTAAGATCACTTTTATCAAACATCTGTTGATTTTCGAAAGTTGTCTTTAAAGAATACCAGTAGTTTACGAAATAATTATCATCAATAAATTCCATAATATATATATAATTTGTTAATTAAATAATAAATTATATTTAACATAAATCAAAAAATCAAACCATAAATTAATTAATAATCAGAGTCATTACTCCTACAAAAAGGAGATAAATATAACTTTTATATACTTAAAAAAAATTGAATTTATCATAATTAAATTAAACAGTTGTTAATATAATAAATTATTAAATGTTTGTTATTAAAAGAAATAATGTCTTAGAAAAAGTGAGTTTTGATAAAATTTATAATCGTATTGATAATTTAGCTACTGTAAATGGTTTTGAATTATCTAAAAATATAAATACTTCAATGGTTTGTAAAAAAACTATTGAAGTTATGACAGACAATATTAAAACAGAAACATTAGATAAATTATCAGCAGACATATGTGCAAATCTAATTACATCACAATCTGATTATAGTTATCTAGGTGCTCGAATACTTATTAGTAATTTAATTAAAAATTTAGATGTAAAATATAATGTTAAGTCTTTTTCAGATGTCGTAAATTTAATTAATACTATAATACCAAACTATCTTAATGATAATTTTATTTCATTTGTTATAAACAATAAAAATGAACTAAATACAATTATTAATAATGATTATAATTATTTAATTGATTATTTTGGATTTAAAACTTTAGAATTTTCTTATTTAATCAAAGACCAAAATACTAAAGAAACTCTTGAATTACCACAAATGCTATGGTTACGTGTAGCAGTTGCTATTCATATGCCACGTAATGATGAACTGATAACTGATCAATGTTTCAAAAATATTAAAAATACTTATAAACTTATCGCAGAAGGTAAATTTATTCATGCGACACCTACATTATTTAATGCGGGTACAAATCATGAACAATTATCTTCATGCTTTTTATTAGGTAGTAGTGATAGTTTAGAAGGAATATTTAAAACATTTACAGATTGTGGCCAAATAAGTAAATGGGCAGGTGGAATTGGAGTTCATATTTCTAATATTAGAACAAAAGGTCAATTAATAAAAAAAACTAATGGTTCATCTGGTGGTATCGTACCATTAATGAAAGTACTAAATGAAGTTGGTAGGTATGTAAATCAAGGAGGTAAGCGCAAAGGTTCAATTGCCGTATATCTTGAACCATGGCATGCTGATGTTTTTGAATTTTTAGATCTTCGAAAAAATGGAGGTAATGAAGCTGAAAAATGTCGTGATTTATTTTTAGCTCTATGGATCCCAGATCTTTTTATGAAATGTGTAGAAACAAATGCTAAATGGTATCTAATGTCAGAAGATGATTGTCCTGGCTTAAGTGATAAGTATGGAGATGAGTTTGAAACATTATATAATGACTATGTTTCAAAAGGCAAATATGTAGCAGAAGTAGATGCAGATAAAATATGGAAAAAGATTATAACTAGTCAAATGGAAACTGGTACACCTTATATTCTATATAAAGACAGTATTAATAATAAAAGTAATCAAAAAAATATTGGTACTATTAAGTCATCTAATTTATGTGTTGAAATATGTGAATATTCAAATAACGAAGAATATTCAGTTTGTAATTTAGCATCAATTGCAGTTAATAAATTTTATAATAAAGAAACATGTGTAATTGATTATAATGAACTACATAAAGTCGCTCAACAGGTAACATATAATTTAAACCGTATCATTGATTTTAATTTTTATCCACTACCAGAAACTAAGAAATCTAATTTATTAAATAGACCTATAGGAGTTGGTATTCAAGGTTTTGCAGATTTATTAGCTATCATGAAATTACCATATGAAAGTATTGAAGCAATTAATCTAAGTGGTTTAATAATGGAAACAATATATCATGGTTGTTTAACAATGAGTAATAAATTAGCTGAATTATATGGTCCATACGCGCGTTATAAAGGGTCACCGTTAAGTCAAGGTATTTTTCAATTCGATATGTGGAATATTACACCACAATCATGTCTATGGGATTGGTCATCTTTAAGAGATTCTATTTTAAAACATGGTGTCTATAATAGTTTAACAACTGCTCTAATGCCGACTGCATCAACATCACAAATATTAGGAAATAATGAATGTTTTGAACCATTTACAAGTAATATTTATTCAAGACTTACATTAGCAGGTAATTTTATAATATTAAATAAACATTTACAAAAAGATTTAGAAGAATTAAATCTGTGGTCATCAGACATGAAAAATAAATTAATGGCATCTTATGGATCAGTTCAAAATATAGAAGAAATACCTCAACATATTAAAAATATTTATAAAACTGTTTGGGAAATTAAACAAAAATCAGTGATTGATCATGCCATAGCAAGAGGTCCTTATGTTGATCAAAGTCAAAGTATGAATCTATTTTTTGCTGAACCAGATTATATTAAACAAACATCAGCACTAATGTATGCATGGAAAAAAGGTTTAAAAACTGGAATGTACTATTTAAGAAGTCAATCATCATCAAATGCTCAACAATTTACAGTAGAACCAGTAAATAAGACTGAAGAATGTACATTATGTAGTGCATAAGAGAAAAAAACTATTAATATTTTTTTATATTTATATAATTATATATGACAACCAATTTAATTAATTTTATCATTGATACAAAAATATTATTAGGTGGTAGTAGTGAAAATGAAGTTTTACCAAAATCTAATTTTGATGATATTAATATTGATATTAAACATTTAAAAATAAAGAATTCTAATATTAAAGAAGCTGGTTTAGGCGTTTTTACAGATAAAAAGTTAAAAATAAATGATATTGTTGAAATTGCACCAGTCTTAAAAGTACAAACTAATTATTTATTCCAACCAAATAATGTTCTTAATGATTATATATTTAGAGATACAAATAGTGATGAATATAAATTAGTCGCATTAGGTTATGGTTCTATGTATAATCATTCTGATACACCAAATTTAAAATATTATTGTGAAAATGATAAAATGATATATCAAGCAACCCGTGATATTGATTTAGATGAAGAGTTATATATCTCATATGGACCTAGTTGGTGGAAATCAAGAACAAGTAAACTTAAAGTTTAATAAACAAAATCTAGAACTGTGTTATTAATATAGTTTAATACTTGTGAAATTTCGTTATTTGTTAATAATATTGATCCCACAATATTTGTTTTAATTCCAGATTTAAACATTATTTTATAAGAGTTTCTTTTTAAAAAATTTGCATAATCTCTAATATAATTTAAAAAAGATGGATATTCAAATGTTATTTTTTCAAATAATTTAGTAATAAAAAAATTAAGTTTTTTTTCATTAGTTATTTTTGTATAATAGTTTAAATAATGTTCTAAGAACCAATAACACCATGCAGTACAAAAACCAGGCGGATCACCAGATTTTTTAAAATACATATTATTTTCATATGAAACACCTTGAAACATTAATCTTGGCATATAATCATTTGGTGTGTAATAAGTAAAATCCTTAAAATATTTTTTTACCATCTGTTTAAACATTTTATCAAATTCATACATATTGTCCCATTCTGCATTTCCATATGAATCAAATCTAAAACAATATTTATGTTTAAAATTAAATATTATCATATTTGAATGACCATCTGATTTTATTCGTTTGATAGTCAAATTAAAAAATATTACATCTTTTGCAAATTTTTTATGACTATTAATTATACCATGAAATAATTCTTCAGGAATATTATATATCTCTTTACTAGACCATATAACCGTATTATCTAAATATATATTTGAATATTTTTTATTTTGATTATCTATAATTTGTCTTTCATTACAGAAATTTATTTCATCATCATTAAGACAATATTTATTTTTTTCACATTTATAATTTTTGCATGATAATATTAATTTGTCATAAGATGTGTCTAACCATGGTATAAAACAAACATTATTATTTTTAATAATAGAATATGTATAAATTGACAAATCATAATCAAATGCTGTAAATAAACTATAATCAGATTCATTAAATTCATGTAATATTATATTATTATTAATATCATTATTTTGTTCAAAATTATTAATTAATTCGACAATTTTTTGGGCAGTTGAATCATTAATATCATTAATATTAATTTGTACATCCCCTTTTTTATTTATTAGTTTTAATACAGTTTCATCATTATAATTTAGTTTTTTTCTATTAATACGTTTATTTAAATGATAAATATAATTTGGAATTAAAATATTTGACATAATAAAATCAAAATTATGATTTTTATTTATTAATGATAAATTAATTGGTGTTACATTATTAATGTCTTTTTGTGTCCAATCTAATTTCTTTTTTATTAATAAATCAATATATTTCTTAATATCATCTTTAAAATTATTACTTAACATTAAATGTAATATATTTGATCTATCTATATTTGATATATATAATTTATTAGATCTTTTTAAAAACTCTTTTTTAAATTCATCTGTAAATTCGTCTGAATGATAAAATATAATCATAACCGGTGTATTTCTATTTGAATTATATGTATCATAACTTATTAAGTCTAAATATTTTAATAATTGATTTTTTATTTTATTATCTTTACCTTCTTTAAAAAGAAATAATTCGACAATACTTGTTGAAAAACCAGAATATAAATTATAATTTATATCAGCGCCATTTTTTATTAAAAAATCTATCATACCAATATGATTTGATGTAACTGCGTAATATAATGGTGTTTGATAATAAATGTCATAAATATTGATTATTTTATTATCGATTTTTAACAATTCAATAAATATTTTTTCATAATATGGATTAATATCATTTTTAATTTGATTAAATTCTTCAATACTATAATCTGTTAACATTTTACATTCACATAATACTAAACGATTAAATATTGGAGTAACTTTTGGCATATACAATAGATCTTTATTCATTTGTATTAAATCTAATAATATTTTTATAATATCATCTGATGGAGTTTTAACAAAAGCATCTGTATAACACATTGATAAAATATAATTAGATGCTTTATTATTATACATTATATTTTGTGTTTTTATAATATTCCAAAATTTAATTTGATCTTCAGTTGGTAAATTATATATAATTAATTGTATTATCCATTTATTACCAATAGAATAAGTATATAAATCAAAATCATTAGACAAATTAAATTTATAAAGATCAATTAGTTTAGTTACCATACCATATTCGATAATATGGATTGGATTAAAAAAAGATTTGTCTAATATTTTTGATTTATATAAATTTAATATTGATTCGGTAATTTTGATATTAGCATAATATAACAAATTAAATATCGGAAAATCATATTTATCATTTAAAATAGTGATTAAATCCTTTTCATCACTATCTTTTATTTTATTTATTAAATAATCTATGTTTTTATTCATATTATATTAATATATATTAATATAATTGTAATACAATCTTATCATATTAATAGATATAAATGTTATAAATAATTACATTTTTATATTTATAAAATGTAATTTTTATTTATCTATTATTAATATAATGCCACATCATAATTCTAATACTTGTAATTTTAAAGAACACCCTTGTAATAATTCTGATTCAGTTAAACTTACAGATAATAATGATTATAATATTTTCTTTAATATTGTTAATGGTATAGTCTATCTTAAAGGAGAAAATAAATTAATTAAACTTAATAATAATTTTGCAATTAATACTTCTTGTAACAATATATGTAATACTTCTAGTAATAATACTTGTAGTCCCGATAATTGTACTTCATTTAAGTTAATCGGATATTTTAATTCTAAAGAAGACCTATATATATGTATTACATCTGATTTACAAAATGGTACAATTGCGATTGTAAATGAATGTAATATAAATTATATTTATGTATATGTCACAGAAAATATGAATAATCTTATTAAAGGATGGAATAAAGTAAGTAAATTAGTGGATGGTGTATGTAATATTCCACAAAATAATATACATAGTAATACATTAATTAATGATACTTTAATTAATCCAGTATTATTAAGAAATGGTAAATTATTTGATTCTGATAAATTTAATAGAGAAAATAGTAGTTTATATTTACCAAATAAATTTTATTTTTTAACATATGAAAATTATGTTAATAATTGTAATGATAAAATAGACATAGAAGACTTTTATAAAATTAAAAAATCAGGAGATTATATAGTCGAATATAATTTCTCATGGTACTTTTCATTAGGTAATGTAGATAGATATCCAGATTCTAAAACAATCTCATCAACAGACTGTATCGATAATTCAACAGAATCTGGTTATTTTTCCGAAAATAATGATATTGATGATGATATAAATGATAATGGTGTAATGTTTATGGTCATTAAAGTTGTAAATAATGTAATACATATAATTTATAGTAGTATTAAAAATCAAAAAGGACATACATTTCCTTCTAATATGACACAGAAATTTAAACATAATTTTGAAATAAACTCATATGTTCTATTTTTAATATATAATTTACATACTTGTAGAAATGTATTATTTAATGTACTGATAGACGAATGTTTTATGAGTTTAAAACAACTTAATTAAATTATCTTTTTACCATTAATCTATATTCAAATATAGATTATCTTTTTATTGGGTCTAAATAATTTAATCCTAAAATTTCAAATAATTCTTCTTCACTAGTTAATAATATATTGTTACCATTACTATCATATAATCCATATTCATTCAATTTATAACCTTCTTCTTTTGCTAATGCTCTCATTTTTTGATTTAATTCATATGAACCAGTAAAATATGCTAGTGCAGGAATGAATGATTGTATACCCATCATTCTAATATCAATTCTTCTAACTGGATTATTTTTATATTTACAAAAACCCATATATTTTGTCCCACCATCTGTTTCAGTTAAATCATCCAATAAAAACTTTTTTTCTTTTAATCTATTAACTATTTTTGTTAAATAATCTGTCTCTGAAACTTCTTCTTGAAAATATACATCTTCATGTAATAATAATATATCAATATCACCAGAAGTTAGTTTACCTCTGCGATATGAACCACAAATAATAAATAAAAATTTATTATCTAATTGTCTAATAATATTATCAATATAAATATAAATTTGGTTAATTTCATCACGTGGAATATTTATTTTATATTTACCATAATATTTTAAACCTAATTTAATTTTATCGTTAACTTCAATTATTCCTTTATCTACTTTATTTTTCAATTCCTTTACTGATTTTATCTTATATTTTTTTATTAATTCAATAGCTCTTTTGTCACTAATACCGATAACATCATTTAATTCAGATATTATATCAATATTTTCATTAGATACAACTTTTTTTAATTCACTTAATTCTTTTAAATTACCTGTTTCTAATATTTCTTCAACACGATTAATTGTACCTGCGCCAATACCAGGCATATTTAAAGTATCTATATTATCAAGAGTAATTTTATAATCTAAAGAACTTATAACATACAATGCATGTTCTAGATGTTTTATTCTAAATCTATTAACTTGTTTCTTTTTAGGATCTTCTTCTAATTTATTTATTTTTTTAATATAATCAATTAATAATTCCAATTTATCGGTTATATTTTCATTTTGATTTTTCGTATTAGTACTATACTCAATACTAGATTTATTACTTTTATTAAAATCAAATTTCAACATTTATTATTATATATAATTTTATATATATATATTTAAATAAAATTAGTATTTAATTAAAATAAGACTTTATAAATTATTTAGTTAATCATATTAGTGATGATTAATATAATTTATAAAGTCTTATTTTAAGATCATACTAAATTATATAATATTAAAGTTTCAATTAAAACAGACAAAATAATAAAAACATTATTTAATTAAATAAGTTACAAATTACTTAAAAAATAATAAAACATTATTAATTAGAGAACCAAAAAAAATGGAATTTAATAATTATAAATTATCAAAATTTGTTGATGATTTTTTAGTTGATAATTTAAATAATATCAATATAACAAATCAATATAATTCATTAAATAATGATTATAGTGATAATGCTTCACATATAGATAAGTTATCAATAGAACAATATTTCCCATGGAATTCAAATATAAATTTTAATCATTTAAAAATAGATGATATTGGAAAATATAGTATTACACTACCTAAAAAAGCAGATATTATATCTAAAATAATACAAACATATAGTAATATTCAAAATAGACCAATTAAAATAACAGATGCTACATCTGGTGTAGGTGGTAATGTATTATCATTTTGTAAATTTGGATTTGAAGTTAATGCTGTTGAAATAGATATAGATAGATTTGGATATTTAAAAAATAATACAAATGAATATCATTATAAGGTAGAATTATTTAATGATGATTACATTAATATATTCGATAAATTAAATCAAGATGTAATATTTGTCGATCCACCATGGGGTGGTATAAATTATAAGAAGGTAGACGAAGTAACATTAAAACTAGGCGATACAGAAATAGAAGATTTATGTAATGCAATAAATAACAAAAAATTAGCAAAATTAACTGTATTAAAATTGCCTTATAATTATGATTTAAATTATGTTAAAAATAAGATAAATCTACCAATAACAATATTTAAAATGAAAAATATATTATTATTAATTATTTTTAATTCTTTTTAATTCTTTTTAATTTAATCATTTAACATTAAATGATTAAATTATTTATTATTTATTATTTATAAAAAAATATAATGATTTAAATATTGTTATCATTATCGTTTTCATATACTAGGATATATGCTTCCGCAGTAATTGGTGTTTGTACATTTCCAATATTTTGATCATTAAAACTAAACCATTGATTGTTAATACTATTTTTTGCGAATGCATAATAATGACCACTACTTAAACCACCTGAATGATTAATTACACCAATTAAATTGTATTTAGTTGATATTTTTAGATGATCTGGTAAATCTTCATCTATATATTTACTTATATCGATAGTTTCACCAAAATTAACAAGATG